>Ga0102875_1000946_pt1 | contig 10408 bp, 8 predicted proteins | sample Colrivmet1547B02_FD_78185 | JGI IMG/M metagenome (GOLD analysis project Ga0102875, IMG submission 78185) | Estuarine microbial communities from the Columbia River estuary - metaG 1547B-02 | ecosystem: Environmental > Aquatic > Marine > Intertidal zone > Estuary | place: USA: Columbia River... | reverse complement strand
CTCTACGTTGCTAAATATCGTTACATCCAGCGGAGATTGAGGGGTCCAGAAAGTAGCAATGCTTAAACTATAACCCGATTCTAAACGCGGATCACGCAATGAATCCAAAGGTGAGACTTGACTTTTGTAAAAATCGTAGGCAAACTTTGGAATGCGAAAAATATCCGCAATTCCAGAGGATTCCAAGTCCGGACTATAGCCGCGGTTGTAATCGAACATCAACCAATTGGCTTCACCAATAATTTGTCCCCCTTGGTGATTTGAATTACTCGCTTCCTGAAAGTTGAAGGCTTGCTGTAAGAGACGTTTCTCACCATCGGCACGCAACTGACGCGATGTCCGTTCCTCTTCTTTTAAATCGGAAAAAGTACTTTGTTGAAATCCAGCGTTTTGTGCATAATATTCCCAATCACCGTATTCCGCAACGAGGATGTGTTTCGTTCCATTTTGATAGGAATTCCAATAAACTGGAGCTTTGGCGTGTTGACGCGCAGGAATAAACAAATCGTAAGATGGATCATCGATCCAACTGCAACTAATGGAATAAAACGGCATTTCTTCGTCCAGAATGTCATTTAGTTCTTTTGTAAATGGTGGTTCCATCCACGTTTCATTCAAGGAATTCTCCCAAAACAGGACACAGGCACGATTACGGTCGCGTCGAACCATGTCGCGTAAATTCTGTTTAACGTTCACTTGAAACGTAGAATCTCCCATGAATTGCCAACCAGGCAAACAGTCCATCACAATCAATCCAAGTTCATCACAGGCATCCAAAAAGGATTCCGACTGTGGATAATGGGAAAGTCGCACAAAATTGAATCCAGCATTTTTAATCATGACAGCATCGCGCCAGTTGGCATTATCCGAAAGTGCGTAACCAACATACGGGTATTCCTGATGCCGATTCGTGCCTGATAGTTCGAATTTTGAACCATTTAAGTAAAAACCATCATCTTTCAATTCAAAGAAACGAATGCCGACTTTTTGGTGTTGTTCGTCCACCAATTTATTGTCTTTGTAAAGGCGAACAGTCAAATCGTACAAAAACGGATGACTCGGACTCCACAGTTCTGCATGAGCAACATTCACTTCTGATTTGACTTGTTGACTCGAATTTCCTGCTAATTCATTTGTGGCAGAAATGGTTCGATTCGAATATCCTTTTCCATCTGTAATCGTTGTTTCGACTCTGATCTTGGCTGACTGGTTTGATTCATTTTTGACATGAATAAGAACTTGTGCTTTCGCAGTGGATGCTTTGAAGGAATTAAAATTCACAAATAGGCCACCAGAACCTGGGATATTTTCATGGACAGCATCGGTGATGTGAATTTCATTCGTTTTGATGAGTTTCACATTCCGGTAAATTCCACCGTAATAGTTGAAATCTAGGTCCTTCAAGGGTTTTCCCGGTGGAATTTGTGGATTGTCTTCATTGTTTACGCGTACTTCAATGACATTTTTACCACTTTTCAATTCAGAGGTTAAGTCCACCGTAAACGGAAGATAACCACCTTCATGGGTTGTCATCCACGTTCCATTCAAGTAAACAGCTGCCGTCATCATGACGCCTTCGAAGTACAAAAAAGCTAATTCATCTTTCTTGAGCGGACAATAAAAGGATTTGCGGTAAACACAGTCACCTTGGAATTGGGAAACGACCACATTTGATTCTAATCGAGCGGTATGCGGAAGCGTTACTTTTTCCCAATTATGAAAGATCGGACTGTCTTTCACGTCCGCTCGCAAAAACTCCCAATCCGAATTAAAGGAAGTGACCTTTCTCGTTTGGCCAAAGGTCGAAAGAACAGAGAAGAGAAATGAAAATAAGAATAAATTACGCATGGACTTAATTAATGAATGCATCTAATGCCGTTGAAGGTTTTCCGTTGTTCTGCCAACAATTCAATTGGTAGTTACTCCATGATTTCGCGCCTTCCGGTTCCCAGTAAATCACCCCGAGTCCACGTTGTCCAGGAATTCCACGCACGATCGAAATGACTTGAGTCAACATATCCTGAGTATTTTGAACCAACGTGTAATCTCCACCAACTTCCACAACCATGACGTCTTTGTCGTAGCGTGTGACCATGTCGTTCAAGTTTGTTTCTAAATCATTAATCGTTGCGGTGTAGTCTGTTCCTAGCCAATACGGATAGTAAGATGCTCCGATGACGTCGAATTTCATTCCATTTGCTACAGCTAAATCAAAGAACCAACGGAAACGTGCATTGTCATTTCCTTTGTCGATGTGCACGATGACTTTGATTGTAGGATCGATGTCCTTTGTTGCGTCATATCCTTTATTCACCAATGCGGACAATTGACCGAAATTCGTATACGATCCTTCCGGCCAAAGCATGCCACTAGGAATTTCATTGCCAATTTGAACCCATGTCGGAGTGACTCCTGCGGATTTTAGTGCGTTCAACACATCGTATGTATGTTGGTAAACAGAATCCTTCAGCGCGGCGAAGGTACAATTTGCCCAAGCAGCCGGTTTGGTTTGATTCCCGGGATCAGCCCACGTATCTGAATAATGAAAATCAATCATGACCCGCATGCCTAATTCTTTGGCACGAACAGCCATGGCAACGGTTTCTTCTTTGGAACAATGTCCATTTTGCGGATGACTCGATGGATGTACAAATACACGTAGTCGAACGGTGTTCATTCCTCGGTTTTTCAAGATAACTAGACAATCCGTTTCGGTTCCATCGGACTCAAAAAACTTAAATCCTGTGGCTTCCATTTGTGGCAACCAACTAACATCTCCGCCTTTCGCCAAATAATCAACTGGGACTGGTGGGGCTGGTGGTTTCGGTTTGTTTTTGTCTTTACAGGATGCCGAGATTCCAACGATGGAAAGCAGCAAAATAACTAGCAGGTGTTTATACATGGTCTTGATTTACAAAGTGAAAGATCGTGTTATTTTCATAGATTTTATCTTTTCGAAGCACGCTTGAAGGAAAATGTTCATGATTCGGAGCATCCGGAAAGTTTTGCATTTCAAAGCAAACTCCGCTTTTCGAATGATAGGAAACACCTTCTTTTCCTCTTAAGTTTTCCGGCAATCCGCAACCGATAAACATATGCGCTGCAGGCTGGTTGGACTTCACCAACATTTTCCATCCGTTTGATGGATGTGTTAAGGATGCTTGAATCTTCGATTGATCAGAAATAATGAACGTATGATCCAAGTCAACGCGTAGTTCGGTCGTTAGTTCTTCCTTCATAGGCATTGCGCTCCATTGTTCGAAATTTCCTGTTGGAATATTGTCCGTGTTCTTTTCTAAGTAATGTGTGGAATTTAATCTTATTTCTTGATTGTTGACAGAACTGGCATGTCCACCTAAATTCCAATAATGATGCTGCGTGACATTGATGATGGTGTCCTCTGTGGATTCGGCTTTGAAGCACATTTTCAGTTCATTTTCGTCAGTCAATGAATAGGTGAGTGTACTCGTCAATTCACCTGGAAAACCTTCTGTTCCAGCAGGACACGTGTGTGTAAACGTAATCTCCTGTTCGGAAGATTGAAGTTCCGCTGTCCAAAGTGCACGACTGAAAGAATCGGTTCCACCATGTAAATGATGTACCCCGTGATTTTTTCTTAGTTGATAGACTTTGTTATTCAGAAAGAAAATCCCTTGATGAATTCTACCAGCGAAACGTCCAACCATGCTACCAAAATACGGTGGATTCTCCATGTTCATAGAAGTTAAATAATCTTCCAAATAATCGAAACCGAGAACAACATCCAAAGCTTCCTTTCCGGGTAATACGCATGAACGCATAACGGCACCGTAGGAAATAAACTCAACGGACATTCCATTCTTATTCTTCAGTAAATAGGAATAAACCATTTGACCATCAAGTAATTGTCCAAATTCTTTTATTTCTACTGGGTTCATTTTTACGTTTCAGGTGGATTCGAAGAGAAAAGTACAAAATAAAGTTTTTACAACCATACCAGTACCTACCGGTTTAGTTGTATTTTAGCTACCAGTTTTATTTGAACATGCCTTTAATCAAAATAGATCCGAAATCAGCACAAACGAAGTACAAGCAAATCATCTTGTGCATTGAACGTGCATTGGCAGAAAAGCGTTTAAAACTGAACGATAAACTTCCATCCATCAACAAAATCGCCATAGCCAATGGGCTTTCGCGCGATACCGTGCTTCAAGCGTATGATGAATTAAAGAAACGAGGCGTGGTTTATTCCATTATTGGAAAAGGGTATTTTATCAAGAGTTTGGGATTCCAACACGAGCAAAATCTATTTCTATTATTTGATGAATTAAACTCATTTAAAGAATTGATATACAATGGTTTTTACGAAGAAATAAATAAACGAGCAGAGGTGGATATTTTCTTTCACCACTTCAATTTACCCATGTTCGATAAGTTAATTACTGAGAATGCGGGCAGGTATTCCAATTACATCATCATGCCCTCCAATTTAGTTGGTACAACTGAAATCATTGCCAAACTACCGAAGGAGGCAGTGTACTTATTGGATCAAACAAATGAATACTTGACTGAATATCCTGCGGTGTATCAAGATTTCTCAACGGACATGAAAATGGGCTTAAAGGAAGCGCATCCACGTTTAAAATACTACCGAAAATTGATCCTCATTTTTCCGGGAGCGAAGGAGCCTTTCGGAATGGTGGAAGGATTTCGATCCTATTGCGAAGAAATCAAGTTTCCACATGAAGTAATTCACTCTGTGGAGAATAAACACGTTCAAAAAGGAGCGGTATTCATTACGCCAAACGACAATCAATTGGTAGAGGTAATCGAATTAGCCAAAGCCAAAGAACTAGGCATTGGAAAACATGTCGGAATCATATCCTACAACGAAATTCCTTTAAAAAAGGTCATTGAAAACGGCATTACTACGATTTCAACAGATTTTCATGCAATGGGAAAAACGATGGCGAAAATGGTCATGAATGGGAAAAAGCAACGGATTGCTAATCCATCCAAGATTATTTTGAGGGCAAGTTTGTAAGTTGCTTATTTACAAAACGAAGCAAATACAAAGTTTTGACTCGTGCCAAAGGGTGTTTGATGATCTTCTCGTTTGGATTCGATGCATTCAAATCCTTCCGATTTAAATAAATCACCCAAACTTGCTTCATCATACTGGGTAATTTCCAATCCACTGCATTTTAGAGGTCCATCTTTAGAAAATGTCCCGATAACGAGATTTTTCGCATGATTCCCCACTAAACGTTTATAACGATTGATGTCCGTCGGAGCAGTCAAAAAGTGAAACGCAGCGCGGTCATGCCATAAATCGTAGGTAATCTCTGGTTGAAAATCATTGATGTCAGAAACGATCCATTGGACCAATGATGCTCGTTCACCCAAACGTAATTTAGCGCGCTCAAAAGCGTGCGCAGAAATATCCAAGACACTAAGGTTCATGAATCCAAGGTCGAGTAGGTGATCGACTAGTAAACTATCACCGCCACCAATATCGATGATGCGTGCATCTTTGTTTAACTGAAATGACTGAATAAAATCCAAAGAAATTTGGGGGATTTCCTGTGTCCAAGATACCTCTTGTGGACTTTTGGTTTCATAAACCGTTTCCCAATGTGCTTTCAAATTCTTTTCCATGCTACAAAGATGTAGGTTTTGCTGGACTATGAACGTAACCTAGGTTTCTTTGAAGGAATTTATTTACAAATCCAATTCCAAAAACGTTTATGGATCAATGGTAAACAAATCCCCATGATTGGAACGAGAATCAAAGTAAACACCAGTGTTTTTACCAATTGGTGCTGTTCCTTTACGAGTGGAAAAACGATGGTAAACATCACGTTAATAAGTGGGTAAACAAACAACCATGATACCAACATGATTTTCCATTTTTTAGGTTTTTGCGCAGTTTGATTCATGATTTAAATTGATTTCTAATTGATTAGAAAGTTTGATTTTCAAATATCCACCCAGTGACTAAGTTAAGAATGGATCAAGGGAACAAAATTACAAAAGCATTTTACAATTAAACTAAAATTCTTTTCGCAACTTTACCACATGCAAATATGTGTCTACTGTGCGTCAAGCGCGCAAATCCATCCGGAATATTTCAAAGCAACGGAAACGCTTGCTCATATCTTCGCGAAAAATAAGGTTCAAGTCGTTTTTGGAGGCGGTTCTTCTGGACTCATGGGTCAACTGGCTGATGGAGTTTTAGCAACTGGCGGACAAATCAAAGGAATCATGCCACAGTTCATGAACGAAGTAGAGTGGGGACATCGCGGTGTTTCCGATTTCGTGTACACCGAAACGATGCATGAGCGCAAAGCCAAGTTTTTGGAAGGAACAGATGCATTGGTCGCACTACCTGGTGGACCCGGAACCTTTGAGGAATTGTTTGAGGCGATTACCTTGAAGAAATTAGCGCAATTTACGAAGCCGATTATTATCCTCAATACACGAAATTACTTTGATGCATTTCAACTCATGATGAAACAAGCGGTAGCGGAGAAATTCATGTCCGATGACCTAGGAGAATTGTATGAAATCGTTCAAACACCAGAGGAAGTTTTGCCGGCGATTGAACGAACACAAGTTTGGACAAAGTCCATACACGACGCAGCGAAACTACGTTAGTACTTACTTGATTTTCAGCTTCGCTAGAATTGGGAAGTGATCTGAAGGATAACTCACTCCAAAGGGCTCCACAATCGTTTCAAAGGATTGAACATTTATGTAGGCATTGGTGAAAATGTAATCAATTCGATTCGATGCAGGTGTCGTTAAATCAAAGTTGTTAAAGGTTCGATTCATCTTCGTTTTTACCTGTTTCGATACAAGCAATGCATCCTTCATTTGGGATTGTACAAAGGCGATGGTTGGATGATCGTCATTTAAATTGAGGTCCCCACAGAAAATCACGGCCTGATTTGCTCCCTTTGTCACTTCTTTCATTTTTTGAAGAATCAACTCGGCACTTTTCATTCGTGCGGTTTCTCCTACGTGATCAAAATGTGTGTTAAACACCCAAAAAGTATCCTTGGATTGACGATCTACAAATTGTGCATATGTGCAAATGCGATTCAAGGCTGCATCCCAACCTTTCGATGGAATCTCGGGAGTGGGAGAGAGCCAAAACGTGGAAGAGACGAGGAGTTGAAATCGATGCGCTTTGTAGAAAATAGGGGAGAACTCACCTGCGTTTATCCCGTCATCACGTCCAACACCGACTGAAGCATATCCGGGAAGATCCAATAATAATTGTTCTCGTTGATGCACTAATACTTCTTGCATGCCAATGATATCAACATCGAAACGTTTGATTTGACTAGCAATAGCGGTATGTCGTTCTGTCCATGGACTCGCGTTCGACGTGGTGATGTCGTAGCGAATGTTGTAGGACATTAAGTTCATATTGGTCTGAGCGAAACTCGTCCCAAAAATCCAGCAACTTACAAAACAAGTGAAGATAAATACTTTCATTAATAGGCATCTTCCATGTCCGGAACCTTGCTAGATATTTTCTTGTAATATCCACCTGCAGCAACTCCGTTCCCGAATCCACAGTCCCAACCAGATTGAACTACTTTAACGGCCTTTACGTTGAAGATGAATTTAAGTGCGCAATCACCTGATTTGTAATTCGCAACTCCGTTTTTTATTTTCAATTCCTTCATAAATTCACCCATGTTGTGGCTCGGTGGACCACCAATAACAAAGAGGCTCACCTTGATTTTGTCCGCGCTAATTTTCTTTACTTTGACCGTTCCGTCACCATTTTCTCCGTTGTCGTATTCATAGGTTCCGGTTGGATTAAAGCCTTTGGTTTCTAACTGAAAAGAACTACTTAACAATAAAACACAAGCGGATAAAATTGTGCTAGATAAAAAAGATTTAATCATACTTTCAAATTTGAAGTTTAAATTACATTTTTTATTGCACCTTGATTGCATCAAGATTCAACTATTTCATTAAAATTGAAAACAAAAAAAGTCCAAACATTTCTGTCAGGACTTCCTCCGATTATTTGAAAGGTATTACTTCACATCAAAACGATCAAGATTCATCACTTTTGTCCATGCGGCAATGAAGTCTTTGACAAATTTCTCTTTCGCATCTGCACTCGCATATACTTCTGCTAATGCACGCAATTCTGAATTCGAACCGAAGATCAAGTCAGCGCGTGTTGCTGTCCATTTAACATCTCCCGTTTTGCGATCACGTCCAACGAACACTTCTTTGGTGTCCGAAGTCGCTTTCCATTCTGTGGACATGTCTAATAAATTCACAAAGAAATCATTTGACAAAGTCCCAGGACGATTGGTCAAGATTCCATTTTTCTCGTTGTTGTAATTCGCATCCAACGTGCGCATTCCACCAACCAATACGGTCATTTCAGGAGCTGTTAAAGTCAACAATTGTGCTTTATCAACCAATAACTCTTCCGTTGTGAGTGTGTATTGTGTTTTTGTGTAATTTCTGAATCCATCCGCCATTGGCTCAAGGACAGCGAACGATTTCACATCTGTTTGTTCCTGCGTTGCATCCATTCTTCCAGGTGTGAAAGGAACTGACATTGGATACCCTGCTTTTTTCGCTGCTTCTTCCACAGCTGTGTTTCCAGCGAGAACGATTAAGTCCGCCATGGAGATTTTTTTGCTCGTGTTTTTCGCGTTAAAGTCAGTTTGAATTTTTCTCAATGCTTTCAAAACGCGATCCAATTGTGCTGGATTGTTTGCTTCCCAGTTGCGTTGTGGCTCTAATTGAATACGTGCTCCATTCGCTCCACCTCGTTTGTCCGAACCTCTAAATGTACTTGCGGAAGCCCAAGCAGTTTCAACAAATTCATTTGGCGCAATTCCACTCGCAAGAATGCTCGCTTTTAACTGAGTAATATCTTGTGCATTCACGATTTCGTGATTCAATGCCGGAATAGGATCTTGCCAAATCAATGCTTCTTTCGGCGCTTCTGGTCCTACATAACGTGTATTTGGACCCATATCGCGGTGCGTTAGTTTGAACCAAGCACGTGCAAACGCATCTTCAAATTGCTCTGGATGTTCCATGAATCGTTGAGAAATCAAGTTGTAAGCTGGATCAAAACGCATGGATAAATCCGTTGTTAACATCGTTGGAAGTTGTTTTTTGTTGGCATCAAAGGCATCTGGAATGATTGCATCCGTTGTTTTAGCTACCCATTGGTTTGCACCAGCTGGACTTTTCGTTAGTTCCCATTCGTATCCATAAAGGATTTTAAAGTAGGAATGTCCCCATTGTGCTGGTGTGGTTGTCCAGGTTACTTCTAAACCTGAAGTAATAGCATCTTTTCCTTTTCCTGATTTGTACGTGCTTTTCCAACCGAATCCTTGCTCTTCGATGCTTGCATCTTCGGGATTTGCACCAACATTCGAAGCTGGACCTGCACCATGAGTTTTTCCGAACGTGTGTCCACCAGCGATTAACGCTACGGTTTCTTCGTCGTTCATTCCCATGCGTCCAAAAGTCTCACGAATGTCCTTCGCTGCTAAAAGTGGATCTGGATTACCGTTCGGTCCTTCTGGATTCACGTAAATTAGTCCCATTTGAACGGCTGCAAGTGGATTTTCTAATTGACGATTACCAGAATAGCGTTGATCAGCTAACCATTTCTTTTCCATTCCCCAGTACACATCTTTTTCTGGCTCCCAGACATCGACGCGTCCACCAGAGAATCCGAATGTTTTGAATCCCATGTTCTCTAATGCTACGTTTCCAGCCAAGACCATTAAATCTGCCCAGGAAATTTTCTCACCATATTTTTGTTTGATTGGCCAAAGCAAGCGACGAGCTTTATCTAAGTTTCCGTTATCTGGCCAACTGTTCAATGGTGCAAAGCGTTGTTGTCCTGCAGAAGAACCACCGCGTCCGTCTCCGGTGCGATACGTTCCTGCACTGTGCCAAGCCATGCGGATAAACAATGGTCCATAATTTCCAAAGTCTGCTGGCCACCAATCTTGTGATTCTGTCAACACTTTTTCGATGTCCTTTTTCAAGGCGGTGTAATCCAGGGTCATAAACGCTTGACGGTAATTAAAATTCGGATCCATTGGATTCGAAAGTGTCGAATTCTGATGTAAAATCGAGAGATCTAATTGATTTGGAAACCATTCTCGGTTCGTATTCGGCGCAGTTGATGTTTCATATTCTACAGGAGCAGCAGAAGTGGCTTCCGTTTTTGTAGTGGATTTCCAAAAGCCCATTGGACATTGTCCCGAACTCTTATCCGAAGTTTTTTGTCCAAGTACCATACCGGTAATGCACAAACTCATAGTCAATAGTTGCTTTTTCATCGTTACTTTATTGAATTTAGTTACGTTCAAATTTACCGCGAAGAAACCATAGAATTCATTGATATTATTTATAGGTGCAT
>Ga0102875_1000893_pt1 | contig 10708 bp, 6 predicted proteins | sample Colrivmet1547B02_FD_78185 | JGI IMG/M metagenome (GOLD analysis project Ga0102875, IMG submission 78185) | Estuarine microbial communities from the Columbia River estuary - metaG 1547B-02 | ecosystem: Environmental > Aquatic > Marine > Intertidal zone > Estuary | place: USA: Columbia River... | reverse complement strand
CGCGGCCGTCGATGATGCGGTGGTCGTAGCTCATCGCCACGTACATGATGGGGCGCACCACAATCTGGCCGTCGCGCACCACGGGGCGCTCGACGATGTTGTGCATTCCGAGGATGGCGCTCTGCGGCGGGTTGATGATCGGAGTCGAAAGCATCGAGCCGAACACGCCGCCGTTGGTGATGGTGAAGCATCCGCCCGTCATCTCGTCGACGCTGATTTTGCCGTCGCGCACTTTGGTGGCGAGGTCCTTGATTCCGCCCTCGACCTCGGCGAAGCTCATCTGGTCAGCGTTGCGCAGCACCGGAACCATGAGGCCCTTGGGCCCACTCACGGCTACTGAAATGTCGGTAGTTTCGAACGAAACCATGTCGTCGCCGTCAATCATACTGGCCACGGCCGGGTACATCTTGAGCGCGCGTACCGTCGCCAGGGTGAAAAAGCTCATGAATCCAAGTCCGACGCCGTGCTTGGCCGCAAACGCGTCCTTGTACTCTTTGCGCAGGTCCATGATGGGTTTCATGTCTACCTCGTTGAAGGTCGTCAGCATCGCGGTCTCGTTCTTCACGCTTACGAGGCGGGTGGCGAGCTTGCGGCGCAGCGCGCTCATGCGGGTTCGGGTCTCACCGCGTCCTGATACGGGGGCGGAACCCATCGAAACCTTGGCGTTCACCGCGTCCTCCTTGGTGATGCGGCCGTCCTTACCGGTTCCGGCGACTTGGCCGGCATCCATACCCTTTTCGGCGAGGATCTTTTTGGCAGCGGGCGAAGCCGTTCCGGTCGCGTAGGTCGCGGCGGTCGGTGCCGGAGCAGCCGCTACGGGCATCGGGTTAGGCGAAGCGCTAGCGGCAGCGGGCTTGGATCCGCCCTCTGGCGCAGCAGCCGAAGTGTCAATGCGGCAGACCACTTGACCCACGGCCACGGTGGTTCCGGGCTCGACCAAAACTTCGATAACCCCAGCAGCCTCAGCCGGAAGCTCGAGGGTAGCCTTGTCTGAATCCACCTCGGCGATGGCCTGGTCCTTTTCGACGTAGTCGCCCGTGCTGACGAGCCAGGTGGCGATTTCTACTTCGCTAATCGATTCGCCCGGAGAGGGCACCTTCATATCGAGGATCATGGTACGTGGGTTTAGCAGTCAAAAGTTTGGGCGATCAGGCGGTGCTGAATGTGGTGGGCGGCTTGGTGCGATCCGCTGGCCGGAGCCGCCGATGCCGGCGGCGACACGCGCTGCAGCTTGAGGTCGCAGTTCGCGAGCAAGAAGGTCCAAGCGCCCATGTTGGCGGGCTCTTCTTGGGCCCACACGAGCTTGGCGTCAGTGGGGTACTTGGCGAGTTCGGCCTCCATTTGTGCGGCCGGGATCGGGTAAAGCTGCTCCAAGCGCACGATGGCGGTGTCCATGCAACCTCGTTCGGCGCGGGCTTCCTCGAGCTCGTAGTAGAGCTTACCTGAGCAGAACACGACCTTGCGCACCTCGGCTGGATTTACGGTCGTATCGGCGATGAGCGGCTGGAAGCTGCCCTGCGTAAGCTCTTCGACCGTCGACACGGCCTTGGGGTGGCGCAAGATGCTCTTGGGGCTCATCACCACCAGCGGCTTGCGGAAGCTCCAGTGCATGCTGCGGCGAAGCAGGTGGAAGTGGTTGGCTGGCGTGGTCGGGTTGCAGACGGCCATGTTGTCTTCGGCGCAAAGCTGCAAAAAGCGCTCGAGGCGGGCTGAGGAGTGCTCGGCACCTTGGCCTTCGTATCCGTGCGGAAGCAGCATTACCAAGCCGTTCTGTGTCTTCCACTTGTCTTCGGCGGCGCTGATGAACTGGTCGATGATGATTTGGGCTCCGTTGGCAAAGTCGCCGAATTGGGCCTCCCATATCACGAGGGTTTCGGGGCTGGCCATGGCGTATCCGTAGTCGAATCCAAGCACCGCGTACTCTGACAAGTGCGAATTGTAAATGGCAAACCGTCCCTTTTTACCCGGAACCGAATTCATCGGGATGTACTCCTCTTCGCTGTCCTCGAGTTTGAGCACGGCGTGGCGGTGACTGAAGGTTCCGCGCTCGACGTCTTCGCCCGAGATGCGCACGTTGAAGCCATCTTGGAGCAAGGTGGCGTAGGCCAAGTTTTCGGCCATGCCCCAGTCCAGTGCGTTGCGGCCAAAGACCATGTCGTGGCGGTCTGCGATCAGGCGCGTGGCTTTGTTCAAAAACTTTTTACCCTCGGGCAACGTAGTTAACGCCGTGGCCGCCGACTCGAGCTGGTTGCGCTCGACTCCTGTAGTCGGAAGCTCGTGGATTTGTCCGCGCTTCGCCGACGGGTAGGGTGCCCACTCGTCTTCCATGAACGGAACAATCACGTTCTTGGCGATCTGTTTGGCTTCGCCAAAGTGGCCCTCGAGCATGTCCTTGAACTCCACTTCCATCTCTTTGACGAGGTTGGCGTGGGCCGCCCCCTGGGCGAGCAGCTTGGCGTGGTAGATTTCGCGCGGATTCGGGTGGCGTGCAATCGCCTTGTACAGCAGAGGCTGGGTAAAGCGGGGCTCGTCGCCCTCGTTGTGGCCGTACTTGCGGTAGCAGAGCAGGTCAATGAATACGTCGCGTCCGAAGTGCTGGCGGTACTCCATCGCGAAGCGCATGGCGTGCACCACGGCCTCCACGTCGTCGCCGTTCACGTGCAGTACTGGGGCCAGTACCACCTTGGCCACGTCGGTCGAATAGGTCGACGACCTCGCGTCGAGGTAGTTGGTGGTGAATCCGACCTGGTTGTTGATGACGAGGTGAATGGTTCCGCCGGTGCCGTAGCCGTCGAGGCGCTCCATCTGCACGACTTCGTAAACAATGCCTTGGCCGGCCACTGCGGCGTCGCCGTGAATTTGAATCGGAAGCACCTTGGACCGGTCCATTCCGTAGTCGGTGTTGCCCTTGGCACGGGCGATGCCCTCAACCACTGCATCCACAGCCTCGAGGTGCGAGGGGTTGGGCGAAATGTTGAGTTTGAGTTCGCGGCCGTTGCGGAGCTGGCGCGTCGTCGTGTACCCCAAGTGGTACTTCACGTCGCCATCAAAGCCCTCTTCGTCGTCAAACTCCTTGCCCTCAAATTCGCTAAAGATTTGGCGGGCGGGCTTGCCAAAAATGTTGGTGAGCACGTTCAGGCGTCCGCGGTGGGCCATGCCGAGCACGACCTCTTCGACGCCGAGTTCCGCAGCACGCTGCATCATGAAGTCGATGCCGGGAATCAGCGATTCAGCTCCCTCGATCGAGAAGCGCTTTTGGCCGACAAACTTGGTGTTCAAAAAGTTCTCAAACGCAACGGCTTCGTTCAGCTTGTGCAGGATGTGCTTCTTTTCGTCCGAGTTGAGAACCGGGTAGTTGTCGTTCGGGTGAATGAAGTTTTGAATCCACTTCACCACATGAGGGTCGCGGATATACATGTATTCAACCCCAATGGATCGGCAGTAAATCGCCTTGAGGTGATCCACAATTTCGCGAAGCGGAGCCGCTCCGGCCAATCCCACCTCTACCGCCGCCTGAAACACGTGGTCGAGGTCCGCGGCACTAAGGCCAAAGTTCTCGAGTTCCAAAGTCGGCTTGTAACTCCGGCGTTCACGAACTGGGTTCGTTTGGGTGAACAGGTGGCCGCGGGTGCGGTATCCGTTGATGAGGTTGAGCACCATGAATTCTTTGCGGAGCGCTTCAGGCACCTCTGGACCCACAGGCGCCACGACCGACTCGAGGACGTCGCCGTACGAACTCCGAGCAAAGTCATAGCCTTGAAAGAACGCCTTCCACGAAGGCTCCACCGAATCGGGATTCTCGACATACTGTTGGTAGAGGTCATCTAGGTACGCTACGTGCGCACTGCCGAGAAAAGAAAAGCGATCCATATGGGCTAAATTCCGTGCAAAATTACGGCCAAAAAGCCTAGGAATCGCGGGAAAAAAGCCAATCGGCGAGCTCGTGAAGATCTTGGGTTCGGGCACCCAGCGTACCCGCATGCTTAAGGGCCTCAAGGGCCAAGCCAAAGTGGACGCGACGGCGTTCTTCGACATGGGCACGCACCCCCGTGGTTTCGAGCGCTTCGGTGAGGTACTCCACGCGCTCAGCACCCTGAAGCGCGAGTGCTTCGTGAATATGTTCAGGACTGCGACGACCTAGCTCGATCCACAGTAACGTCTTCTTGCCTTGAATCAGATCACCTCCGGCTTGCTTGCCCGTTTTTGAAGGGTCCCCAAAGGCGTCGAGCAGGTCGTCGTGGATTTGAAACGATGTTCCGAGTTCAAGACCAAATGAATACATCGCTTTGGCCATCTCTACTGAACCACCTCCGCTCAGAACGCCCATTTCGAGGGCACAGCCCAGCAAAACACTGGTTTTGTAGCGAATCATACGGATGTAGGCGCCCTCTTCGACATGGTCCTCGTGCTCAAAATCCATGTCCCATTGCTGGCCTTCGCACACCTCGAGCGCAGTCTGTGTGAACACCCGGTAGAGGTCAGGTAGCACCTGCTTGGGTGCGGATTCCAGCGCCTTAAACGCCAGCGCAAAAAGCGCGTCACCACTTAAAATGGCAGTATTCACTCCCCATCGCTCGTGCACCGTGGCCTGGCCCCGACGCAGGGGAGCCGCATCCATAATGTCGTCATGGATGAGCGAAAAGTTGTGAAAGCGCTCTACTGCATGAGCCGCGGGCAGTGCGAGTTCCGCCTTGGCCCCCACCGCCTCGGCACCCATCAGCGCGAGCACTGGCCTTAGACGCTTACCGCCCATCGCCAAAATGTAGCGTTGCGGGGCGTACAACCGGTCGGGCTGGCGGCTCCACTCGGGCTCACCCATCGACGATTCGAGGGCATTGAGATAGGTTCGTTGGAGGCGTTCTACGGACTGCATTGCAAGGAGTGTATTCAAAGCGCCCGCTCGGGGCTTAACGTTTAGCGAAGGAGTGCGCGCAAGTAGGCTCCGTACCCACTTTTTACGAGCGGAGCCGCAAGGGCCTCGAGCTGCGCCGCATCGATGAAGCCCTGGCGGTAGGCGACCTCTTCAATACAACCCACCTTTAAGCCCTGGCGGCGCTCGATGATTTGCACGAATTGGGCGGCCTCCATGAGGCTTTCGAAGGTTCCGGTGTCGAGCCAGGCCGTACCGCGGTCCATGATCTGAACGCTGAGCTCGCCGCGCCGCAGGTACTCGCGGTTGACGTCGGTGATTTCGTACTCTCCGCGGGGCGAGGGCTTGAGGTTGGCCGCGATTTCGACGACTTGGTTGTCGTAAAAGTACAGGCCGGGAACCGCGTAGTTGCTCTTGGGCTGCGCGGGCTTTTCTTCGATCGAAAGGGCCTTTCCGTGGGCGTCAAACTCCACGACACCGTAGCGCTCGGGGTCACTCACCGGGTAGGCAAACACGACACCGCCTTTGGGATTTGCCGAGGCCTGTAGGATGCTGGGCATCTGGGTTCCGTAAAAAATATTGTCGCCCAAAACCAGCGCCACCGCGTCGTCGCCAATGAAGTCGCGGCCCAACACGAAGGCCTGCGCCAAGCCGTTGGGCTCGTGCTGTACGGTGTACTCAAAGCGGCAGCCAAGTTGCGAACCGTCGCCCAGCAACTTGTGAAAAAGCGGCGCGTCGTGCGGAGTCGTGATGAGCAGGATTTCACGAATCCCGGCCTCCATCAGGGTCGACAGCGGGTAGTAAATCATCGGCTTGTCGTACACCGGCATGAGCTGCTTGCTGATGCTGTGCGTGAGCGGATGGAGTCTGGTGCCGGAACCGCCGGCCAAGATGATGCCTTTCATAGCTTATTCGTCGTCCTCAGAGAGTTCAGCAAGAGAAACCTCTTGTTCTTTGCCCGTCATCACTTTGTCGAGCGACATCAGCAGAGACGGTAGCAAAATTAGGTTCGAGAACATGGCGAATCCGAGTGTGAGGGACACCAGTAAGCCTAACGCTTGAGTTCCGCCAAAATTTGACGCTAAAAAGATCATAAATCCAGCAAAAAGCACTACTGAGGTGTAGAACATGCTAACCCCGGATTCTCGAATGGCAATGATCGCGGCTCTTCCGATACTACCTCCGTTGAGGTGCAGCTCTTGACGGTAGCGCGAAAGCAAATGGAGGGTGTCATCCACAGAAATTCCGAAGGCAATAGAAAAGATGAGTACGGTCGACGGTTTCACAGGAATGCCAAACCAACCCATGATTCCTGCCGTCATAATCAAAGGGAGTAGATTGGGCAAAATCGCCACCACCATCATGCGCCAGGAACGAAATAGTCCGGCCATAAGGAGCGAAATGACTACCACTGCAAAAATGAGACTGCTCACTAGATTGTCAATGAGGTATTCCGTGGATCGCAAAAAGATGAGTCCTGCTCCCGAAAAGCTCACATCCACATCTTCTTTGTTGAAATGCTCGTCGGCCTTTTCTTTTACGGCGTCCACAACCTTCATCATTTCAGGCCTCGGCAAATCGCGCACCTGAACGGTAATCCTAATACGCTGGTTATCTCGATCAATTAGACCCGAAGTCAGGGCACGGTTCACATCCTGTTTGCCCGTAGGAAGCAAGGCAGCAATTTGCCGCCTTTCTGCCGCCGACGGGAGTTCGTAAAACTCTGCTCCGCCCCCATAGTACGCTTGGCGACTGAATTTCAAAAAGTCGACGATGCTCATACTCCGAGAAAGGTTCGGAATACTGTCCAAGGCCCGTTGAAATGCTTCGGCCTGACGCAGCACATTTGACTTAAGGGCTCCGCCGGGTTCACGGCTGTTGACTACAATCTCTAAAGGAATTACACCGCCTAGTTTGTCCTCGAAGAACGTCATTTGCTGCACCAAGGGATCCTTAGGATTAATATCGGTAGTAATGTTGCCTGTGGTCTCCATTCGTAGCATTCCCACGAACCCAACGGCCGCAAGAAACAGTGCCCCGGCATAAACTTTCTTGCGGTGAAACTGTGCGACGCGCTCGAGCCAATTGACTCCATCCTTCAGCCATTGTTGCTCTAAATGCTTGTAATGCTGTGGCTTCGGCGCAGGCATCCAGCTGTAAATGACCGGCAATATGGTCATAGAAAGGATGAATACCACAATGATGTTGATTGTAGCCGCTACACCAAAGTGAATCAGCGCATCACTGGATGTGAGCATAAACGTTGAGAAGCCCAAAGCCGTGGTCAGGTTGGTCAGCAACGCCACTCCACCAATCTTCTTCACTGTATGCAAAATGGCAACTTGAACATCCTGATCTCTCGCGTACTCTTGGTGGTACTTGTTTATAAAAAAGATGCAATTCGGAACCACAATTACAATCAGTAGCGGGGGTATCAGTGCACTGAACAGTGTGAGCTTAAATCCGAGCGCGCCGAGCACGCCGAACGAACCAACTACGCCGACGCCCACAACCACCAGGGCTATGATGGCCGCTCGCGTGCTCCGCATCATCGCAAACATGATGACGAGTGTAACGACAGCTGTCAGGCCTAAAAACAAGTTAATTTCAGACTTTATACTGCGCGCATTTACCATTCGCAAGTAGGGGACCCCAGATATCTGAATGTCAATTCCGGTTCTTCGTTCGAATTTTTTGGCCTCCGATGTGATGTGGTCAATGAGCGGAAAAAACAACTTGCTGTAATTCGCCGTATCCGAAATCTGTATCGCCAGCAATTGCGTAGTTCCATCGTTAGCATTGAGCAACCCATCGTAAACCGGAAGTTCACGGAGCTTTGCTCGAACCATTTCGGCCTCTTCAGGCTTGTCTATCCTGCCGTCGCAGATGGGAATTGGTTCGAAGCGATCGTTAGAGTCCGGCCCCAAGTAAAGGTCTACCGCATTGTGCCATGAAAGGACACCTTCAACCTCGGGAGTTTGCTCAATACTTTTAGCCAGCTCGATCCAGCTATTCATGATGTACGGAAGGAAGTAGCTATTGTCGTGCGCTGCCAAAAAAATGACGCCGCCACTTCCTTGCTCGAAGTGCTCACTTAGTGCCACAAATTCAGTGTAGACACTATCGTCTTCTGGGAGCATTTTGGCGAAATGGTAGCTCACTTCGACATTGCGCCCGAGGAAGGCCATTGCAAGTACATAAATTACCCAAAACGCAACGACCTGTCGTCGGTATTTTTGGACAAAACGACCGAGTTTTTCCCACATAATGGGCAAAGGTAGGTGTTTACACGTTCCCGTCGGGGAACAGAATCGGCCGGCTCGGTACCGCATCCCCCTGCATTGGAGCCAAACTCAAATTGAGCTTGTAGCGCCCCTCGACGCAGTCGGTCGGAACCTGGATCAATTCCGTAATACTCGCCCCGGGGTAGCGGGCTTCAGACGCGGACTGCGACCCAAGCGGCAACCCCCAAAACGCGCGGTGGGCCGCCAAGGCTCCGCCGTCTTCTTCGGGGTCGACGCTCGGCAGATCGACAAGTAGGTGGCGCACTCCGTGCTCGGCCAACCACGCCAGTGCAGCAGGCTCAATGGCCGGCGGGTTCGTCTGCCGCCAGTCACGCTGGCTCAGGTCACCCTCTTGAGTGGCCAAAACCAGTGCCTCGTAATCAAACAAGGCCGCCGGTGAGGCACGCAGCGCCTCGAGCGTCAATAGCTTCGGAGCAGGAATTCGAACCACCCGAGCGCTGAGCCATGGCGAAATTCCGAGGTCGACCGCATGGCGCGTTTCGCGCACGACATGACCGAGCGACTCCGTGTGAGTTCCGTGGGCGTGGGGGTTAAAGTGCACGTCAAAAAAATTGACGCCGCCGCCTTGGTTCACGTCGCCGACCCAGTCGCCAAGCCGCACGGGCTCGCGGCGCGGACCGTCGATGTACCACGCCCTGGGCCGGCCAAATTCAACGAGTAAGCTGAGGTCGTACATGCTGCGAAACTAACGGAATCAGGGCTCAAGGCCAAATGCGTCCGACGCAATGGCGTCCGCCCAAAGCCAGCCCTCGCCGCAGAGCCGCCACCCCGATTCGTCGGCCAGCATCAATCCTTGCCCGACCCATTTGGACCACGCCCTGTCAAGGTCACGCCCCTGGGCCGCTGCGCGCGGAAGCCCTTCTGCCCGACGCAGCTGGGTCAGCACCTGTTCGTGAAACCACTCTTGGTCGTTCAAGTCTTCGAGCTCAAACCAATCTTCACCGCTCGCCACGGCAAGCGCCCGTTGGTAGACCGAATTGTTGCGCACGTTGGCCCTTCGCTGGCGGTGCCCGTCAAACGAATGGGCTCCTGGGCCCAAGCCCACGTACGGGTCGCCCTGCCAGTACGAACTGTTGTGCACCGCGCGCCAGCCCGGTTTGGCATAGTTGCTCACCTCGTAGGCGTCCCAACCCTGACGTTGCATTTCGCTGCGGAACCATACAAAGTCCTCAGCCGCCCGCTCGTCCCGAGGGGCTTCGCTGCGGCCCTTGGCCACATCGTGAGCCAGAGCCGTGCGGGGTTCAACGGTCAGAGCATAGGCCGAAAGATGCGGTGTTTCCAATTCAAGTGCCCGTCCCACCTGATCCTGCCATTCCCCGAGGCTGCTGCCGGGCAAACCGTAGATCAAGTCAATGCTCAAATCCTCAAAACCAGCGTCTTGGGCGCGACGCACGGCGTCGACGGCGTCTTGGCCCCGGTGCGGGCGGCCCATCCAGTCGAGTCGGTCGTCGCGAAAACTTTGAACCCCAATGCTCAGACGATTAAATCCTTCGGAGCGCCACAGCGCCACGCGGTCGGGCGTCACGTCTTCGGGGTTGACTTCGAGCGTGCATTCCGCATCAGGCTCAAGCACAATGCGTTGGCGCAGTACAGCATTCAAGGCGCGGAATTCCGCGTCCGGCAGTACACTCGGGGTTCCGCCGCCCCAGTACAGGGTGCGGGCGGACGTTTCGTGCGGAATACGAAGTTCCGCCTCGAGCTGCATTGCAGCGACCACTTCAGGGATTTGCTTGAGCAGCGTTGAGAAGTGAAAGTCGCAGTAGCGGCACGCGTGCCGGCAAAACGGAACGTGGACGTAAATGCCGGTAGGTTGCGCGGCACTCACGGCAACGGAAGGGCGAGGCGAAACGTGGTTCCCTGACCGGGCGCACTGTGCAGCACCTCTAAATGGCCACCGTGACCCTGAACGGCGATGCGCCGCGCCAGACTGAGCCCAAGGCCCCAGCCGCGCTTTTTGGTGGTGAATCCGGGGCGAAAGACCGAACGCCGCACCTTGGCCGTCATGCCTTTGCCGTTGTCGGCCACGTCGACCACCACTTGGTCTCCGACGCGGTGGGCGCGAACCTCGATCCGCCCCTTTTGGTCGGGAAGCGCATCGACTGCGTTGCGAATAAGGTTCTCGAGGACCCATCCCAGCAGCACGGGCTGGTAGCGCACCTGGGGCAGCGTGGCCGCCACGTCGTAGCGCAACTCAACGCCCTTGGGTAGGCGCTTTTGAAGGTACCCGACACTGTGCTCGACCAGCGGCGCGAGGTCGGCCACCTCACCGGGTTGGTCTGAACCAATTTTTGAGAAGCGGTCGGCGACGGTCTGTAGGCGCTCGAGGTCTTTGCGCACCTCGGCGAGCAGCGGGATCAAATTGGGCTGGGCCGCGGCCTCGTCCTCGAGTACCGTCAGCCAGCCGTAGAGCGCCGACAATGGGGTGCCGAGTTGGTGCGCAGTTTCGCGGGCCATTCCGGTCCACACTTGGTCTTCTTCGGCCCGGCGGGCGCGGTGAAATCCGAAGTACGAAAGCGACAAAAACAGCGCCATT
>Ga0102875_1000872_pt1 | contig 10818 bp, 9 predicted proteins | sample Colrivmet1547B02_FD_78185 | JGI IMG/M metagenome (GOLD analysis project Ga0102875, IMG submission 78185) | Estuarine microbial communities from the Columbia River estuary - metaG 1547B-02 | ecosystem: Environmental > Aquatic > Marine > Intertidal zone > Estuary | place: USA: Columbia River... | reverse complement strand
CATTGCGCGATAACCCCGTTGATGCAGAGGTTCCAAGCCACCGACTTCTTGTGCGGGCTGGATACATTCGCCGCGCAGCACCTGGCGGTTATACATGGCTTCCACTCGGCTGGCGTGTGTACCAACATGTCGCCGAGATCATTCGCCAAGAGATGGACAACATTGGCGCACAGGAAGTCAATTTTCCTGCCATGTTGCCACGCGAGCCATATGAAGCGACCGGCAGATGGACAGACTACGGCGACAATTTGTTTCGTTTGCAAGACCGACGCAAAGTGGACTTCTTGCTTGGTCCAACACATGAAGAAATGTTTACGCTGCTCGTAAAAGACCTGTACTCGAGTTACAAAGACCTACCACTCTCGCTATATCAGATTCAGACCAAGTTTCGCGATGAAGCGCGCCCACGTGGCGGTCTGTTGCGCGGACGCGAGTTTTCAATGAAGGACTCGTACAGTTTCGATATCGACGATGAAGGCTTGCAACAGAGCTACGACGCTCACCGCAATGCCTACATGCGCATTTTTGAACGACTCGGATTGCCATTTGCAATCGTGTCCGCAATGTCGGGCGCGATGGGCGGATCCAAGTCCGAAGAGTTTTTGTTTCCTTGCGAGATCGGCGAAGACACTTTCGTGCAGTGCACCAAATGTAATTACTCCGCCAACACCGAAGCGGTGCGAGTCGGTGCACCAACTGCGATTGATTCGAAGTCAACGCCAGCAGCACAAGTTTTTGACACTCCGTCAACACCGACAATTCAGACACTTGTTGATTTATTCAATTCGCGCGCAGATTTGCAACGAGCAGATCGACAGTGGACTGCAGCAGACACACTTAAAAACGTTGTTGTCAATTTGCGCCACCCCGACGGACACATTGAAGCACTCGCCATCGGCGTGCCAGGTGACCGTGAAGTGGACATGAAACGTCTTGAAGCACAAGTATCACCAGCCGAAGTGGTGCCGTTTGATGACACACACTTTGCAGCAAATCCAAAACTCGTCAAGGGCTACATCGGACCAAACGCCTTGGGCCTTGCACATTCAACAGGCGTGCGCTATTTGCTCGACCCACGTATTGCCGATGGCAGCGAGTGGATTACTGGAGCAAATGCCGCAGGCAAACACGTTGCACATCTTGTACATGGCCGAGACTTCACAGCAGACGGAGTAATTGACGTTGCCGAAGTGCGCGACGACGACACATGTCCATCGTGTGCTTCTGCACTGATCATCAAACGAGGCATCGAGATTGGCCATGTGTTTCAACTCGGTCGAAAATATGCAGAAGTCTTGGGCTTGAGCGTGCTCGACAAAAATGGCAAAGCCCAAATCGTAACGATGGGCTCGTACGGCATTGGTGTGTCGCGCGCAGTTGCTGCAATAGCCGAAGCAACGTGTGACGACATTGGTCTGCGTTGGCCTCACGCTATTGCCCCATTCAATGTGCACATTGTGATGGCTGGCAAAGAAGATGGTCTCATAACCGACACCGCGAATAATCTTGCACAGACTCTTGACAGCCAAGGAATTCGTGTGTTGCTTGATGATCGTGTTGGCGTGTCACCCGGCGTCAAATTTAAAGATGCCGAATTGATCGGCAATCCAATCATCGTTGTTGTGGGCAGAGGCGCTGCCAATGGCGTCGTCGAAGTACGCGACCGTTTGACAGGCTTGGCGAGTGAAGTAGCAATTGCTGATGCTGCGGCACACGTGAAAAGCGCCTGCGCGACGAGCTAGCAATGCACTTACTGCGAGGCGTTGTCCAGCACTACGACTGGGGCGATCAACAGTTCATTCCAGAATTTCTCTCGACAGAAGCCGATGCACGTCCATGGGCCGAATTGTGGTTTGGCACTCATCGAGGTGGACCATCGCTCGTAAAGAATGCAACCGGAAGTCAACCACTTGAGCAACTGACTGGCGATCTTTCTTTCCTCGTCAAAATTATTTCTGCCAATAAACCACTTTCGCTGCAGACCCACCCCACCGACGAACAGGCAGCGAGTGGGTTTCAACAAGAAAACGAAATCGGTATTTCGCTCGACGCACCGCAACGCATCTACCGAGATGCATCAGCAAAACCCGAACTACTCATTGCGTTGACTTCATTTGATGCAATTTGTGGATTTCGATCGATAGAAGAATCCCTTGAGTTGTGCAAACGATTTGGCTGGACGCAACTCGCAGAGCATCTTGAGAGTGACGGGCTCGCTGAATGTGTGCGCTGGGCATTGACCACTGGGCCACACCAACTCCCAGCACAATTGCCTGCATGGGCAGGTCGCTTGGCAAGCATGTACCCAGGCAACGGCGGCGTACTCGTTGCATTGTTGATGCACCACATACGACTTTCTCCTGGTCAGGCGCTTTTTCTTGGCGCAGGCAATGCGCATGCATATCTCAGTGGATCCGGCGTTGAAGTGATGTCGTCATCAGACAACGTGGTGCGAGCAGCCTTCACCAAAAAGTACGTCAGCGTCGACGAATTCTTGGCCGTCGCACGTTTTGAATCGATTCCCTCACCAGTTGTCAATGCAACCGAAGTGACCCCAGGACGGTTCACCTACCCTGTCTCCACATCGCGTTTTGGGGTTGAGCGCATTGATGTTGCTGGAGAAACGACGGTCAAGGCAACGCACCACGCAGAAATTTTGGTGTGCACCGAAGGCGACGCCAGCACAATCAGGCGAGGTCAGGCATGTGTGTTGCGCAACAACGAATCTGTCCAACTCACCGGAACCGCAACAGTGTTTCGTACATGGGGAACGCATTGAACCTGCGGGTCCGCAGATCTCTCACCATTTTCGCTATCGCGCTGATTTCTTGCATCTTCGTTGGCAATGCACGCGCCGTCGAACCTACACACACCCTGCTGATTCTTGGCGACAGCATTACTTGGGGTGCCAATTACAAAGGGTTTGGCAACGTAACGCCAAAACTGCAGGCACTCAATACTTTTGACAAAGTAATTGTGGATGGGGCATTCTCTCGCAATATCAGCGGCCCTGCCAACACACTGCACAACGGGGTGAAGACATACGCCAAGTATCTCAAGGCAAAAGTACGACCTTCGGCTGTCATCGTGGCACTTGGGAGTAACGACTTGCAAGGTTCGATCAAAGTTCGTTACTACGAAGACCGAATACGTGAACTACTCACATTGATTGGTGACATTCCGGTGGTGTGGGTCAATGTTTCACGAATTGATAGTCAGTATTACATTCGCGCATCACCAGTGTTTAACAGAGTGCTCAATCGTGTTGCGCTTGACTACCCAAACGTCTCGGTCATCGACTGGTACACAATGATCTCTGCCAACCCAAAGTGGTTTGCCTTTGACAAACTGCACTTGCAACCGATTGGATATCGAGCGCGCGCAACTCTCTACATCGAGATTGCACAAAACTTGTGGAATGTGGTTGTGCCTACTACAACAACGACAACAACTGTTGCTGGCTAGTTGCCGGCGACTTTTTTTCGTATTTCCACAATTTTTTCGTCGGCATGATTGACATCATCGCCGTGCTCTTTGAGCAACATATTGCGATCTTTTGTTGCTTCTCGCTCGGCGAGCGCGGTGTCAACGCGAGCAACCGCAGCGTCCACTCCATGTTCGTGAATATATGTGGCCCAGTCAATGAGCGCTTCCACCATTTCCGACTCTGGCACTACCGCCACGTTGCGGCCCTTGACGAACAAGTGGCCTCGTTTGTTGCCCGCTGCAATACCTAGGTCGGCCTCACGTGCTTCGCCTGGGCCATTAACAACACAGCCCATGACCGCAATTTGCAATGGAATCTTTTTGTCTGCAAAAGCAGCTTGTGCGCGATTGGCGACATCTATGACATCAATCTCTGCTCGCCCACAACTTGGGCACGCAATCAAGTCAACATTTTTGCGCTCACGTAAACCGAGCGACTCAAGTAATTGTCTGCCTGCTCGCGCTTCTTCCACTGGGTCGGCAGTCAGGCTGTAACGGATCGTGTCGCCGATGCCTTCCATGAGCAATGTCGAGATTCCTGCCGTTGCCTTAATCAGTCCACCTGGCAGTGGCCCGGCTTCGGTGACTCCAAGGTGCAATGGATGATTGGTTACTTCGCTCAACTGGCGATATGCCTCGATCATGAGCGGAACGTTGGAAGCCTTGACAGAGATTTTGATCAAATCAAAATCAACTTCTTCGAAATATGCGATCTCTTGCAAAGCGGATTCCACCATCGCTTCAGCAGTCAGGCCGCCATATTTTTCGTACAACGCTGGGTCAAGAGATCCACCGTTGACACCAATCCGAATTGGCACCTTGCGATCGCGGGCCTCGGATGCAACCGCTTTGATGTGTTCAGGTTTACGAATGTTTCCAGGATTGAGACGCAAGCCGTGCACACCTGCCTCCATTGCTGCTAACGCCATCTTGTATTGATGATGGATGTCGGCGATGATCGGCACTGGCGAACGTGGAACTATTTGGGCAAGACCCTCAGCGGCTTCAGCTTCGTTGCACGTGCAGCGCACGATGTCGCAGCCGGCCGCAGCAAGGGCATAAATTTGTTGCAACGTACCTTCAACATCGGCCGTCTTGGTGATGGTCATTGACTGAATGCTGATTGGCGCATTGCCACCAACGGCAACTTTGCCTACCGAGATCTGGCGCGTTTCGCGCCTCGCATATACGGTCATGAATACCAGTTTGTCATCACGGCACGGTTTTGCAACGTTTTATCCGCTGCGATATTCAGCCAATTGGCTGAGTGAGATCGAGATATAAGCCAACGACTAGAAGCATGGCTAGTAATCCCATAACCATCGTGGCAACTGGCACCATCTTGCCAACATCGGCGCGATACGCCTTGTTGCGTCGCGAACGAAATCGTTCGTAGGTGGCAATCGCGGCATGACCTCCGTCAAAGGGCAGCAACGGAAACATGTTGAACACGCCGACAAACACGTTGATACTTGCGAGCAGCAACAGCACACCCTTCAACCCATCTTGTCGACCGATCTCGCCACCAAGTTGGCTCGCGCCGACAACAGTGCCGGGACGAGTTGCAGGGTCGGCTTTTTCGTCGACAACGCTGTTGAAAATATTGATTGGATTGAGCACCACAAACACACCCACCACCGACCTACCTGCTGTTACAACCAAGTCTTGTGTTGCATAGCCAACAGCCTTAATCGGATTGACGCGAACGTAATCAAGCGACCAACTTGCTACACCAAAATATGCAAGCGAGCTATCGACCGGATTGTTTCCAAGCGTGACGTTGAGCGAGACTAGTTCGCCTCCACGATCGACAAGTACCGAGATGCTCTGACCCGGTTGCTTCGACACAATTTGCTCAACAAATTGGTCGCGATTCGTAATGACAATGCCATCCATCTCTCGAACGACGTCTCCCATCACAACACCCGACTGTTGTGCTGGAGAATTAGCAGCAGGAGGAGAAGTCACAAGTACGTCGCCGGTTTCGCTGTAGCGACCAGAAGTCGCATAGACCCCAAAAAACAGGACGAGCGCAATAACGCCGTGCATCAATGAGCCAGCAGTGATGACTAGTAGACGTTTTGGATACGACTGTGCTCGATAGGCGCGTGGTTCATCGGCTGGATCGCATTCATCCAGATTGTTCATACCGACTATGCGAACAAATGCTCCAAGCGGCAATGCCCTGATGCCATACTCCACCTCTCCTCGCTGCATGCTCCACAGCCGTGGGCCAAAGCCCATAAAAAATTGCGTCACCTTCATGCCCGTGCGACGAGCAGTAACAAAATGTCCCATCTCATGCAAAAAGACAGAGATGAGCAAGCCCACCACAAAAACAAATGTCCAAGGGCTGCTTACCCCCAGCCAAACGAGCAATCCGATCAGTGAAATACCCGCAATCAAACTTGTGCGTTTATCGTTGATGCGCTTGGGCTGATCAATTGTGTCACCACCTGCCACGATCTCGTCGCGAAACTTGTTATAGAACGAACTCATTTTGTTAACTCCAGTGCTGCAAACCTGCGGGCTGATGCATCTGCATTCAAAATATCCTCAACTGTTGTGGGTGAAACTCCATCATGGTGTTGCATCGTTTGCTCAATTACGCCAGCAATTTTTGACCACGATATGTGCCCATCCAAAAAGGCTTCCACTGCAATTTCGTTGGCCGCACTTAACCATGCGGGTGCGGTTCCACCAATTCGACCAGCCTGATAAGCAATATCCAAACATCGAAATGTGGATTTATCTGGTGTCTCAAAGTCGAGACGACTCAGTTGTGTCCAATCAATCGCGCCAAACGCAATGTCGGAGCGCGCAGGAAACCCAAGCGCATAAGCAATCGGCAGTCGCATGTCGGGCAAAGACAACTGCGCGATGACCGCACCATCTGCGAACTCGACCATCGAGTGCACAACTGACTGCGGATGCACAACAACATCAATGTTGTCAAACCCAACCCCAAACAATTCATGAGCCTCTATAACTTCAAGTCCTTTGTTCATCAATGTTGAAGAATCGACAGTGATCTTTGGACCCATTGACCATGTTGGGTGCTTGAGTGCATCAGCGATTGTCACCTCTTGCAGCGACTCTGCCGTGCGACCCCGAAATGGTCCACCACTTGCAGTCAACAACAAGCGCCGCACTTCGCGTTCTGCGTCGGTTGATGATCTCAAGCATTGATGAATAGCACAGTGTTCACTGTCGACAGGGACAATCACTGCACCCTTAATGCTTCGCAGTGGTTGCACAATAGGACCAGCCGCGATCAGACTCTCTTTATTTGCCAGCGCAAGACGCTTGCCGTGTTGCAGTGTTGACATCGTTACTGACAAGCCCGCGAAACCAACTACGCCGTTGACAACAACATCGGCGTCGCGCGCAAGCTCAGCAAGGTCAGCAACAACTTCAACATCGGGCAACGCCTTGGCAACTTTCTTTCGGGCCTCGTCATTGCTCACAGCAACAATCTTCGGGTTACACGACTTGGCTTGCGCGATTACTGCATCTGCAGAACCTCCAACTCCAAGGCCGACTACTTCGTACTCACCACCACTACGGGAAATGACATCTAGGGTTTGCGTACCAATCGAGCCAGTTGATCCAGCAATTGCAACACGCACGACCGACATCTGTTCAGTCTGTCAGCGAAATGGGTAAATCAGCCCCAGGGTTGGATGACAAGAGTGAGGTAATAGGCGGCCGGCAAGACAAACAACAGGCTGTCGAAACGGTCAAGAACTCCCCCATGCCCACGCAAAACAGTGCCAAAATCTTTGATGTTGAGGTTGCGCTTAAACATCGACTCGGCAAGGTCGCCAAGTGGCGCCATGACCGAAATCACTAAGGCGAGCAAGAACCAATCTCCAAAACTGTTCCACGTAGTGCTCTGCATTCCGACAAGCACAACCGCAAAAAATGTGCCGACGGTTCCGCCAATCAAACCCTCAATGGATTTCGCTGGACTAATCCAATCACGCAAGGGCGTTCGTCCCATCGCCGTGCCTGCGAAGTAGGCAGCCATGTCATTGGCAATCACTCCAATAACGACGATGAACAAGGTGTCGGTACCTACGTTTACAAAGGCTGCACCGTTTGCAGACGAGAAACGCAGAATCAACGCCGCATACGAGCTCATCAGGCCGATCCACAATATTGCAAGCATCATGATTGCGGTGTTTGGCACTGGACCAGACTCAATGCCATCGCTGCCGACGAATACAACAACTGTGGCGATAAAACCAAACACGATCACGAGAGGAAGTGCTGCATCACCGATCCAATATGCGCAGAGCGGTGCAGCAACGCAGCCAACAACACCAATGACTGTTGATGGTCGGTAGCCGCTCACGTTGGCTTGAGTAAAAAACTCGAATGCAGCAACACCGATGAGCACGGCGATCAGCAACATCACTGCTGCTGGTCTCCACATCAATGATGCAATGAATACGGCAGCAAGTAATGCGCCCACTGCTGTTGCTGTTGGCAAGTCTCTGCCAGCGCTCGGGCCAGATGACGAACGCTGTGCACGAGTCACCTGTGCGCCACGAGCAGAGGGCCTAGACGAACTGCTGCGCGAAGCAGGACGTGAAACTGGTCGCGATTGTGCACCCGATGCATCTCGCGCAACAGGGCGACGGCGCTCGTCTGTTGGATCGGTGCCGATAACAATGCGACCCTCACGGCGAGGAGAACTGACCGGTGGCGGTGTAGTTGTTTCAAATGATGGACGACGAGCACCAGCCGATGCACTTGGGTCTGGTTCGTTGTATGCAGACCACACGTCGGAGTTGTCAGAATCATCACGATCGCGGCGGCTGTAATCTGCGCCAATAACTATTCGCCGAGTTGGTTGATCGTCAGTTTTTCCAAAACGCGGAACCTCGCCAGTAGGTGCCTCGGTCCAATGCGGAAGTTGTTCTGTGTCATTCGTACCAAAAGCAAGTGCAGGACCACTGTCGTCTGTCTCGGCAAACTTGACTACGCCAAACTCATCACCGAAGTCGATAGTGGGATCAACAGTTCTGTCGACACCATTCGTATCATCATCCGAAAAATTGCCCCTATTGTCATTGCTCATGAGATGTCTCCCTACACTTCGAGTAGTTCTGTTTCCTTGCGGCTAAATGCTTTGTCAATTGCGTCAACGTTGTCGTGCGTGAGTTTTTCTAACTCTTTTTCTGCTCGCTCTAAATCATCTTTCGAAATGTCGCCAGCCTTTTCGGCTGTCTCCATGGCCTTGCGTGCATCGCGACGCACATTGCGTAGCGCAATGCGTCCGTCTTCTGCCATGTTCTTGACAACTTTTACGTATTCTTTGCGACGCTCTTCGGTGAGCATTGGAAAACTCAACCGCACAACAACACCGTCATTGCCCGGAGTGACACCAAGATCACTTGACTGAATTGCCTTTTCGATCGCTGCGATTGAGCCGCGATCATGAGGCTTGATCACCAGAGTTCGAGCATCCGGAACCTGAAACGAAGCGAGTTGCACCATGGGAACCGTCGCGCCGTAGTACTCAACTGCAATCTTCTCGACCAAGTTGGATGTGGCACGACCCGTGCGGACTCCCAAAAACTGCGACTGGACATGCTCCAAAGCCTTGGCCATACCGTCCATGGCCTCAAGCAACGTTTCTTCAATCACCCGACCAGCGTACCTATTTCCTCACCTCTGAGTATGGACTTGACGTTTCCACGCTCCAACAGGTTGAAAACCACGATCGGCAAATTGTTGTCACGACAGAAGGTAATCGCTGTCGAGTCCATCACTTTGAGACCCTTGTTGATCACGTCCAGATACGAGATGTGCGAATACTTTGTGGCTGTGGGATCGAGCTTTGGGTCAGCGGTGTAAACACCATCAACGCCAGAGTGCGTTCCTTTGAGGATCGCTTGCGCAGAAATCTCGGCAGCACGCAACGCTGCAGCGGTATCGGTAGTAAAAAATGGGTTGCCTGTTCCACCGGCCAAGATCACAACACGTCCTTTTTCAAGGTGACGCTCTGCACGACGACGGATATATGGCTCGGCTACTTTTGGCATTTCGACTGCAGACATCACTCGCGATGACTGGCCGACTCTTTCGAGCGCGTCTTGAAACGCAAGTGCGTTCATGACTGTTGCGATCATTCCCATGTAGTCGGCTTGCGCCTGGTCCATGCCTTGACCTGCACCTTTAACACCGCGCCAGAAGTTGCCGCCACCAACAACTACCGCAATGTCGACACCAAATTCTTGGCGTGCTTCATGCAACTCGGTTGCAACTTGATGCAGAACATCGTTGTCTAAACCAAAGCCTGTTGATTCTGCCAATGCCTCACCAGACAACTTGAGAACGATGCGATTCCATCGCGGAGTTGAAGTTGGTTTGGATGCCATATCTAGGTACTAGTTTTAGCCGATTTCCACCTGTGAGTAACGAACGATCGTCGATTTACCAATGATCTGCGCTACGGACTGCTTATCGTCCTTGGCATATGGCTGCTCGAGCAATGCGATGTCCTTAAAAAAGCCCTGTACTCGGCCATCAACGATCTTGCCAATGGCGGCTTCTGGCTTGCCCTCGTTGCGAGTAACGACTTCAAGCGTTGCGCGCTCTGCATCGATCACTTCTTGAGGAACGTCATTCTTGGCCATGTACTTCGGACGGGCGAAGGCAATGTGCACCGCGATGTCGTGGGCCAACTCTTGGGTGGCTCCACTCATCTCGACGAGCACGCCATTCACACAGCGGCCACCTTGCATGTGCATGTAGGAATCCAAAAGGTTTCCGGCAGCTGCTTCAAAACGCACAACGTCACCAATCTCAATTCTTTCCTTGAGCAGGATCTTGAGGTCATCGAATTGTGCTGAACGCTCGTTAACGGCATCAACACCCTTGTCTGCAACCAGCTTGACCAAGACATCTGCTTCTGCAATGAAGTGCTCGCTGCTAGCCACAAAGTCTGTTTCGCACTTGAGTTTGACAATTGCACCAACGTTGCCTTTGATCAACAATGCAACAAGACCTTGCGCGTTTTCGCGGTCGTCACGCTTCGCACTTGCAGCAAGACCCTTCTCACGCAACCACAACTTGGATGCTTCCATGTCGCCATTGTTGGTTTCAAGAGCCTTCTTGCAGTCCATCATTCCTGCGCCGCTTGCTTGACGCAAGGCCTGCACATCTTTTGCAGTAAACGACATCGAGATCAGCCTTCCAACTTCGTCTCGCCAGCAGATGCAACTCGTGCATCACGCTCGGCTTGTGCTGCTGTGGCTGCTGCACGTGCTGCATCTTGTGATGCATCAAATGCTGCTTGTTCTTCGGCGTTGCGTGTTACTG
>Ga0102875_1000868_pt1 | contig 10831 bp, 10 predicted proteins | sample Colrivmet1547B02_FD_78185 | JGI IMG/M metagenome (GOLD analysis project Ga0102875, IMG submission 78185) | Estuarine microbial communities from the Columbia River estuary - metaG 1547B-02 | ecosystem: Environmental > Aquatic > Marine > Intertidal zone > Estuary | place: USA: Columbia River... | reverse complement strand
AAACGGTTGATATGTAATCCAGTTTTCATTTCCAAGTCTTTTTTCATTTCTTCGTATCTATCCGGATGCACAAGATCTACACGATCGTAATTTACGATTTTACGTGTTTCATGTTTTACCAACCAAAGATACTCCATGATAAACAAGAGTGCGATTACCGTAATGTTAATTAAGCCCAACTCAAACAAATTTATTTGATAAACACCTTTCTCTACTTCAGTCGCCAGCATAGCATTTACCACACTTAACCCGATAACTAAGAACAGATAAGTCATTTCTTTAATTTCAATGGCATCGGTTCGATAACGGATAATTCCGAAGATGGCAAATAACCCCAGGCCCATTCCGGTGTCTATGTCGAGTTTTTTCAGACCAAAACAAAGGAAAAAGGTAATAATTCCAATTAAAAAATAAGTGAATAAGTAATCTTTTCGTTTCGCCTTTGGATAATATAATAAACGAACAATTATGTAAAGAACAAATAAATTTATAAATAGCCGTATGCCTAGACTTATTAAATCATGATAATCCCATGAGAACGCAGGAAGATCACTTGGTAAATCAGAAACTATCGGAGGATTGAATTTAAGCAGCATGATTATTTATTTTTTCTAGGTACATTAATTTTCGTTTGAATCGATTGAATTTTAATTGCTCCTTACCAATTAGTTCAATCGCGCCTATACAATATTTGCTCAGGCGATATGGGCGTAGATGAAAGGATTTCATTAGTTGATAAAAAACGGAATTTCGATTAAGTTTGGTTTGCTTTAATTCTGCAATCACTAATTCAGTTAATTCAACCGATTTTAGTTCATTATTAAAAATCAGATTAAAGTCAAGTGTAAGGCGTTCGTTTTCAAGCTTATTCACCAAGGTAATTCGCTTGAATGTATTTGTCAATACAGGGACTAAATCGTATGGTTTGTGTGCGTTTTCTTTTACGAATGCATGTTCCTCTGGGGTTAGTGTGCTGTGAAATCCATCGGTAGCAATACGATGCTTATCTGTTCTACCCTTGATTTTATGTTTGATTTCAAAAAAGAACAAGTTTGACTCTACATAATTCCGTATTCTGAATTTATAGCGATTTACACGACGGTTGTGATGGTCATGAAAAAGGCTAAAAGCAGCATCGTCAAAATACAAGCTTTCATAGGTAAGTGCTCGTTTTCCTTCGATTTCTAATGAGAAATAATTTTCTGTAAGCTTAGGGAGTATCTGAATTAGCGTATTTTTGTCGAAAGCAAATTTGGTGTCAATGCGATTCATCAGCTTTACTCGATCCATTTCTTTCAACGAAATGGGATCAAATGCTTGAAGCTGCTCAATGATTTCTAATTCTGACATGAGAACCAAAGGTACGTTATTTTTCGTTTTTTGTTCCAAATCCCTGCTTTTGTGTTAACAATTAATGAATGTAATGTTAATTTGATGTCATGCAGAAGAAAATCTTACTCTTAGGTTCTGGTGAATTAGGTAAAGAATTTGTGATTGCCTGTCAACGCTACGGCCAATATGTGATCGCAGTAGACAGTTATCCCGGTGCGCCAGCCATGCAGGTTGCGCATGAATATGAGGTAATTGATATGCTCGATGGTTCGGCGCTGGATGCTGTGGTTGCAAAGCATGCACCGGATTTGATTGTGCTAGAAATAGAAGCCATTCGAACGGAACGATTCTATGCCTATGAAGCACAAGGAATTCAGGTGGTACCCAGTGCTAAAGCGGCTAATTTCACCATGAATCGAAAAGCCATTCGCGATTTGGCCGCCATTGAATTGGGGGTAAAAACCGCAAAATATAAATATGCAACCACCTTAAGTGATTTTCGTGAAGGTGTTGCGTTTTGTGGCTTACCCTGTGTAGTAAAACCTTTGATGTCAAGTTCGGGAAAAGGACAATCCGTGTTGAGAACGCAAGAAGACATTGAACGGGCTTGGAACTATGCCATGGAAGGATCTCGAGGAGATTTGAAAGAAGTTATTGTGGAAGAGTTTATTCCGTTCGACTATGAAATTACGCTATTGACTGTCACTCAAAAAGAGGGGCCAACCTTATTTTGTCCTCCAATTGGACATCGCCAAGAACGCGGAGACTATCAAGAAAGTTGGCAACCCATGCCCATGAATCCTACCCATTTAGAGGAGGCTAAGCAAATGGCAGCACAAGTAACTGCAGCCTTGGGAGGCGCTGGTTTATGGGGTGTTGAGTTTTTCATTACGGCGTCTGGGGCTTATTTTTCTGAATTATCCCCTAGACCACACGATACTGGAATGGTAACGCTTGGAAATACCCAGAATTTCTCTGAGTTCGAATTACATGCCCGCGCGGTGTTGGGCTGGCCGATTCCTGAAATTGTACTGCAACGAAATGGTGCTAGTGCAGTAATTTTAGCAGAACAATCCATTGAACGATTGCCTGAATTTAAAGGAATTGAGGTCGCTGCCGCTACGCCATCCTCGGATTTGAGACTTTTTGGAAAACCTTCCGCACGTCCTTTTCGGAGAATGGGCGTCACCCTTTCCTTTGGACCAGAACCGGTTGAATTTCATGTTGATCGAGCCAAATTAATGGCCTCTAAAATTGCTGTTGTATGATTCGTTTTTATCTATTTTCCTTTTTGTTTGTTGCTTTAAATACGGTCACGTTTGGGGCTAAAATCTCATATACGCTTAAAATGCCTAGACCGCAAAACCACTATTTTCAAGTGGAAATGCAGGTAGAGCAATTAAAGCAAAAAACCGCCACCGTTAAACTTCCCGTGTGGTCTCCTGGGTCTTATTTGGTCCGCGAATTTTCCCGGCATTTAAATCAAGTAAAAGCATATTCTTTACAAGGTGCCGTGCTTCCAATTACAAAAAAGACAAAGAACACGTGGGAGATTGATTTAAAAGGCCAAACGGCATGCATTGTGAAGTATGAAGTATATGCGTTTGAATTAAGTGTGCGCACTTCCTTTTTGGATGAAACGCATGGGTTTGTGAGTGGACCGAGCATGTTTATGTATTTAGATGGGCACAAGGAAACTGGCGGTGAATTGTTAGTTCAGCCGCACGCATCCTTTAAACGAATTTCTACCGGATTAACTCAGAAATCTGATGTTAAACAAGGGAATAATCAAACCTTTACGTTTGAAAATTATGATCAATTAGTGGATTGCCCAATTGAAATCGGTAATCAATTTGAATTTGATTTTGAAGCGGCAGGAGTGAAACATACGGTGGCGATGTATGGTGAAGGGAATTATGACCCGGAACGCTTAAAAGTTGACATGGCAAAAATTGTTGAAGAAGAAACCAAGGTCGTTGGAGTGAATCCAAATAAGCGTTACGTATTTATTGTGCACAACGTAGTGGGGGGTGATGGTGGTTTAGAGCATTGTAATAGTACCGTGTTAAGTGTTGACCGTTGGACCTACGACGGGAGTAATTACATTAATTTTTTAAACCTGGTAGCACACGAGTATTTTCATCTGTGGAATGTTAAACGCATTCGCCCCATAGAACTTGGACCATTTAATTATGACCAAGAAGTATATACCAATTACCTGTGGGTCATGGAAGGGTTTACGTCGTACTATGATGAATTGATATTACGTCGTTGTGGATATTATACTACCGAGGAAATGCAGAAGAAAATTCAAAGTGCCATTAATTATGTGGAAGGTAGCGCAGGTTCAAGGGTTCAACCGGTGGCACATGCCAGCTTTGATGCGTGGATTAAAGCCTATCGTCCGAATGAAAATAGCAGCAATACGACAATGACTTATTATTCCCGAGGAATGGTCATAGCTGCGGTGCTTGATGCCATGATTATTAAACAATCAAACGGGAAGGAATGCTTAGATCATTTAATGCAAGACTTATATCAAACCTATTATGTAGGTAAAAACCGAGGATTTACGGATGCAGAATTTAAAGCGTGTCTTACAAAACATACAGGTCAAGATATGACTGAATTCTTCCTCAAGTACATCGATGGAACTGAAGTGATACCGTATTCTATGTATTTCTTACCCTTAGGAATAGAAGTCAATGATGTAGGTAGTGTTAAACCTGTTTTTGGAGCCAATGTTTCTGAAGAAGGCGGGAAGGTTATCGTTAAAAGTATCCGATCAAATACGGCTGCAGAAGATGCCGGTTTGAGTGTGAATGATGAAATCATCGCATGCATGAATTACCGCGTGGATAAGCCAATGTTGGATGCCTTCATGAACGGAGCAGCGATTGGCGATGAATTTGAGTTAACTATTTCAAGAGATCAGTTAATTCGCAAGGTAATAGTGAAAATCACAGGTCAAAAACGATCTTCTTTTATATTTACCAATCGACATACGGATGCTACGTTACCACTTTATACTTATTGGCTGCGTTAGTTTCCTAACGGGCTTTGGACAATTCCGAAACGTTAGAATTAGTCCAGCGAATCGAAATCCCGTAGAGCCTTCGGTTGCCATAAATCCGTTGAATACCAATGAAGTGGCAGTTGGAGCCGTCTTGGATGATTACTATGTTTCTACGGATGGTGGAAATCATTGGAAAAGTGATACACTAAAAAGTCCATACGGTGTATACGGAGATCCCGTATTGCAATTCGATGCTTCGGGCAGGCTATACTATTTTCATCTATCTAACTATCCAAAAGGTGCGTGGATTGATCGCATTGTATGTCAATTTACGGATACATATACGAATTCAGCGTCTTTTTCCTTAGGTAGTTTTCCAAAACCAAACGGTAGAAAGGCACAGGATAAGCATTGGATAGATATTGATCCAAGCTCGGGTGTAATTTATATGACTTGGACTCAATTTGATAAATACGATTCCAAGGTGCCCACCGATTCCTCTCGAATTATGTTTAGTAAGTCGGTTGACCGTGGGAAAACATGGTCCAATCCTCAAGTGATTTCTTTTTATAATGGGGATTGTTTAGATGGTGATAAAACAGTAGAAGGCGCAGTGCCTGTGGTTGGTGCGCAAGGACAACTATATGTTACCTGGACCGGGCCCAAAGGACTCATGTTACAGCAATCTACAGATGGGGGTTCGACGTGGTTACCTGTAGAGCGTTGTTTAATGAAACAACCCGGCGGCTGGGATTTTAAAATACCTGGTATTTTCAGGTGCAATGGCTTGCCGGTATTGAATGTAGATCGAAGTAATGGGAAACATAAGGGAACCTTATACCTCAGTTGGAGTGATCAACGCAATGGGGTAAAGGATACTGATATATGGTTAATTAAGTCATCAGATGATGCGAAGACCTGGACTGCACCTATTCGAGTAAATCAAGACAAAACCCAAACCCATCAATTTATGTCTGCCTTCACGGTGGATCAATCCGACGGGACATTGCATTTTTTGTTTTATGATCGAGCTTCGGCCAAACAGGCCCTTGAGACCAATGTCGTTTGGGTCAATTCTGCGGATGGAGGTAGAACCTTTAATTCAACTGTTATTTCTGAAAAACCCTTCGTTCCTCAGTCGAAGGTGTTCTTTGGTGATTATATAGCCATCGCTGCAACAAAGGGCAAGGTGGTCCCTGTTTGGATTCGTATGGACCTTGCTCGGACATCGCTTTGGACGGCTGAACTCGGCATAAAATAGGCCTAAGTCGCAATAAAATATTAGCTTTACAAAAAAAACTCATGAGTGATTCAATGAAAGAATGTCCCTCTTGTCAATGTCCTTACGGCTATGAAAGCGGCGAAAATCAATATACATGTCCGGAATGTTCATTTGAATGGACGGTGTCCGAAGAGGAGGCCGATTCAGATGAGTTGATTGTCATTGATGCGAATGGGGTGCGTTTGCAATCCGGAGATTCCGTCATTGTGGTTAAAGATTTACCGGTAAAAGGTGCGCCAAAATCGGTCAAGGCTGGAACCAAAGTCAAGAACATTCGATTAACCGATGGAGATCACAACATCGATTGTAAAATTGAGGGCTTTGGCGCGATGGCCTTAAAATCTGAGTTTGTCAAGAAAGCGTAGATTAATCTCACATCCCTGTAATGTGTGGGCAATAATTGAACTGAATTTTCGCTAACTACGCCATGAAAAAATATTCGCTATTCCTAGTATGTTATGCCCTATTATTTCCTTTTCTAGCCCAAGATTGGTATTCCGTACCCGCATTTCCTGGTGTGGAACGTGATGATGCGTCAGGCTTTATACTTGGGAATGAGTTGTATGTAGGGGCTGGATTAAGTCCGTGGTGGTCACCTATGGCTGATTTTTACAGCTTGAATTTAACTACCAATCAATGGTCAACAAAAGCGGCGTTGCCAGCAGGCGAGGAACGTCAATATGCCACATCCTTTGTGCTGAATGGAAAAGGATATGTGTTCGGTGGATACAACGGAGTTAGCTATTTAAACGATTTATGGCAATACGATGAGGCATCCGATACGTGGTCGTTAAGTGATAGTTTACCGTCGTTTGGTCGCTCGGGTAGTACAGCATTTGTGTTGAATAACAAAGCCTATCTCGTAGGAGGAAAACATGCGACAGGCGCTGCAACCGATGAGGTTTGGTCGTACGATCCCCAGGCTGCAGCTTGGAACCAAGAACCTAATATGCCTTTTGGAATGCGTTGGCGATCTGCTGGCATTGCCCATAATGGGTTGGGGTATTTACTTTTTGGTCGCGATGAAAATAATCAATTCATGAATGGGTTTTATTCATTCGATCCAATCACCAATCAATGGGAGTCCTTGCCTTCGTTCCCGAGCCTCGGCCGCAGTCATGCGAGTCTTTTTCGCTTGAACGACGGGGTGTATGCCTGTTTTGGAATCGATAGTCTTGGACAATCGCATAATGATTTATGGAAATTCGATGAACTTACACAAACTTGGATCACACTGCCCGGAATTCCTGACCTTGGTAGGCGCGGTGGAGTTTGTCTTTCGGATGGGAATGCCATGTATTATGTTACTGGAATTGATGAAGGGAACCATCGCATGAATGAGGCTTGGATGTATGCGCCCATGTTGGGTGTTGATACGATTTCGGGTTCAGGAAAAACCTTAGTTGGTCGGTATGATGTGTTGGGCAGACCAATTTCGGATAAACAAAATCAGGTGGTACTAAACGTATACTCAGACGGAACAGTTAAACGAATCGTTCAATGGGTTCCGTAAATCGATTTGCGCTGACAAGTACGGTCAGGGTTGCTTTTAGTACGTAAATAACGCCTATTTTCGGGACATGAACACCACAAAAAAAATACACCTATTCGTACTTTTCAGCGTATTGTTTGCGATGTTAGGTGCCTGCGAATTTAAAACCTCAGATACTGCATCTGGCACCTATGTGAAACAACGATTACCCGCAAGGGACACATTCGAAAAGGCTATATCCGTAAAAAATATAGTACCAGTAAACATGCGGTCCGAAATCGAATGAAATCTAGGTATTATTACCACACCCGTGGAAAGTATAGAAGGAGGCATTAAGAAGTTACCAACCAGACACATGTTAAGGGCTATACTTCTACTATTCAAGGCGTCGGGATTAATTCAACCTAATTATTTGTGTTTTTAACAAGTGGAAAATTCCGTCTTGTAAAAATCGATTTTTGTTCATTATGGATCGGGATTAATTTTGAGCGTAATTCAAATTAATAAGCAGTAGTATGAAACCATTTATCCAACTGTTATTCGTATGTCTTTTAAGTAATGCATTTTTCTGTCAACATTCAAGCATCGAAGCCATTCCGAAAGATACAGCGTTAAAAACTCAGATCATTAAAAATGATACAAAAATTATCGTTCAGGTGGATTCAATAAAGTATCAGGGTCGCTTGAAAATAATTAATGATTCAACCATTCTTGTGGATAATAAGAAGGTAATGGTAAACGAAATAGATCAACTATTTTTCACGAAAAATGGTAGAAAAATAGCCGGTTCCCTTTTTATAATTCCAGGTATTATTTCAGGAGTAGTTGCGCTGGCTAATGCTTCTGCGGCGCTCGTATCTGATTTATTGTCATCTAATTCAAGTTCTTACTATTCCAGTTCAAGTGCATTTTCGATCGTTTCTTTATTCTCATTTTCCAGTGGCGTAATCTTAATGATTTCTAAAAAGAAGGTCACTTCAGCGGATTATGAATTCAAGGTTGTGTTAAAACCGTAATCATGCTCTTCCCTTAAACCAAGGAACGTAATTAATCCGTTAAGAAATGAGCCGAGTTAAGGGCCAACACCTTGTATTCGGAATTGATTAAACTGCCTCCAAAAGGAATATCCTCACTTAAGGTAAAACAGCGATCTTCAAAGAAATAAGCTAGCCGTGGAGTCAACACTAAGCACAGTTTGAATATCGTTTTGTCAACGGGATTAATTTGCGCGTTGAAGCGTTGTACAACACCAAATAAACTGCTGAAGTTGTTTTTTTCATGTTCAGTGTCCGCTACACATACACGCAGTCCGGGAAGATCCGGGATTTCTGTGGTATAAAAGTGTATTGGAAATTGCATGTACACTCCACTATTGATTCGAAGGATAAGGTATGGGAATCTTCCATACCCCTGAGCGCGTTTTTCTGCGCTCAGAGGGAATACATCTTGGGAACTCATGCTTCGGTTGCTTTAAGTTGAATTTCTTCCGTTTCTTCTAAAGGAAAGGGGAGCGGAAGCGGCATTAACAGAATAAACCGTGCTTGCGACTGAATCATAAAAGCCCCTGTATTACAATGTTGAAAGTAGGTGGCTCCCGTGAAATAGCGGTCGGCTCCAAATTGAAGTACCACACAATCATTCATTCCTGTCAAATCAATCAGGGTACTTAGTCCTTGATGTTTCACGACAATCACTAAAGGTAAGTCCACAGCCGTACTCGGAATATGCACTTGGTGACTCATGGCGGGAATGGTCTCCGCGTTCATTTTGGCAATCATGCCATTTTTTAACCAAACAATCACTTGTTTTTTCATACAAATAAGTATTAAAGGTGAATAAACTTAGTTGCATTTCGATTTAATTGGAAACCAACGTTTTTTTTGACTTGAACAGTCCGTATCGTTTTACCACCGTGGTGTCTTCACTCGGTTGGTACCATTTAAGGTTCGAAATACAATAGTTAGGTAATTGTTTTTTTTTAATTGGTTACAAATTTGCCCATTCATAAACAAATTGAACGGTTTTGGGTTATGTTTTTACTACTGCCTCAAATAACCTAACCATGTCCGATTCTATTCCCTATGATTATGTTTTTCTTGGACTGGGTTGCGGAAACGGCCTAATCTTACTTCAGTTGGAGGCTGAAGGGATGTTGACCAATAAACGCATCTTGGTCATTGAACCGGACCAGCTCATAAAAAACGATCGAACCTTTTGTTTTTGGATGGAACCGAAACGGGTTAATACAAGCTTCTTATCAACTATGGTTGAAACTCAGTGGAGTAAAGTGCATGTCGGGGAAAAAGTTCAATCCTTAGATCCCCTTCGTTACTATCGCATTTCGGGGAGAACCTTGAGTGAAAACGTTCAATCGCTACTTACTCGAGAAAACGCTCGAATCATACAAATTAAGTTTGATGGAATCCCTAAAACGGATGGCGAAAACGCACAAATAACGATCTTGGGGGAGCAACTTACTGCTTCATTGGTTTTTGATAACCGTCCACCAAGTTATGTTGAGCCAAATGCGAGTGAAACCCGATTGTTTCAAAGCTTTTATGGGTGGGAAATTATATCCGATCGTCCGGTGTTTGATGCAGATTGCTTTACGATGATGGATTTTAATGTGAAGCAAGAAGGAGCTACGCAGTTTATGTATGTACTGCCTTTGGATGAACAACGCGCCTTGGTCGAAATTACTCGATTTGGCGAAGCGTTACTTCCTTCAGAACGTGCAGAGCAAGCCTTGTTAAGCTATTTAACCGAGCATTCGATACCTTATTCGATTGAAGACAAAGAAATGGGAGTAATCCCAATGTTTAGCCATTCTATTTCAGTGAATAAATCCAGCAGCACGTGGATTAATACCGGGGAGCGCGCGGGCATGTTGAAACCAAGCACAGGGTATTCGTTTGAACGGTCCTTGACCTATGCAATACAGGTGGTTGAGGGAATCAAAACTAATAGGAAACCTTACCTTGCTAAAAAAAAACGCTTTGCTTATTACGATCGCCTATTGCTACAACTACTTCGCGATCAACCAGCGAAAGGAGCACTCATTTTTATACAATTGTTTAAGCAAAATACTGCGATCCATGTATTTAAATTTTTGGATGAGCGAAGCACCCTTCGCGAAGATCTTAGAATCCTAAAAAGCCTACCGATCGGACTTTTTGTTGGTGCCGCTATTAAGGATGCGGTTTGGAGGTGTCCCAAGATTTTAAATGGCTTGACCCCAATGTTGCTATTCAGCTGTTTGGTCTTTTTACTTCAATTGGTCGGACAGATGCCCTTGGTTTATGGGGTGTTGGGGATTGGAATGTTAGTCCTTGGAATTCCACATGGCGCTTTAGATCACCTGCATGCATTAAAAAAACCTTGGGGTTGGAATATGTTAGGCTATGTGTTAATGTACCTTGGGCTTGGGGCTTTAATTCTTGGCGTTTTTTCGCTAAGTCCTTGGGGTGGGTTACTCCTTTTTCTTGGTTATTCGATGTGGCATTTTGGGGAGGCGGATTTTGTACATTGGCGCATGGGCAGGTCGGGTATGGCTTTGCTCTGGGGGTGCTACGTTTTGGGAAGTCTACTGGGGAGTCATGTGCATGAGATGGTCAAGATTTTACGTGAAATGAAGGTAACATTCCCTTTTGACCTAGGTGCATTTGATTCTTTGGGCATGTGGTGGATTCTATTCGGTGGCGCTTTTTTT
>Ga0102875_1000865_pt1 | contig 10844 bp, 6 predicted proteins | sample Colrivmet1547B02_FD_78185 | JGI IMG/M metagenome (GOLD analysis project Ga0102875, IMG submission 78185) | Estuarine microbial communities from the Columbia River estuary - metaG 1547B-02 | ecosystem: Environmental > Aquatic > Marine > Intertidal zone > Estuary | place: USA: Columbia River... | reverse complement strand
TCTTTTGTAAAATTATTCGTTTGTCGGTTTCTATTTGCGACTCACCTGGTCCGCGCATACCAATACCCCCTTTTTGTCTTTCTAAGTGGGTCCAAAGTCTTTTTAAACGAGGCAACATGTATTGGCATTGCGCAAGCTCTACTTGCGTTTTAGCCTGAGCAGATTGGGCTCTTTTGGCAAAAATATCGAGAATTAAACTGCTGCGATCCATGACCCTACATTTTAATTCAAACTCAATATTTCTTAATTGCGAAGGACTTAATTCATCATCAAAAACAACAATATCTGCTTCTTCTGCTTTAACATATTCGCAAATTTCTTCGAGTTTTCCCTTACCTACATAAGTTCGAATATCTGGGCGTTGTACTTTTTGTGTAAACTGATGTATACAAGTTCCGCCTGCTGTTTCTACTAGAAAAGCTAGTTCGGCTAAGTATTCTTTTTCTTGTGCTTCTGTTTCGTCTGGCGTAATAATTCCTACAAGCACAATTCGTTCTTGTGCGGCACTTGTATTATAAAGTTGTTTCGCCATTTATTCTGCTGAACGCAGCGATTTAACATAGCTTGCTACTGCATTGATTTCTGTTTCAGAAAGAAGATCTTTATAAGCTGGCATTAAATTTCTGCCATGTTTGATAATTCCGATAAGTCCTTTGTTTTCGCACATAGAAGCTGTTAAATTAGAAGCGCCGTTAACACCCGCTTTACCATCTTCGCCATGACATCTTAAACAGTTATTGATATAAATAGCTTTTCCATGAACAAGTTCATCGTAGTTTGCAGCAGCCGTATCTACTACTACACCATTCATGTTTGCTTTTTTAAGCATGACACTTTTAGTAGTTGATAAAAAATAAATATATACAAACAAGAAGGTTGAAATTAAAACCATTGCTTTGTTCTTTTTCTTAAATCCAATTATTCCTAATACCAAACCAATAATTGTAATTGTTAATTTTAAATGGAACCAGCCGCCAATAGTTTTCATGCCAATTTGAGTTAACCAATAAATACCTGTTACTAAGAAAATAGTACTGATAATCATACTGATTACTTTGGTATAAGCTTTGTATTTATCAAGCGCAGTGTTTTTGTCAAAAACCAATAGCATTGATTTTACCACATAATCTATAATAAATAGGACTGCACTGGCAATGTGTAAAGTTTCAATTAGCTTCATTTTTATCTATTTTATTTCAACAAATATAATCATAGAAAGTATAAGGCTCAAATTATTACCATAAATTGTTTAATCCTAAAGAAATTAGTAGCTTTAATATTGATCTATTAAATCGTATTCGTAAAAATTACTTTATATGAAAAAAACAATATTATACTGCTTGTTTATATTATTAGGCATGCGTGTATCAGCCCAACAAACTTTTCCAGTAAATGGCGTGGCAGAGGTAATGCCAAATAAATTTGCGCTGATTGATGCCAGCATTTATGTAGATGCACATACCTGTTTAGCCAAAGCAAGCTTATTGATTGATGGGGGTAAAATTGTAAGTATTTCAGAAAAAGTGAGTATTCCTGCAGGTTATGTAGTGATTAATTGTTTAAATAAAATTATTTATCCTGGATTTATTGATGCCTATACAAGTTACGGATTGTCGGATACAAAAAACGAAGGCAGTGCAGAAGATCCTGTTTTTATTAGTAATAAAGATGGTGCATACCATTGGAACGAAGCAGTAAAAAGCGAATTTAATGCAATTACTAATTTTAGTGTAAAGCATTCGGATCCTGATGTATATCGTTCGCAAGGTTTTACGGTTGTAAATACCTTGAAAAAAGACGGCATTTTTAGAGGTACTAGCGCATTGGTTTCTTTAGGCTCGGAAAGAGATAATTTATTAATTATATCGGCAAATGCCGCATCGGCATTGTCTTTCAGAAAAGGAAGTTCAAAACAAGATTACCCATCTTCTTTAATGGGCAGCATTGCTTTAATTAGACAAAGTTATTATGATGCAAAATGGTTAATGGATAACAAAGGGAAAGTCGAATTTAATCAATCACTGCAAGCAATAAATGACCAACAATCGAAAATTAAAATTTTTGAAGTAACAGATGTGCACGATATTTTTAGGGCACAAAAAATAGCAGAGGAATTTAATATCAATTATATTTTTAAAGGTGCAGGCAACGAATACCAACGCATAGCGGAACTAAAAAAAATAAATCCAATCATTATTATTGGTTTAAATTTTCCTAAAATATACGACGTAGAAGATTATTTTGATGCGGGTAATATTTCCTTAACAGAATTAAAAAACTGGGAATTAGCACCAAGCAATCCAGCAGCATTAGCCCAAGCGAATATTAAATTTTTACTCAGTACCAGTGATTTAAAGAAACCAAGCGAATTTTTAAATAACCTTAGAAAGGCTGTAAAATATGGACTTTCGGAAGAAAGCGCACTTACCGCATTAACCGAAACACCCGCTACTATTTTAGGCGTTAAAGATCAAATGGGAAGTTTAAAAAAGGGCATGCGTGCTAATTTTATTATTTGTTCTGGAAATATTTTCAAAGAAGAATCTGCTACTATATTATCCACTTGGATTGATGGTAAGTCTTATGCAGTTACTTCTCAAAACGAAAATGATATTAGAGGAACTTATCAAGTAACCAATGGTAATATTGGCACAAAAGAAATTACCATCAAAGGAACATTAATTGATTTAGTGGCTACTGGATTAAAAGCAGACAGTACGGACTTATCTATCAAACTTAATTATTTTGAAAATCAAGTGTCGATGATTTATGATCCAAGTATTGATTCTACAAGCATTGGAAAATTTAGATTGAATGCCAGTTTTGTAGGAAATCAAATGATGGGAAGCGGCACAAGCACCGATGGAAAACCATTTAACTGGACTGCAATGAAGACTAAAACATTTCAAGAACCTATAGTTGCAAATGACCCTATTCAAAAAGAAAAAGATTTAAAACTAGGGCCTGTTTATTATCCATTTACAGCTTATGGAACTACAAACACCTTGCAGGCCGAAAAAATGGTCATTAAAAATGCGACTATTTGGACAAACGAATCTCCAGCTGTATTAACCGAAACAGATGTATTAATTAATAAGGGGAAAATTATTCAAATAGGAAAAAATATTCAAGCACCCGATGCAAAAGTAATTGATGCAGCCGGAAAGTATTTAACCAGTGGTATCATTGATGAACATTCACATATTGCTATAACAAGAGGAGTTAACGAAGGCACACAAAGTAATACAGCAGAAGTTAGCATCGGAGATGCACTAGACCCAGACGATATTAATATTTACAGACAATTAGCCGGAGGCGTAACTACTTCGCAACTGTTACACGGTTCTGCAAATCCTATTGGTGGACAAAGTGCAGTCATTAAATTGAGATGGGGAAAAATGGCAGAAGAATTAAAATTTGAAGGCGCGAGTCCGTTTATCAAATTTGCTTTGGGAGAAAATGTGAAGCAAAGTAATTGGGGTGATAGACAACAAACGCGATTCCCTCAAACCCGCATGGGCGTTGAGCAAGTTTATATCGATGCATTTACCAGAGCGAAAGAATATGAAGCTGAAAAATTATTCTACGCTAAACTAAGTGCAGCTGCAAAAGCAAAAACCATTAGCCCTCGTTTCGATTTAGAATTAGAAACCATGCTTGAAATTTTAAACAAGAAAAGATTTATTAGCTGTCACTCTTATGTTCAGTCAGAAATAAATATGTTGATGCATGTAGCCGATTCCTTCAATTTTAAAGTAAATACTTTCACTCATATTTTAGAAGGTTATAAAGTGGCTGATAAAATGAAAGCACATGGAGCCAATGCCTCTACATTTTCTGATTGGTGGGCTTATAAATTTGAAGTAATGGATGCGATTCCATATAATGCTGCTATTTTAACAAAAGTTGGAGTGAATACCGCAATCAATTCGGACGATGCAGAAATGGCCAGAAGACTGAACCAAGAAGCTGCTAAAGCCATTAAATACGGCGCTTTAACAGAAATAGAAGCCTGGAAGTTGGTTACTTTAAATCCTGCAAAAATGCTTCATATCGATCATCGCGTAGGCAGTATTAAAGCAGGAAAAGATGCAGACCTGGTGTTATGGAATACCAATCCATTAACTATTGACGCCAAACCAGAAAAAACAATTATTGATGGCGTAATTTATTTTGATGCGGAAAGAGATTTAGCATTAAGGAAGCAAATTGCAAAAGAAAAAGAACGCTTAATTCAAAAAATGTTAGATCAAAAAAAATTAGGTATGCCAAGTCAAAAGGCAACCATCAAAGAGAAAAAATTATATCACTGTGATGACATGGAAAATGAAATGTCTAACTAAGCTAAATAGGATGAAAAAAAGCATATTAATTTTTGCATTAAGTATAGTAAACTATGCTTATGCACAACAAAAAGAAAATATCATATTCTCTGGAGCTACTATTCACGTTGGGAATGGGGAGCTTATTGAAAATGGGCGGATGCACATTAAAAACGGAATTATTGTTGTAATAGAGAATGCACAATCAACAAGCACTATTGTTGATCCTACTGCTATCGTAATTAATGCTACAGGTAAACATATTTATCCTGGTTTAATTGCGCCCTATACTAGATTAGGTTTAGAAGAAGTAGAGGCAGTGCGTGCTACCTTAGATTATTTTGAAGTGGGTGAGCTGAATCCAAATGTGCGGGCGCTCATTTCTTATAATACCGATTCGAAATTAATTCCAACGGTGCGGAGCAACGGGGTGCTAACAGCAATGACGGTGCCCGAAGGCGGAATTGTTACGGGCAGTAGTTCTTTAATGAAATTAGCGGGTTGGAATTGGGAAGATGCTGTATATAAAGCTGATGTAGGAATTCATTTAAATTGGCCAAGCATGCGTATTTTCAGTGCTTCCTGGGCACCATCTGCCGAAGATCAAAAGGCTAATACCGAAAAAAGATTTACAGAATTAAGAAATTTTTTTAATCAAGCAAAAGCATACAATGAAATAAGTCGCCCTTTAGTTAAAAACTTAAAGTTTGCCGCCATGCAGGATTTATTTTCGGGCAAGAAAAAATTATTTATTGCAGCAGATTATTCAAAAGATATTATTGCAGCTGTTAATTTTTCAAAAGAATTTGGTATTACGCCAATTATTGTAGGTGCTCGAGACGCGCATTTAGTATTGAATTTTTTAAAAGAAAATAATATTGCTATTATTTTAGAAAACGCTCATTCGCTTCCGAGTAGAGAAGACGATGACATAGATTTACCGTATAAAAAAGCAGCTATATTATACAATGCGGGTATTAAGTATTGTATGGCTATTAATGGTAGTTGGCAACAAAGAAATCTTCCCTTCGAAGCTGGAACTACTGCAGCATATGGTGTTCCTAGAGAAATGGCACTGCGCTCTGTTAGCTTATCGGCAGCAGAAATATTGGGAGTAGCAGACAATTTAGGCAGTTTAACAAAAGGCAAAGACGCCACCTTGCTCATCTCAACAGGTGATTTATTAGATATGAAATCTTCAAACGTAGAAAGAGCTTGGATACAAGGATCTGAAATTAAATTAAAAAATTCTCAAAACGAACTCAACGAAAAATATTTAAAAAAATATGGTATAGATCAATAAAAAAAGGCCTCGAATTTCGAGGCCTTTTTTTATTCCATTAATTTTATTTCTTCTACTTGCAATACTTCTTTGGTTATATTGTTTTGCACAAAAGCTACTACATAACATTTTTTATGTTTGTATTTAGTACTGATGCTTGTAATAAAAGATTTTGAAATAATTTGTCCTACAGATTTAACGCTGCCGCTCAAACGGTCTCCCCAAGCACCATTCAAGCTTTTTCTAAATACATGTCTATGTGCAAAGTCTGGCACATTCTCTGGTATATGACCATACCATTTCTGCCAATTAATGATACTATCTTCTACTAAATAAACCACTAATTGTTGATTAATATTTCCTTTTTCTAGGTATTCAACTTCTATGTCTAAATTTAAATTTCTATTTAACGTATCGTAGTTTTTGGAAATACTTAAGTTTACAGCTGCTTTTTTATTTAATTCCATCGCAATACTCGAACCCCATGCTGTATAATTAAGTAGTCTATTAGAAAAAATAGTATAATCACCGTCATTAGCTTGTCTGTTTACCATTCCTTTTGGTAAACCTGCTGTTTCAATATTAAAGAATTGATCTAACTCATCTCCAACCGGTGTTTTAAAATTATAACTGAATTTGCCAGTTTTGTTTGTGTCTGCAAAAAAGCTGCAATGGGTAGCTACCACTATCACACGGCCTTTGTATATAGAGTCTAGTTTTGTTGCTTCTATTCCAGCATAAGGGCAGTTTCCGCATTCATGTCCTGTAAAATCTTCTAATAAAATTTTACGGCCACCTTCTGTAACATTTACTTCCTCTGTGTAGGGCCCTGTAATTTCATCGCATGCAGCAAATGTAAATGCCACAAATATGCCAAATAAAAATAAGCTGCTATTTTTCATTTTTTTCATTTTAAAAAGTACTACTAATGGCAAGTGATAATCCGTACGAAGCAGGAATTAATCTACATACACCCCCAACACATAAAAATCCTTCTCTTTGTTTTCCATAGCCAACAATAAAACGGGTGGCATTTTTAGTATATCCAAAACTACCACTATAATAATGCGCTCGTTTTTCTGCAATTGCATTACCGTAATTAAATTGATCTATAACTGCAAAGAACCAATGTGGTGAAACAGTATATTCTGCTAGTCCTACAGCCCAATCGCCAAAATCTTGCTTGGTTCTCATGCTTTGTAATTCTGCACGAAAAGTTTTTTTACTATTGATTTTATATTGCATTTCAAACACAGCAATATGTGCAAATACAGTTCCAAAACCAGATACATTCTGTACCTTATCTTTATTGAAGACTTGATACATATAAGTATAGGTTGTTTTTAATTTTGGACTAATTTTTTTTACGACTTCAAAATTGAGGTCTCTATATAAAAGCATTTTTCCTTTAGAGAAAAACGCTGCTGAATATCCTTGTTCGTTTCCGGTTTGTGTAGTGTCTAAATTGTTTGCATTGGAAAAGTTGATGGTTACCAATGTGCCATATTTTCCACCAAGTTTTGTGCCCTTTTTAAAATTATACGACACCTCAAATTGTTCGCCTATTTCTCCTAATGGCTGCGTAGCATATGGATAAAAGGAAGGTAATGCATAAGTGTGTTGTTTACTTATTGCGGGTAAAAAACTCATGGTTAGATTATTTACATCTGCATTTCTATCCGATCTAAAATCCATATTGTCTACCCGCTTTGCAGATGCAGACAAACTAAATCCTTTGACAGAATAATTTGCACTGACAAACAAGGCTTCTCCTTTTTTGTAAATAAAACCATTGGTTAAACTAGGGTCATTTATTTTATAGGCGTATTCTGTATAAAAATTAAATTTATCAGATATAAAATTAAATCTACCGGCAAAGGCTGCTACGTTTTCTGGTAAGATTCTAATGGGGTCGTTATCTGCTTGGTATTTTCCCACCATACTACCGCCTAAGATATAGGTATAACGTGCCTTTTCGGGGTTAAACTCTGGAAGAAAAGTACTTAGTATTTCATTTAAATTAAATTCAGCATCTAATCCCCTTACAATTCCTTCTCCTTTTGCAAAATAAAACCTTTGCTTGCCAATGACGCTTTTTAAATACACACCCGCTGTAGGTTTGTATTTTACTCGAATGCCATCCATGGCATTATCTATACCTAAACCACGTTCTTCGTAACTTCTAAAAATCAAACCAGATCCAAATTGTTCGTAATAATTCCCAATGGTAAATTCTAAATCATCGTTGGTATAGGTTGCGTAGCGATAAGTAAGATCGCTACCATTATATCTTGGATCAAAACCCAATAATGCTTTTTCGTAAGACTCGTAACGCATGCCTGCTTTGAAATTCCCATTGATATAATTCAAGTTTGCAAAACTATTCATTCGAATTTTTTCGCTTACTTCTTTTGCTCCAATGGTAGAGTCCACCAAATAATTTTGCGCCATCATTTGAAAATTTCCATGAATTTCCCCTGCACCAAATTTATTAGATTCTTGGGCCTTCGCTAAAAAAGGAAAAGACAAACAGAAAAGTATTACTGCTAAAACTTTTTTCATTTTATTTATTTTACCTCTGGATTAATGCAGCCAAGTAGTTTTTCGTATAGTTCATTTTCGTCACCAGGCGCATAACCCGCATGCTGATAAACAATTTCTCCTTTACCGTTTATTAAAAATGTGTGTGGAATATCACCCACGTTTAAAGCACGTTTTAAATCTGCATTTGGATCTAATAATATTTCGTATTCCCATCCTCGCGTATTCACAAAGGGCTTCACTCGTGCAGAATTTCTAGCATCATCTATAGAAACTGCATAAATTTTTACGCCAGTAACTTTTTGCCAATCTTCGTAAAGATCTGCTATAGCAGTTAATTCTTGTACACAAGGTTTACACCAAGTAGCCCAAAAATCTATAATAATAGGCTTGCCATCATTTACCATATTAGTGGTATTGAAGGTAGCACCATCAATTGTTTTTACATTTACGGCCGGTATTTTATTTTGCGCATTTACGCTTAACACGGCACAGATAAATAAAAAAAGTAGTGTTATTTTTTTTGCTTTCATTGTGTAAATTTTATTGCTAATCTAATCAAATATCAGCTTATTGAAAATAAAAAAACAGCCAGTAAAATACTGGCTGTTTTTTTAAAATGTATTGGTTAAAATTATCTAGTTAAAACTACTTTCGCAGCAACTGATTCAGCACCAACTTTAATAACTGCTTGGTAAATACCGTTTGCAATAGATGCTTCAGCATTCCAAGTAAAGAATTTAGAACCACCGTTAACAGTACCGTCTTCCGTAGCATATACTTTTCTGCCCATTAGGTCATAAATTTCTAACGAAATATTACCTGTTAAGATTGGCATTTTTACTTCAAAGTTTGTTGTTCCATTAGATGGATTAGGGAATGTACTTAATGCAAAAGTATTTGCAGTTTGAGTACTTACACCCGTAATATTAAAGCTTTTGTAATTCGCATTTAATATTTCTCCTGTAGCCGCACTAGAAACCCAAGCAATGATTACCATTTTATCTTTGTTTTCTCCAGCTTTTAATTGGTAAGATGCTGCATAAGTATGTGTAGTGTTTACTAATAATGTTTCTGGTAAGCTACCAAACGCACCATCAAAACCACCTAAGATATCACGTCCAACATGGTCATAAACCATAGCTGCTGCAGGTACAGGATTCGGTTTTGATTCGTAACCACCCATTGCACCATTTGCACCGCCCGAATAAGCGTTTGCTTGATTCCAAGTTGAGCCAGTTCCTCTTACACCATCTTCTGTAACTACTACATTGAATCTGTAGTCGCCAATTAAATCGGTAGCCATTTTACTAGATACCGAGATATCGTATGAGTTAGAAGTAGCATTCCAAGTAGCATCAACATCCACATCACATGGTGTATATCCATTGATGGCTGCATCGTAACGATCAAAGAATTCTGAAGGATCTGCTTCGCCACCTTTACGGTCTACTAAACCACTTGGGTAACCAGCAATTAAAGAAGCCATACCCGCATCATAAGCATCTACTGTCATTGGATCACCGTTGTGAACCGCAATAGTTAAAGCAGTTGTAGGATATGCATTGTGGATTGAATCCATAAATACAGCACCTCTTGGACACCACTGGCACCATGTACCTGTTCCTTCTTCAAATACAATACGTTTAGTAGGTTGAAATGCTAAAGCAGAAATTGTTTGAGATAAAGTATCATTTGCTTGATTCGCATCACCTGTTGTTTCTACCCAAACTTTAACAGGCCATGTGCCTGGTGCAGGAATTGTAAAAGGAACATTATGTGTGAAATCGTAAGTAGCATTAGTTGTAATATTTAAACCTGTAATGATATTAGATTTAATTAAACCATTGGCTAAATATTTAACAGTTAAACTTGTGATAGGTGCAGTACCAACATTTAATACTGTTCCAGTAATGTCAACATTCGCACCAGCACCACCAAAGTTGCTGAATGTTAATGCAGATAATTCTGCATCATTTGAAGGTTGTACACCTGGGATGAATTTGTAGTAGATGTTATCTTCGTAAGTATCTGCATTACCACCATTCGTAACTAACGAAGGCGTATTAGGTGCACCTGTTACAGTGTAAGCAGTTGAACCATTGATTTGAATACCTAATGTTAAGGTTAATGGTGTTAAATAAGTTCTTTGATCTACGATGTAAATATTGTTGGTTGTTTCTTCTAAAACAATTCCCCAATAAGTCCAGTTTGTTCCAGCAGAGCCTGGAGCAGAAAAAGATGCAAACTGAATCCATTGTTGACGATTAGGATAATCACCAAACATTTTAGTTCTGATAACATCGTTAGCGCCCGAACCAGCTAAACCCCAAACCATAATAGAGTTGTTTGGAATACTTGCACTTGGCAAAGCTGCATTGGTAGCAGTTGGCGCAGTAACTGCACTAGTAGTGAAAGTTAACACACCAGAAGTAGATACTTTAAATTCTGTTACCGCATTACCGTTGAATAAGAAAGTAAAATCACCCGGTAAAAATACCGTAGTAGACCAAGCAGGACTTGCATTGGTTGCTGCAATATTAGTGTAGCCAGATATACCAGCTGCGCCTGTTGGTTGTTCAACGTCTTGGTTAACATTACCTGGGTTTTGATTTGCCGTTAGGTATGGCAAATAATAGTATTGTGCATCTGCAACTAATGCAAAAAGCACAAAGATCAATAGCGTAGATAATTTTTTC
>Ga0102875_1000832_pt1 | contig 11050 bp, 6 predicted proteins | sample Colrivmet1547B02_FD_78185 | JGI IMG/M metagenome (GOLD analysis project Ga0102875, IMG submission 78185) | Estuarine microbial communities from the Columbia River estuary - metaG 1547B-02 | ecosystem: Environmental > Aquatic > Marine > Intertidal zone > Estuary | place: USA: Columbia River... | reverse complement strand
CAAACTTTTTTGCTTTCGCGAATGTTATTAAGGATGATAAAGGCATCTTGACCTGGAACTTTCGTTTGCGTTTTATTTGGAATAGAATAATAATAGGTTGCACCTTCTTTTACGGAATAAAAACTTGAATTTCCAGAAGCCAACATATCAATTACCCAAGAATTGGGCTCTAAACCTTCCGCTTTCATGATTTCGATTCCTTTTGCTACTCCAATGGCATCCCAAATTTCGAACGGACCATTTTCCCAACCAAAACCTGCTTTCATAGCATCGTCAATTTTGTATAATTCATCTGCTATTTCAGGAATTCTATTAGAAACATAAGCAAACATTGAAGCAAAACTTTTTCGGTAAAATTCTCCTGCTTTGTCTTTTCCTGTTACTAATATTTTAAAACGATCAATTGGTTTTGCAATCGTTTTTGTTAATTCTAACGTTGCAAATGCCGCTTTTTTCGCAGCTCTATATTCTAATGTATTTAAATCTAATGATAAAATATCTCGACCTTCTTTTTTATAGAATCCTTGACCAGTTTTACTTCCAAGCCAATTGTTTTCCATCATTTTTTTTATGAAATCGGGTAATTGAAATAAATCGTGTTTTTCATCATTTTGACAATTTTCATAAATTCCGTTGGCCACATGAACTAAAGTGTCCAATCCAACCACATCAACCGTTCTGAAAGTCGCCGATTTTGGTCTTCCAATAACTGGACCTGTTAATTTATCAACTTCTTCAATTGTTAATCCTAATTCTTTAACTAAGTGAAACAAACTCTGAATTCCAAAAATACCAATTCGATTTCCAATAAATGCTGGAGTATCTTTGGCTACAACCGAAGTTTTTCCTAAAAATTTCTCTCCGTAAATTGTAAGGAAATCAATTATTTCAGAGGAGGTATGTGGGCCTGGAATAATCTCGAATAACTTTAAATATCGCGCGGGATTAAAAAAGTGGGTTCCACAAAAGTGTTTCTGAAAATCTTCACTTCTTCCTTTGCTCATAAAATGAATTGGAATTCCTGAAGTATTTGAGGTTACCAAAGTTCCTGGTTTACGGTATTTTTCTATTTGTTCGAATACTAATTTTTTGATGTCCAAACGCTCAACAACAACTTCAATTATCCAATCAACATTGGCAATTTTAGCCAAATCGTCAGTGGTATTTCCAGTGGTAATCCGACTGGCAAATTTTTGATTGTATATAGGTGAAGGTTTAGATTTTAAAGAGTTTGCTAAATGCTCATTAACCAGCCTATTTCTAACAATTTTGCTTTCTAATGTCAGTCCCTTTTTTTCTTCGTCACTTGTAAGTAGGTTTGGGATAATATCTAATAGTAAAACTTCAACTCCGATATTGGCAAAATGACAAGCAATTCCTGACCCCATTATTCCGGAACCTATAACTGCAACTTTTTTTATGCTACGTTTCATCTATTTATTTTTTGGTCGGTTGTATTTTCTTTATTGTTATATATTTTTTTCTCTAGAATTAATTCATTGATGATGTCTGTTACTTCTGTAAAATGTTTTAATTTTTCTTCTGAAACATGTTTTTTAACTGTTTCATTAAATTTCAAAACAGTATTTCTTGACAATTCTCGTTTTTCTCTACCAAAATCTGTTAAGTAAATTAATACACCACGACCATCATCTGGGTTTTTCTTTCTAATGATCAACCCCTTATCTTCCATCGATTTTAATGTTCTGGTTAAGCTAGTTGCTTCCATTCCCATTTTTGGTCCTAGTGAAGTTGATGGAGTCCCATTATCTTTATCCATGCTCAATAAAGCAAATCCTGTAGCCATTGATGCTCCAAAGTTTTGCGCTTCGTCATTATACATTCTAGAGACTGCTTGCCACGTCGCTCGAAGTATATAATCTATTGTTTTCTCTTTCATCAATTTTGATTTGAATTCAAATATAATAAAAAATAGTATGCACGCATAGTATTTTAAACTTATTTTATGTTAAAAAAAAACTCCTCAAATTATGAGGAGTTTTTTTAGCCGTAGATTTTAGTAAATAGTTCTTTGTATTTTTCGAGAACCACTTTTCGCTTCAATTTTAGAGTAGGTGTAAGGTGCCCTCCGTCTATTGTCCATAGGTCGGGCGTTAGTTCAAACCTCTTGACTCTTTCCCAATTACCAAATTTTTCATTGATAATATTTACTTCTTCTTGAATTCGTTCAATTACTTTCGGATTATTTGAAATTGCTTCATTTGAAGTATCCGGAGTAATATCATGTAATTTTTGCCATTCTTTTATATATTCAAAATGGGGCTGAATAAACGCAGCTGGCATTTTTTGTCCGTCACCAATCACCATTATTTGTTCTATAAAACGAGATTGTTTGAACGCATTTTCAAGTAATTGTGGCGAAATATATTTTCCACCTGAGGTTTTAAACATTTCTTTTTTACGATCGGTAATTTTCAAAAACCCTTCAGAATCAATCTCTCCAATATCGCCAGTGTGAAAATAACCGTCTTTTAAAACTTCATTCGTTTGTTCTACATCTTTATAATAACCCAACATAATATTAGGTCCTTTGCAAAGTATTTCTCCGTCTTCGGCAATTTTAACTTCTACTTTATCAACTACTTTTCCAACGGTTCCTATTTTATAACCACGATTTCTCATGTCGTTTATAGAAATTAATGGCGAAGTTTCTGTTAATCCGTAGCCTTCCATGATTGTGATATTTGCTGCAGCAAAAATTCTCGCCAATCTTGGTTGTAAAGCCGCACTACCGCAAGCAATAAATTCTAAATTTCCTCCAACGCCTTCTTTCCATTTGCTGAAAACTAATTTTCGGGAAATTTTCAATTGGAATTCATACCACCAACCGTTTTCGTTATAAGGTTTGAAATTAAAACCTAGATTTAAAGACCAAAAGAAAATCATTTTTTTAATCCCTTTCAATTCCAAACCTTTGGCATATATTTTATCATATACTTTTTCTAAAACCCTTGGAACTCCTGTCATTAAATTGGGTTTAACCTCTTTTAGGTTGTCACCAATTTTATCAATCGATTCTCCAAAATAAATAGAAACCCCATAATACTGACATAAATAAAGGTAAAATCGTTCTAAAATATGGCAAACCGGTAAATAACTCATCGTACGACTATTCCCTGGTGAAAGTGGAATTCTAGCAGCTCCAGCAAATACATTCGAAACAATATTATCATGAGTTAGCATAACTCCTTTTGGTTTTCCTGTAGTTCCTGAAGTGTAAATTATGGTTGCTAAATCATTAGGTTGAACCAAATTTTTTCTGGTTTCTACTTCATTTTGATTGTCTTGGTCTTCGCCAATGGCAAGAAGTTCGGTCCAATTTTTACAACCTTCGATAGTATCAAATGAGTAAACTTCTTTCAGTTTTGGAACATTTGCTTTTATAAGATTGACTTTTCGTAAAATTTCTGCATCGGAAACGAAACAATAAACCGATTCCGAATGGTTTAAAATGTATTCGTAATCTGTTTCTGAAATAGTTGGGTAAATTGGTACATTTTGAGCCCCTGTTTGCAATACTCCAATATCAATAATATTCCATTCAGTTCTATTATTGGTAGAAATTACCGCAATCTTATCGTCTTTCTGAACTCCAATTTTCAATAAAGCACGCTAAATAGCATTGGCTTTATCAATGTATTCTTGCGTGGAAGTTTTAACCCAAATCCCATTTTGTTTCGTTACTAATGCATCCGAAATGGAATTGTATCTTTCTAATTGATAATATGGGAATTCAAATAACCGCGTTACATTTGTCATTATAAAGGAATTTTTTTTTAACCTAGCCAAATTAATGAAAAATTTACAATTTCAATAATTTATTAATATATTTAATTAAAATTAACATAAATAAACCATTTAGTTTTTAATTTTACAACATGAAAAAACAGCTAAAAATTATTGGAATTTTACTATTTGTATTGGTGCTTGTATTTGGAGGCAAATATGTGTACGATTTGAATATCAATCATAATTTTGAAACAATTACTGAAGGTAAAGTATATAAATCGGGGGTTATTCCTCCAGATGAATTAAAAACTTACATAAAAAAATATAAAATTAAGTCGATTGTCGATTTGCGTTTTCCTGGAACTGGAGACGATGTTAATAATCCGGAAAATGCCGCGGAATTAGAAGCTGAAAAAAATGCAGTAGCTAAAATTAATGGCGTAAATTATTTTAATGACGGTTCAGATCAAGTTCCAACCCAAGAAAATTTAGTTTTGTTTTACAAAATAATGGACAATCCAGCTAATTATCCGGTATTAATTCACTGTTATCATGGGGTAGGGCGTGCCGAATTGTATTCTGCAGTTTACCGAATAGAATATGAAAATTGGGACAAAGACGAAGCCAGAACCAGCACCCGCTTTTTAACCAAATGGAGTTCGTTTGATTTAGGAAAACCAAAAGGTGATTTCTTACATAATTATATTAGTAGAAAAGATTCTGTCAAATAAAGGAGTTACACTTAATAAAAAAAACTCATTGGTAATCAATGAGTTTTTTTTACTTTACTTATTTTCAATCCACTTTCTAGCATTTACAAATGCTTCGTGCCATGGGGAAACTTCGTCGTTTCTATTTTGTGGGTAATTCGCCCAATTCCACTGGAAAGTCGAGCGTTCAATGTGCGGCATCATCACTAAGTGGCGTCCTGTTTTATCGCAAAGCATCGCCGTGTTGTAATCGGAACCATTTGGGTTTGCAGGGTAATCGGCATAAGCATATTTAGAAACGATATTGTAATTTTCTTCCGGTAAAGGCAGGTTAAATTTTCCTTCACCATGCGAAATCCAAACTCCCAAAGTAGCTCCCGCAAGTGTAGATAACATCACTGAATTGTTGTCTTGAATGGTTACCGAAGTAAAGCCACTTTCGTGCTTTCTGGAAGTGTTGTGCTTCATTTTTCCATGTACTTCATGCTCCGGATTAATGACTTCCAACTCCATAAACAACTGGCATCCGTTGCAAATTCCCACCGATAAAGTGTCTTCTCTTTTGAAGAAATTGGCTAAGGCCGTTTTTGCTTTTTCATTGTATAAAAATGCTCCTGCCCAACCTTTTGCAGATCCTAAAACATCAGAATTTGAAAATCCACCTACTGCACCAATAAACTGAACGTCTTCTAGATTTTCTCTTCCCGAAATTAAATCGGTCATGTGAATGTCTTTTACATCAAAACCAGCTAGGTACATCGCGTTGGCCATTTCACGCTCGGAATTACTTCCTTTTTCACGTATTATAGCTGCTTTCGGACGGGATTTTAGTGCGTCGATTACGGGTTTTTTTCCTGTAAAATGTGTTGGGAAAGTGAAATTTAATGGTTGGTTTTTATAATTTTCGAAACGCGCTTTTGCCATTCCGTTTTTCGATTGTTTTTGATCCAATAGGTAAGAGGTTGAATACCAAATATCTCTGTATTTTGCTATATCAAATGACAATGGACCAAAATTTAAAGTAGCTTCATTGGTAACTTTTCCTATTTTATGGAAGTGAATGTTATTGGAATTTAATTTGCTTTCTAATTCAACATCATTTTTAGCTTGGAATACAATTCCGATATTCTCAGCGAATAGAATTTTAATTAAATCTTTTTCTTCAAGTGTGGAAAAGTCAATCGAAGCTCCTAAATTATTATTTGCAAAACACATTTCTAATAAAGTAGTAATCAATCCACCACTTCCAATGTCATGGCCTGCAATAATTTGATTGTTTACAATGGCATCTTGAATTACATTGAATGCTTTTTTGAAAAAATCGGCATCTTTAATGGTTGGCACTTCCGTTCCAACGGTATTTAAAACTTGGGCAAATGAAGTTCCACCCAATTTAAAATCGTCTTGCGACAAATTGATATAATAAATAGAACCGCTCCCGAGACTTCGGGATAATACCGGTTCTACTACTTTTTTAATGTCGGTGCAATTTCCACCTGCCGAAATTATTACCGTTCCTGGCGCAATAACTTCTTCATTTGGATATTTTTGTTTCATCGAAAGGGAATCTTTCCCAGTTGGAATATTAATTCCTAATTCGATGGCAAAATCAGAACAACTTTGAACGGCAGCATACAAACGCGCGTCTTCGCCTTCGTTTTTACAAGCCCACATCCAATTGGCTGACAACGAAATTCCTTTGATTCCGTCTTTAATTGGAGCCCAAATAATGTTTGATAAAGCTTCCCCAATTGCGGTTCTAGTTCCTGCAACTGGATCAATTAATGACGCAACAGGTGAGTGCCCAATTGAAGTTGCAATCCCTTCCTTTCCAAGGTAATCCAAAGCCATAACACCACAGTTATTTAGAGGCAATTGTATTGGTCCAGCACATTGTTGTTTGGCGACTTTTCCACCCACACATCGGTCTACTTTATTGGTCAACCAATCTTTACAAGCTACGGCTTCCAATTGTAAAACTTGCTCTAAATAGGTTGCTATTTTTTCTTGCGAATAGTTTAAATCGGTGTAATTTATAGTAACCGTTTTATCGGTCATGATTGTTTTCGGAGAACTTCCAAAAAAATCTTCCAAGGCAAAATCCATTGGTTTTTTACCTGTAGTTTTTGATTCAAATGTAAAACGGTGATTGTCGGTAACATCACCAACTTGGTACATCGGAGAGCGTTCTCTATCGGCAATTTTTTGAAGTAATTCAATGTCATTTTGACCAATTACCAATCCCATTCTTTCTTGAGATTCGTTTCCAATGATTTCTTTTGCAGAAAGCGTTGGATCTCCAACTGGCAATTTATCTAAATCGATTAATCCACCAGTTTCTTCAATTAATTCTGAAAGACAATTCAAGTGTCCACCAGCACCGTGATCATGGATAGAAACGATAGGATTGTGATCGCTTTCTACTAATCCTCGTATCGCATTTGCAGCTCTTTTTTGCATTTCTGGGTTGGAACGTTGAATGGCGTTCAATTCAATTCCAGAACTAAAAGCGCCTGTATCTGCTGATGAAACTGCTGCTCCACCCATTCCAATTCGGTAGTTATCACCTCCTAAAATTACGATTTTATCACCTGCTTTTGGTTTTTGCTTGATTGCTTGGTCTAATTTTCCGTAACCAATTCCTCCCGCTTGCATAATCACTTTATCGTACCCTAATTTGCGATTGTTTTCTTCGTGTTCGAAGGTTAAAATCGAACCAGTTATTAAGGGTTGACCAAATTTATTTCCAAAATCGGAAGCTCCATTTGACGCTTTTATCAAAATATCCATTGGAGTTTGGTATAGCCATTTTCTTTCTGGCATTCCGTTTTCCCAGGGTTTCAATTCCGATAATCTAGAATAAGAAGTCATGTAAACAGCCGTTCCAGCAAGTGGAATTGAACCTTGACCACCGGCTAATCTGTCACGAATTTCTCCACCCGATCCTGTTGCCGCTCCGTTAAAAGGTTCAACTGTTGTTGGAAAATTATGTGTTTCTGCTTTAAGCGAAAGCACAGAATCAAAATCTTTAGTTTCATAAAAATCTGCTTTTTCAGGACTTTTAGGTGCAAATTGTTGCACTTTTGGTCCTTTTATAAAAGCAACATTATCTTTATAAGCGGAAACAATATCGTTGGGATTTTCTGCTGATGTTTTCTTAATTAATTTGAATAGGGAAGTGGGCATTTCAACTCCGTCAATTACGAAAGTTCCATTGAAAATTTTGTGACGACAGTGTTCTGAATTGGCTTGAGAAAAACCAAACACTTCAGAATCGGTTAATTTTCTTCCTATTTTAGTTGATAATTTATTCAAATAATCTACTTCTTCTTGACTTAAAGCCAAACCTTCACTTTTATTATAACTCGCAATATCATCAATTTCTAAAATTGCTTCTGGTTGAATATTGATTGTAAAAATTTCTTGATTTAGTTCTTTGTATTTTTGCGAAAGCATTGGATCAAAATCGGTGAAATCGGAATTTACTTTTAAAAATTCTTCTATTCGAATGATTCCTGAGATTCCCATATTTTGAGTAATCTCAACAGCATTAGTGCTCCAAGGGGTAATCATAGTGGCTCTTGGGCCAATAAAAAAATCCGTTCCTATTGTATTTAGAACGGATTTTTCTATTTTATTTGAGTTGCCAAAAAGCCAATTTAATTTTGAAATGTCTTCTGCAGAAAAGTCTTTTTGCGATTGAACAGCAAAAACCGTATTGGTTTCGTTTTCGAAAAAGTGAATCATTTTGTTTGTGTTGTTGTGTTGTGCAAATTTACTTTAAAAAAGACCATTTTGCAAAATAATTAGTACTGCGTTTTTGTTAAATTTAGTTCTTCTACAGAATTAAAATAAGGTTATTTGACCGTCTTCGTCTAATTGAATATTTGAATCGTCAAACTCTTGAATTTCCCCATTTTCAACTTCATCTTCTTCAACTTCTATTTCTTCAGGAACGACTTCTTCAGGAGCTTCAAATGGCAATGGCTCAAGCAAGTTGACCTGTTTTACCTTGTCAGTTGTTAATTGATTACCTAAAGCTTTAAATCCTTTAACAGCTATAAAAGCTTCAATATCAACACTTAAATTGTCTTTTTGAACTCCTTTTATTTTATTGAAAATCAATTCAGCAACCGGTCTGTAATCTGTAGAAACAATTTCTAACTGAGAATTTGGATGTTCGGTGATGAAAGTTTCTTCCTTATTTTCTACTTCAACCAAGAATCGTTTTACAAAATAGCGTTCTTTTTCTCCATCATAATAAATAGCAGAAATTGGTTTTTTAGGAATCCATTTTTCCAAAACCACCATATCTTCATCGAAATGCGTAGATAATTCGGGAGTGATTACTTTTAATTTACCCGATTGCTGGATAATTAAAATTTTATCACTTGGCCTGAATTCACCTAATAATTCGCCTCGAGCATCGACATTTAATCTTTGAACGGTATCATCAAACCAGATTTTTCTTGGTAATAATGTTGAGATTCCCTTTTCTTTAAGTTCTACTTTTTTGATAGGATATTTAGTGACAATATTCCCTTTAGAAGTTCGTCCTTTGATGGCTAATTTAGCAAAATCGATATCGAATTTTAATTTCTTAATACTTCCCACTTGGCGAAGTAAAATGGTGATCACTTCTGCTTCTCCATTCGGATTACATGAAAAATAAAGTACTTGCGAACCTGTTTTTTCATTGGTTAAATCGTAGAATTTATCACGTGTTACTCCAGAAACATTAAAACGTTTAATATAAGAAGGCCCGTTTTTACCATCACGATAAATCATATTGTAAATAGTACGTTTATCACTTCTGTCAAAAATGGCAATATGAATAATGTCCTTACCAACAAATGTTTTTGCATCTACTTTGGTAACCATCATTTTACCATCACCCATAAAAACTATAATATCATCAATATCAGAGCAATCGGCTACGTATTCGTCTTTTTTAAGACTAGTTCCTACAAATCCTTCTTCTCTGTTAACGTATAATTTTGTATTTCTTAAAACTACTTTTGTAGCTTCAATATCATCAAAGATTCTAAGTTCTGTTTGGCGCTCACGACCTTTTCCGTATTTCTCTTTTAATCGAGTGAAATAAGCAATTGCAAAATCAATTAGGTTTTCTAAGTCAAATTTTACTTGTTCGATATCCCCTTCTAAAGCTTCAATTTTGTCTTGTGCTTTGTTGCTATCAAATTTCGAAATTCTCATGATTCGAATTTCTGTTAAGCGCAAAATATCCTCCTCTGTAACTGCTCTTTTTAGATGTTTGATATGTGGTTTCAAACCTTCGTCAATCGCAGAAATTACGCCTTCTTTAGTATCTTCATCTTCGATTAAACGATACACTTTTTGTTCGATAAAAATACGCTCAAGGGAAGCAAAATGCCATTGTTCTTCTAGTTCGCTTAATTGAATTTCTAGTTCGCTTTTTAACAAACCAACCGTTCTATTGGTTGAAATTTTAAGCATATCAGAAACGCCAATAAACAAAGGACTGTTGTCTTCAATAACGCAACCTAATGGAGAAACAGAAGTTTCGCAAGCGGTGAATGCAAATAAAGCATCGATAGTTTTATCTGGAGAAACTCCTGGAAATAAATGAATTAAGATTTCAACTTCTGCAGCGGTATTGTCTTCAATTTTTTTGATTTTGATTTTACCTTTATCATTTGCTTTCAAAATACTATCAATTAATGTAGTAGTATTGGTAGAAAATGGAATTTGGGTTATCACCAAAGTATTTTTATCTAGCTGACTAATTTTTGCACGAACACGAACTCTTCCGCCACGCATTCCGTCATTATAATTCGTTACATCAGCAATTCCAGCAGTTTGAAAATCAGGATAAATGGTAAAAGGCTTTCCCTTTAATATTTTTATTGAGGCGTCAATTAATTCATTAAAATTATGAGGAAGTACTTTTGTAGATAAACCTACGGCAATTCCTTCGGCTCCTGAAGCCAATAAAAGCGGGAATTTTACAGGCAAGTTATTTGGTTCTGCACGACGACCATCATACGAAACACCCCAATCAGTAATTTTTGGAGAATACAAAACTTCTAAAGCAAATTTTGACAAACGTGCTTCAATATATCTAGATGCCGCTGCGCTATCTCCGGTTAGAATATTCCCCCAGTTTCCTTGGCAATCAATCAATAATTCTCTTTGACCAATTTGCACCATGGCGTCGGCAATACTTTGATCTCCGTGCGGATGGTATTGCATGGTGTGACCTACAACATTGGCAACTTTATTGTATCTGCCGTCATCCAACTCTTTCAAAGAGTGCATGATACGACGTTGCACGGGCTTAAAACCATCTTCAATAGCAGGAACAGCACGTTCTAAAATTACATAGGAAGCATAATCCAAAAACCAATCTTTGTACATTCCTGTAACTTTGGTAATGGTATCATTGGCATCTTCATCGTTTTCATAAAAATGCTTCTCGTCTGCTGATTTAGGTTCGTTTTCCTCGTATGGAAAAATGTTTTCTTCTTCTTCGTCCATTAAATTTCTTTGACTCTTTTAAACTAAATTGCTTCAACAACATCTAAATCGACTTTCAAGTTTTTAATAAT
>Ga0102875_1000821_pt1 | contig 11145 bp, 9 predicted proteins | sample Colrivmet1547B02_FD_78185 | JGI IMG/M metagenome (GOLD analysis project Ga0102875, IMG submission 78185) | Estuarine microbial communities from the Columbia River estuary - metaG 1547B-02 | ecosystem: Environmental > Aquatic > Marine > Intertidal zone > Estuary | place: USA: Columbia River... | reverse complement strand
TGAAGTAGTATCTGAATTACAAAATGGAACTATCGTAACCAAAAGTAAACCTTGGAATGGAGAATATAGAGGAGTACCCGTACAACAAGACGTTTATGCCTATACTCTTAAAGTAACTGCACTCAATAACAAAGAATATGAATACAGCGGTACACTTACCCTAATTCGATAAACAAAACATTTTTAACAGAATCCATTGTGATTCAAGGTGTCATTTGAACTTATAGAGCAGAGATTAATGCGGTAATCCGCATTAATCTCTGCTCTATTTTTGGGAATCTTATTTAATAGTGTCTGTTTTGATGATTTTTAACAGAACTGTTTTTGATTAGTTATTGTCTTATATGTAAAATCACATGCGCAACGCTTCCGTTAATCATATAATTTCCAGTCTATGTCAGACATGAAGCGGTGCTCCAATTTTGTCCATTGACTAGGGTTTTTCCATCGTCCTCTGGCGTAAATATATCTAGCTTGTCGCCATGTGCCATCACCTTGATCCTTGCAATACTTTAGATACGCTATGCCAACTATCAAGTAGTTGTATCGTGTTTTTCCTCCTGTAAGACCCAATTTTTTATACCATATTTTGTAGGTAGCCGGCATTATTTGCAAATCGCCGTTGGGGATTAGATAGTTTAAATTATTGGGTTTTGGCCATTTACTTTCATTTCTTCCTACATCTTTTACAAATCCAGGAGGAACACCCATCGCTGTCGCAATGGAATCAACCCAATCAAAAACAGATTTTGGTTGCAACTGATCAGTGCTGATAGTTTCATAATTGCCAGAGGGGTAATTACACGGTTTACGAATACCACTCGTTGAATCGTCTGTACATTGTATCCTTTGTTGAGTACCCGAAGGCATCAAAAAAGCAGCATTTGTTTCTAATGTCAAAAAAAATAATATGACTGCTAAACACATTTTCATTAGCCATTCATACTCACGAGAAACTCGTCGTTATTTTTTGTACCTTTCATGTAGTTAAGCATGGTAGTCATTGCCTCTTCAGGATTCATGTCAGCTAAATGATTACGCATCACCCACATTTTTTGGAGCACCATTTTATCTAATAATAAATCTTCTCTTCGCGTACTAGAAGATACAATATCAATAGCAGGGAAAATACGCTTATTTGATAGTTTTCGATCTAATTGAAGCTCCATATTACCAGTTCCTTTAAACTCTTCGAAGATAACTTCGTCCATTTTTGATCCTGTTTCGGTAAGTGCTGTTGCTATTATAGTTAGCGAACCTCCGTTTTCAATATTACGTGCAGCTCCAAAAAAACGTTTTGGTTTTTGCAATGCATTGGCATCAACACCACCACTTAGTATTTTTCCACTAGCGGGTTGAACCGTATTATAAGCTCTCGCAAGTCTAGTAATAGAATCTAATAATATTACTACATCATGGCCACATTCTGTAAGTCTTTTTGCTTTTTCTAATACAATGTTGGCAAGCTTAACATGCTTATCAGCGGGTTCATCAAAAGTTGAAGCTACTACTTCAGCTTTTACACTTCTAGCCATATCTGTAACCTCCTCAGGACGCTCATCTATCAACAAAATTATCATATAAACTTCAGGATGGTTATGTGCTATTGCATTTGCCACATCCTTTAATAGGTTGGTTTTACCTGTTTTCGGTTGAGCTACAATAAGACCACGTTGTCCCTTACCTATAGGAGCAATGATATCCATTATTCGTGTAGAATAATTGTCTGATTTGTATTCTAGATTCAGTTTTTCGTCGGGGAATAAGGGTGTAAGGTGGTTGAATGCAACTCTATCTTTCACAAACTCCACGGTGCGGCCGTTTATGCCTAAGATATTAATAAGTGCAAAGTATTTTTCACCTTCCTTTGGTGGACGGATACTTCCTCTTATTGTATCTCCGGTTTTAAGACCGTTTTGACGTATTTGATTAGGAGCTATGTAAACATCATCCGGAGACGGTTGATAGTTATAATCAGCAGATCTTAAGAAACCATACCCATCAGATATCACCTCTAAAACCCCTTGGGTGGTTACTATACCTTCTAACTCTAGGTAGTTAATAAGCTTTTCTTCAGCTTCTTTCTTCGCTCTTTTTTCTTCATCAACTCTTTTTCTTTCCGCATCTTTTTCTAATCGCTCTGCTTCCCTTTCGGCACGTTCCTTGTCACGCGCTTCTTTTTCTTCTGGGGTTAGGCTTTTATTTGGATTCTGGTTTGAATTTTGGTTTGAATTTTGATTAGGATTGGGTCTTGGATTAGGCTTGGGGTTAGGGTTATTCGCTATTCTTTCCTCTCTGCTTATTTTTTCATTTTGAACCTCTTTTCCTCCTAAGTTAAGATTTTCATCTTTTCTAGGAGTTTCGTGTTTTTCTTTTCGAGGTCTTAAATTTTTAGAGGATGTTTTATCAGTATTAACCTTTTCTGATTGTTGGGAAACAGGAGTAATTTCTGTATCCGAAATTTCAGGTTCTATATCTTGTTTTGGCTTCTTAATTGGAGCCGGCTTTTTAACTCTTACTTGTTTGGGAGCATCTGTTTCTGAAGACGTTGAAGTTTCAATCTTTGCAACCTTAGCATCTTTAAACTTTTCTGGGTTTACCGCTTGGTAATCAAGTATTTTATAAATCAAGTCCTCTTTTTTAAGACCTTTGTGTGGCACATCGTATGTGTCAGCAATTTTGCGTAGTTCTGGAAGAACCATCTCTCCTAATGAAAGAATATCGTACATGTATTTTTTAGAATAATAATTTAAACTGTTTCGAGAAAAATATTTGGAATATTTCTTGAGAATTGCCCGAAAGGCTGTGCAATTGTACGTTAAAGATTGTACATATACAAGCCCAGCGAACAGCGGTTCTCAAAAGAAGATTAAATCTGACGACGTATAGTTGCGTAGATAAGCCAGATATAAAATCTAAATAATTACGTTGAATACTTTATCGCAAAGGTAGATAACAGCTAAAACGGCAATTATCTAATACAAAAAACAGTGTGCTTAAACCAAAAGACGTACCGGCTCTTCTAGCAAGTCTTGAAAAGTTTGTAAAAACTTTGCTCCACTCACGCCATCTACCACTCGGTGATCGCAACTAAGGGTTACCTTCATCACGTGACCTGGTCTCATTACACCGTTTTCTACTATTACCGTCTCCTTGGAGCTTCCTACTGCTAAGATACAAGCATCTGGCATGTTAACGATTGCAGTAAACTCATCTATGCCAAACATGCCTAAATTAGAGATAGTAAATGTATTTCCTTCCCAGTCCTTAGGCTGTAATTCTTTGTTTTTTGCTTTACCCGCTAGGTCTTTTACTTCCGTTCCGATTTGTGATAGCGATTTGCTATCTGCAAATCTTACAACGGGCACGAGTAGACCGTCTTCCACAGCTACGGCTACACCTATGTGCACGTGGTGGTTTCTTCTTATTTTGTCACCCAGCCAAGCTGAGTTTATATTTGGGTGTTTTTTAAGCGCTAATGCAACTGCTTTTATTACCAAATCGTTTACTGATATTTTGGTTTCGCTATACTCATTCATTCGGCTACGTGCTTCCATTACAGCATCCATTTTTATCTCTTTGGTTAAGTAAAAATGAGGAGCAGTAAACTTACTTTCGGCAAGTCGTTTAGCAATGGTTTTACGCATTTGAGTGATAGGCAAGTCATCATAACTTTCAACCCCTACACTAGCATAGCTAGCTGCCGGAGAAGCTTTGTAGTTTTCTATATCTTTCTTAATAATACGGCCATTGTCACCACTTCCGGCTACTGACTCAAGGCTAATTCCTTTGTCTTCTGCCATTTTTTTAGCAAGTGGCGAGACAAATACTCGTCCGTTATTGCTAGAGCTCGCTTGAACAGGTGCCGTAGTATTGTTTGTGCTTACTTCTTTCGCTGCTTCTGCTGTCGCAGTTGGCGCTTCAGGTTTCACCTCTTCAGAAGGAGCCGCTGGAGATTCATTAAGAAGGTGTGAAAAATCTTCTCCTTTTTGTCCAATAATCGCTATTGTTGTTTCTACAGGAACCGTTTCACCTTCTTGTACATTAAGGTGTAGCACTTCTCCTTTTTCAAAATTTTCCAATTCCATTGTAGCCTTATCGGTTTCTACGTCGGCGATCATTTGACTAGATTTTACGGTGTCACCTACTTTGACAAACCATGTTACGATGGTTCCTTCTTCCATCGTGTCACTCATTCTAGGTAATTTTATTGCTACAGCCATTTGTTTTGTTTTATCTTAAAGCGTCGCAAAACTAAACAACCTAGTTAAAATATTGTTGGTAACGACGAATAATACTCGAAATATTTATCGATAATAAAAACTTGCTTTGCAATCAAATGAGTCAATACGAAGATTTTTTAAAATATGTGTACGAAAATGGTGCTACCAAAACAGATCGAACGGGCACCGGTACTGTAAGTGTATTGGGTGGTCAGTTGCGTTTTGATTTATCTAATTCTTTTCCTCTAATCACAACCAAAAAAGTTCATTGGAAGTCTGTGGTATATGAGCTTTTATGGTTTTTAAGAGGCGATACCAACATAAAATACCTTACAGATAATGGGGTTAAAATATGGAACGAATGGGCAGATGAAAACGGAGATCTTGGCCCTGTATACGGCAAGCAATGGAGAAGTTGGGAGGCTCCTAACGGCGATAAAATTGACCAAATACAAAATGTACTAGATACCTTAAAAAATAATCCTGACAGTCGCAGAATTATTGTAAATGCTTGGAACGTGGGAGAATTGAATGATATGGCGCTAACCCCTTGCCATTGTATGTTTCAGTTTTATGTTGCTAATGGGAAGTTAAGTTGCCAGCTTTACCAGCGCAGTGCCGACTTATTTCTGGGAGTGCCATTTAATATTCCTAGTTATGCGCTTCTTACCCTTATGATAGCGCAAGAATGCGGACTCGAACCCGGTGAATTTGTACATACTTTTGGTGATGCACATATATACAGTAATCATTTTGAACAGGTAAAAGAGCAGTTAAGCAGAGAGGAAAGACCCTTTCCGACAGTAAGATTAAACCCGAACAAAAAATCTATTTTTGACTTTGACTTTAATGACTTTGAGCTTGTAGGTTATGACCCGCACGCCAGAATTAGTGCGCCTGTAGCAGTTTAAAACATCACTAATTTACTCAGCGTATTCTTGTCGCTTTTCATCACATTTTTATCTATGCGGCCCTGATAGCCATATAACCTTGCACTAGCAGTATGTTGCCATATATCCCAATTGTATCTGGGTGTATTCTTATAATCGCACAGCCATAATGGGTAGTTATCGAAGTTTCCCTTCAGGTATTTAGCGTATAAATGTGGATGCGTATAAATGATAGGCTTAACCCCATAATATTGCTCTATAATGGTACAAAAACTTCTGATTTCACCTATAACTTTGCGTTTATTAGGAAGGTGTCTACTGGTGTATTCTACATCTAACACAGGAACCATATTGCCTTTTTTAAGACCGGCATGCTTAATAAATCTATATGCTTGGCTTCTGCCACTACTTGTAAAACTCATAAAATGGTAGCCGCCATGAAGAATGTTGTGCTTCTCCAAATTTCTTTTGTGCGTCTTGTAAAATGGATCTAGAATCGTAGTTCCTTCGGACACCTTTACAAACACAAAATCTGGCTTGTTACGCCTTACCATGAGCGACCAGTTAATATTGCGCTGATACTTAGAAATGTCTATCCCCCAGAGCTTCTTTCCTGCAAGGGCGGTAAAAAAAGCATCTTTTAACTCTTCTTTCTTTTTTTGAGTAGCAAGTTGGATGATCGCATTAGTATCTACTTTGGATACTTCTAAGTCGATGGATGCTGTGAGACATTCCAATCCTTGTGTATGACAAATTGCTTGCTCTTCTGGTTCTATTTTGAAAGACTCAAAAAACATAACAAGTGCCACCGCTCCCAAACACATGAGAGCTATCGATTTGATTATTTTCAACGTTCTATTTTGCACCAAACTTACCATTCCTTAGTTCACTGCAATCAACAACATCTTTATAGCCTTAAAAATTGTACAGAAAAGTGAATATATCTTTAAAAAGTATAGAAGGCTAGCTCAGCTTATTTAATATTCCTATTGCCGCTTCAGCTATAACAGTTCCGGGACCAAAAACAAAATCAACTCCATTTGCATATAAATACTCATAATCTTGCTCGGGTATCACACCTCCAGCTACGACTATGATGTCTTCCATTCCTTGTTTTTTAAGTTCAAGTACTACTTCGGGCATAAGCGTCTTATGACCTGCAGCTAAGGAAGATACGCCTAAAATATGAACGTCGTTTTCCATGGCTTGTTTAGCAACCTCTGCCGGTGTTTGAAAAAGCGGTCCTATATCTACGTCAAAACCCAAATCAGCAAAGGCTGTAGCAATTATCTTGGCACCTCTATCGTGACCATCTTGACCCATTTTAGCTACCAATATACGAGGTCTTCTCCCGTCTTTAACAGCAAAAATATCTGCAGCCTTGCGCGCTGCTAATACGGTTTCATTGTTTTGCACTTCTTTCAAATATACGCCACTTATGGTAGCATTATTCGCTTGGTATCTGCCAAACACTTTCTCCAAAGCAAATGACATCTCACCCAGCGTTACCCTTGCTTCCGCAGCATCAATACAAATTTCCAAGAGATTTTCATCCGTTGATGCAGCATTTTCCAGTTTCGTTAAAATACCTTCTACCTGTGCATTGTCTCTGGTAGACTTAACCTTATTAATTCTATCGATTTGGCTAATGCGCACTGCCTGGTTATCTACTTCCAAAATATCAAAGTCCGCTTTTTCGTCTACTTTAAATTTATTGATTCCTACGATAACTTCCTTACCTGCATCTATGTTGGCTTGCTTTATCGCTGCACATTCTTCTATTCTCATTTTGGGAATTCCGCTTTCTATAGCTTTCGCCATCCCTCCTAGTTCTTCAATTTCTAGAATGTATTCCCATGCTTTTTCTGCAAGTTCTTTGGTGTACGTCTCTATCACATCACTACCTCCCCAAGGGTCTATCACTTTAGTAATGTCGGTTTCTTCTTGGATTATTTTTTGGGTGTTTCGGGCAATCTTGGCGCTAAAATCGGTTGGCAAAGCCATAGCTTCATCAAAGCTATTGGTATGTAAACTTTGTGTCCCACCAAAAACTGCTGACAGGGCTTCGATAGTTGTTCGGGCAACATTGTTATACGGGTCTTGTTCGGTAAGACTCCATCCACTTGTTTGGCAATGTGTGCGAAGTGCCATCGATTTATCGTCCTTGGGATCAAATGTTTTAATAAGCTTAGCCCACAATAGTCGGCCTGCGCGCATTTTGGCAATTTCCTTGTAAAAATTCATTCCTATACCCCAAAAGAAACTAAGTCTAGGGGCAAAGTCATCTATTGCTAATCCTGCATTTATACCTGTTCTCACATAATCCAGTCCATCCGCAATGGTGTATGCTAACTCCAGTTCTGGCGTGGCACCGGCTTCTTGCATATGGTACCCGCTTATGCTTATGCTGTTAAACTTAGGCATATTGGCGCTGGTATATTTGAAAATATCTGAAATGATGCGCATGCTCGGAGAAGGCGGATAGATATAGGTGTTGCGCACCATAAACTCCTTTAGAATATCGTTTTGAATAGTGCCAGCAAGTTGTGATTTATCAACTCCTTGTTCTTTAGCAGCTGCAATATAAAATGCCATGATGGGGAGCACTGCGCCATTCATCGTCATACTCACAGATATATCGCCCAATGGAATTTCATCAAACAATAATTTCATGTCTTCAATACTATCGATAGCAACACCTGCCATTCCAACATCACCGGTAACACGAGGATGATCGCTGTCATAACCTCTGTGTGTAGCCAAATCGAACGCTACCGAAAGTCCTTTTTGTCCTGCAGCAAGATTACGTCTGTAAAAGGCATTGCTGGCTTCGGCTGTACTAAATCCTGCGTATTGTCTTATGGTCCATGGACGCACTGCATACATGGTTGAATAAGGACCACGGAGATAGGGTGCGATGCCGGGTTGGTGTCCCATCCCTAGCCCTTCCCGAAGGGAAGGGAACTCCTTCCCCCAAAGGGGGAAGGCTGGGTTGAGGGACAACCGCATTTTTATTCTCGCCAAAACATTGTCTATTCCTTTTAGCACCTCATCATTAGAAAATCTTAAAACTTCAAAACCGTTTTCATTCAAAACCCAAGTTCTAAAGGCATCGTGTTCTTGTTGTTCTTTGCTTAAATGATAACCTCCATCTATCTCTATGACAAGTTTATTTCTTAAGGCTACAAAGTCTACAATAAAATTATTAAGAGGATGCTGTCTCCTGAACTTTGCATCCAGTTTTTTGGCACGTAATTCTTGCCAAAGTTTTTCCTCCGCTTCTGTTGGCTCTTTCCTGTTTTGTTGAGCAAATTGTAAATGGTCTTTAATCAGTTCTGGATTCCCCGTTTTCCAACGAGCAGCACTCCCCTCTCCCATCTTCTCCAAATAAGCACCAGTTAGTTTTTCTAAAAACCAACTTCCGCTCGCAGCGTCTTGGATATCGGCCATGTAACTTTCACTTTTAAGAAGCAAAAGGATATTCTTGGCTAATCTGAGACTTTGATTTGTATCTTGATGGTTAAAAGGTAAAATACAAATATGGTTAGCTCCTCCAATTATAGCTGAAGCTGCTGCTATGGTTTGTCTTACGAGGTTATTATGTGTAAACTCGTCATCGGACGCAGGAACTACTGCATTAATTTCAGTGTCTGGAAAGGCTATTCGAAGTGCCCTAAGTTTGGCTATATTTTCATAAAATAGGGTTCCCAATTCGAAATATACTTTGGCTTCGTTTTGGGCTTTGATCAAGTTTTTTAGAAGCAATTGTCCGCCACTTTTTCCTAGTTCAGATAGGCTCGTAATCGTCTTTTCAACGCCTTCAAGCTCGCTCGAGGACAGCAGCGTTATCTGCCAATTGCTAGACAAGTTATTACTGCTAACTAAACTATTCTCTTCCGTATAATAGGGGTCTAATGATATGCCATCCGAAGTTGTGTACGTTAATTCTTGAAGGCTTTTCTCCTTTAGGTCCTTGGTTGCTTTTGCTTTCCAATCTGCTAAACTTGCTTTTGCAAACTCATCAAATGACAGTGTTTTATCCAATTGCATTATAACAAAGGTAGATAACTCTAAGATATTCGCCTGCGCTAGCAACCTATATTTAAATTAGCTTGGTAGGTTAATTAGAACCAATGTAACTTGTATACAATTTAAGCATGGCATTACACATACATAGGGACTTTCCTACATTTGCAATTCAATGTATACGAATATCATCTCAGAAAATCGTGGAGTAGTGCAGATCATCACTATAAATCGTGAAGACAAACTAAATGCGCTTAATGTAAATCTGATTCAAGAAATAGGGCAAGAAGTAGCTCGACTAAATGCTGAAAAAAACGTCAGAGGAATTATAATCACAGGGAAAGGTGAGAAAGCCTTTGCTGCGGGTGCAGACATTAGTGAGTTTGCTCATTTTAATGAAGCTGAAGCAAAAGAAATGAGCACCAAAGGCGGAAAAGTATTTAACAGTATCGAACAAAGTGAAATACCCGTTATTGCTGCCGTAAATGGCTATGCGCTGGGTGGTGGATGTGAGCTTACTATGTCTTGTCATGTGCGCATTGCGAGTGAAAATGCACTGTTTGGGCAACCAGAAGTAAATCTTGGTGTACCTCCGGGATATGGCGGAACACAGCGTCTGGCACAGCTCATAGGTAGAGGAAGAGCCCTAGATATGCTTATTACCGCAAAGTCTATAGATGCAATTACCGCATTGAATTATGGACTGGTAACACAAGTAGTTGGTCTTGCAGAATTGCTTCCTACATGTATTACTTACATAGAAAAGCTCGTAGGTAAATCGCCATTAGCTATTGCAGAGGTGATCAAATGCACCAATGCCTTGTACGAGAACCAGGACGGATTGGAATTTGAGGTAGACAGTTTTGCAAGAAGCTTTGAAACCCCTGATTTTAAAGAAGGCACCACAGCCTTCTTAGAAAAACGAAAACCCAATTACAGATAGGTTAAAATTATATTTTGGCATTCTATTTGTTCTTATCACACGGAACATTAATTTTGACACTTAATAAAAAAACAAAAATGAGAAATTTGATCTTACTATCAGCATTTGTATTTGGATTTACAGCGACAAGCATTGCGCAGGTAGAAACTACAAACGAAAAAATCACACTATCTTCTGAAGCGCAAGCTAAAATGACTTTAGAAAAAAATGAGCATGATTTTGGGACAATCGAAGAAGGTACTCAAGCAACTGTTACGTTTACATTTAAAAATACAGGTAATGCACCTCTAGTTTTAAACAGCGTAAAAGCTTCTTGCGGATGTACTACTCCTAAATGGACCAAAGAGCCTGTTGCTCCAGGAAAAGAAGGTGTAATTACTGCTACTTTTAACTCAAGTGGAAGACCAGGTAACTTTACAAAAACAATTACGGTAACCCACAGTGGTGAGGGAGGAACAGAGTTTTTAACAATACGTGGCAACGTTAATAAAGCAGCGCCAGTTGTAGCTCCTACTGTTGTAGCTCCAGAACAATAAAAAAATCTAACCCATAAAAAAAGCCTCGACTAACGTCGGGGCTTTTTTTATGGGTACTTAACCCTGATTCTTAATACCGTATTAATTGATTAACTGTTTAAGAGTAGCTACTTTTTCTATGATAACGCCTTCGCTATTTATTAAAAACATCGTGGGTGTGCCCATTACCGCAAAGTTTCTAAAATTAACACCTGATGTTCCCTCAAAATCACAATAGGCAAGGCATTGCTTGTAAGTCTGCATCTATAGCTGTTGATACGTAATCATTTATTCCGTCCAGATCAAGTGCATAATTTTGTGCATGAAGACCGGCTTCTAAAAAAAATACAGTGATTGTAGTTAATACTATTTTTTTCATTTTGTTTGTATTTAAAACCCTACCTCCGGTCATAAGCCAAATACTGATTTTGTTGAATTAAAGTTTTGCAATACCTTTACTGTTTTACTACCGCACCCAATACCATATAATACCTGGATCTGGCTTACATGGGTCAGTACCACAATCCGCATTAATATAAGGAGCTGGA
>Ga0102875_1000801_pt1 | contig 11311 bp, 7 predicted proteins | sample Colrivmet1547B02_FD_78185 | JGI IMG/M metagenome (GOLD analysis project Ga0102875, IMG submission 78185) | Estuarine microbial communities from the Columbia River estuary - metaG 1547B-02 | ecosystem: Environmental > Aquatic > Marine > Intertidal zone > Estuary | place: USA: Columbia River... | reverse complement strand
TTCATCGACCCGAAGATTAGCTTCCCGATGCTCACCATTGCCTGGTTCCTGCTCAAGAAGACCCTCGGCTTTAAGGCACTCATGGAAGTCGTCTCCCAAGACGCCACGCTCGTGAAAGGTTCGCATGGTCGCTTGCCGGAGGACCCACTCGATTGGCCCGTCTGTATCGCCGCGCGCGACGCCAGCCTCCCGGTACAGATGGCCTCGACCGACGTTTACGCACAGATTGTCCGCGGGTTCTAAGCGTCGGCAGTACTTGCGGGGTCGACTCGGAACCTTCGCCCCGCAGTGTGGTCGGTAACCCAGACCCCGATGGACGCTCGCCCCTTTGCTTTACTCTTTGCCTTGTCCCTGGCGGCGGCGGCGTTTCCCGAGCCGCGTAATAATCAGCCAGAGACCATCCCATTGCTGAAGTCAGCGGATGCCCTGACCAAGCTGCACCTGCCCGAAGGCTTTCGCGCCACGCTCTTCGCCGCTGAGCCCGACGTCCGTCAGCCCATCGCCCTTTGTTGGGACGAACGTGGCCGCTTATGGATTGCGGAGAACTACACGTATGCCGACGGCAAGGAACGCTTCGACCTGAAGCTCCGCGATCGGATTATCATCCTCGAGGACGCCGACCACGACGGGAAGTTCGATAAACGTACGGTCGTGACGGAAGACGTGCAGATGCTGACCAGTATCGAGCGCGGCTTAGGTGGTGTGTGGGCGATGTGCCCACCGAACCTGCTCTTTATTCCGATGGATGGTGATAAGCCCGCGGGTCCGCCCCAAGTCATCCTCGATGGCTTCAGCACGACGGCCGCCAGCCGCCACACCTTTGCCAACGGACTGAAGTGGGGTCCCGATGGTTGGCTTTATGGACGCGTCGGCATTTCCAGCACCTCGTGGATTGATGTCCCCGGCGTGGAGAAGGAAAAACGTCAGCCCACGGCGGGCGGCCTGTGGCGTTATCACCCAATCAAGAAAATCTTCGAACCCTATTGTCACGGCACGACGAACCCTTGGGGCTCCGATTGGACCAAGCATCATGAGCTACTGTTCATCAACACCGTGATCGGGCATGGCTGGCAGGGTATCCACGGTGCGCACTTCAAGCGGATGCATGGCGAAGACCCCTATCCATTTGTGTACGAACTCATCGACCAGCAGGCTGACCACTACCACTGGAACACGGGCAAGAAGTGGAACGATGCCGACGGTGGCCGCGGTGGCGCGGATGACTTTGGTGGCGGCCACGCGCACGTCGGGATGATGATTTATCAGGGTGATAACTGGCCGATCGCGTACCGCGATAAACTCATGACCCTTAATATGCATGGCCGGCGCGTGAACGTCGAAGCCATCGAGCGGGTAGGTAGCGCCTTGGTGATGAAGCACCAGCCCGATATTTTGAAGTCGGACGATCCTTGGTTCCGTGGCATCGAGCTCAGCCAAGGCCCAGACGGCGCGGTGACGATTCTGGACTGGAGCGACATCGGTGAGTGTCACGAGGAAGATGGCATTCACCGGACCAGCGGACGTATCTATAAGGTCGCCTACGGTACGCCTAGGCAGCCCGAAGTCGACTTAACGAAGGCCACACCGGCCCAGCTCGTCGAGTTACAGCGCAGCCGTAATGAATGGCTCGTTCGTATGGCCCGCTGGGAACTTCGTGAGCGCGCGTGGAAGGGCCAAGACCTATCGTCCGGTATCCCCGTCTGGGAGAAGCTCGCCGCCGAAGTGGACCCCGTCCTCGCGCTCAATGCGCATTCGACACTCCTGGCGATGGCATCCACGAAGCAGGGCGATAGCCCTTTTGCGACGCAGCATCAGGCTCATTACTCACCCGCCGCGGTGCTCGCCGAGAAACGTCCCGACGTTTTAGCCCGCTTGATTGAACGCGAGCTTACTGAGCCCTTGGTTCGTCGTAATAATTCCCTGACTAAGTATGCGAATCACTTCGGGTTCATTCCGACGTGCGATGAACAAGAGGCTGCCTTGCTACAGTTAGCGAGCCAGCCGCGCGGCCAACGCGTTCGACTTGCTCTCGCTTCATCGCTCCCGCACCTGACCTCACCGATTCGTGCGCTCGTGGCCCAGCACCTACTCCGCTATGAGCAGGACAGTACGGATCATAACCTCCCGCTCCTCGTTTGGACCGGTATCCGCGAGCTCCCACTCCCAGCCTTGGTCGATGTAGCGCACGTCTGTCGCGTTCCACAGGTTAGTAAACTCATCGCCCGCCGACTCGCCGAAGCCTCGGACAAGGAGCCAGAACCGCTGAACGACCTCTTGGCGGGGGCTGCTGACATGCCTGACGGCCATGGGCCGCTCGTGGCTGGCCTGGCGGACGGACTCAAAGGTTGGCGTAAGGCGAAGAAGCCCGCCGCGTGGGATAAGTTCGTCGCGTCGATTCCGCCGTCGGACGTCCCCGCCATCGCCGCTGTGCGCCAGCTCAACGTGTTGTTTGGTGATGGCTTGGCTTTGGAAGCCGTGCGGAAGATAGCCTTGGATGACAAGGCTCTCACCGAGCAACGTCGGGTGGCTTTACTCGCGCTCATCGAGGCCAACGACGGGAACCTCCGGGCCGATTGCGAGAAACTCCTTTCTGTGCGTGGCGTTGCCATGGAAGCTATCCAAGGCTTAACGAAGTTTGATGACCCCGCCGTCGCGAAGAAGATCCTCGCACGGTATCCGCAGCTTTACCCGCACGAACGCCCGCAGGCCATCATGGCGCTCGTCTCGCGGCCGAAGTTCGCCAGCGAACTCCTCGGTGCAATGGCGGAAGGTAAAGTAGCGAAGTCAGACCTTGGGTCGGCCGCGGCGCGACAGGTTCGTGGCTTCAACGACGCTAAGCTCACGGCGCAGCTCGTGGCGGTGTGGGGCGAAGCGCGCGAGACTCCGGCAGATAAACTTCAACTCATCGCGTCGCTCAAGGCGCGTCACACCACGGAATTTTTAGCGAAGGCGGATATCGCGCAGGGCAGGGCCCTCTATGCGGGCGTGTGTGGGCAGTGCCATAAACTCTTTGGGGAAGGCGGCGCGATTGGACCGGACCTCACTGGGAGCGGACGCCGCAACCTTGATTACTTACTGCAAAATATTGTGGATCCGAACGCCGTCGTGGACGCTGCGTATTACCTCAACACCATCACCATGAAAGACGGACGTGTCCTCAGTGGCATCGTTGGTGCGCAGACGGAGCGCACGCTCACGCTGCGTTCGATTGGCCAAGAAACCACGCTCGACAAGACCGACATCGTGAAGCGCGAAACCCTGCCCATTTCGTTGATGCCCGAAGCCCTCCTGCAGGCCTTTTCTTCCGAGCAGCAACGCGACCTCTTGGCCTATCTCATGTCCGAAACCGGCACCAAAGCAGGGAAGTGAGAGGTTTGGCTAAACATTTTGAAGTTAAATTTCGTTGATAGTCAATGACTTAAATGATAACAGTCCGATGCTTCCACCTTTCGTGCTTGTAACTAACCCCCGCCTCTTCATGTTCCCAAGCATGCAGTCGACACCCTGTCACCGCCTAATCAGCGAGGCCCTTAAAACGGTCAGACAACGTATCGGCACGATCTTTCTCAGTCAAACGAAGTACAAAACCCTGGGGGTACCCGGAGGCCGCAAAAACAGCGAGCTGCCGAATCACTAACCCCCAGGGATCAATTTTCAGTCCCTCACCTGGTACCACCAGTTGGGGCACGCCGGGAATACGCGCCATCGGCGCCGGTTTCCAGGTAAATGCACTTTGGGCCGTCGAGGAAGGGTTATTTGGAATCCCTTCCCACTTACCTTGCCCATTGTGTTTCGCGATGTCTTCCGGACCAGCCTTCGCCGGCCAAGCGGATTTCGAAGCCATCGGGCTTCTCGCGTGGCGCGTCAGCGTCCGGGGCAGACCACCGCTGTCGTCTAACGGTAGGATAGCCGACTTTGGCTCGGCTGGTATGGGTTCGAGTCCCATCGGCGGTATCAATTTGTCCTAGTGCAAGAAGTAGCACGGCTGGCGCTGACCCAGCAGGTGCGGATGCAAGTTCCGCGGACTTTACCATTTATGCAAGCGTAGCCCAAGTTAGAGGCAGGGTCGGGTAATACCCGAATCCAACCCCATCCCTTTCCCGATCATCGGGCTGAACGGGTCGTTGGTTATCCACAAACCCCCAAAGTGTAGGTATCGAATCCTGCCGCTTGCACCCATTTTTGAGCCGAATTGAGGAAGGTTACCAACACACTCCATATGTTGGGCGCAAGCCCACTCCTTTCTCTGCCACCTTGACCTCAAATCTCTTTTATAGAAGTTAAGTGTTACGGTAGCATCGCTGGCGCTGACCCAGCGGGCGCGGGTTCAACTCCTGCAACTTCTGCCATTTCTTTAAGTCCGGACCAGAACCAGGCGGAGCGCTCACTCCGTCGGTTCACCCGGGTCCGTTGTGCGCCATTCCCAACTTTGCTTCAGAGCCGGTTGGCGGTGCGCGGCGGATCCGGCTTATGGCCCTTTTTCATCGGTAGTATTGTCCATGGTGGACTGGCGGGTTGTAAACCTGTCGCGTTTACGCACAGCTGGTTCGATTCCAGCCCTGCCGATCATTGATACATCCTCGCGCAAGGCGTTGAGGTCGGTTCTGAGCCGGCCAAGGTTGGGGTTCGAGTCCTCCCGAGGGTTCCATTTGTCCTAGTGCAAGGAGTAGCACGGCTGGGGCGCTGACCCAGCAGATGCGGATGCAAGTTCCGCGGACATTACCATTTCTGCAAGCGTAGTCTAAGTTAGTGGCCGGGTCGGATTACTCCGAATCCAACCCCATCCCTTTCCCGATCATCGGGCTGAACGGGTCATTGGTTATCGAAATCCTATCGCATACACCCTTTTTGAGCCGAACGTCGTCGGTTATCCACACCAACAGGCAATAGAAAATCGCAGCTGATGCGCGTAAGCGTGGCGATCCGGGCAACCGGTTCATCGGCAATATCCCGACGGCAAATCCTTGCTCGAATCCTCCAGGCACAACCTGGTTTAGCACTCATTAGCGTAATGGTATCGCGCTCGGTTTGGGACCGAGAGGGTGGAGGTTCAAGTCCTCCATGGGTGACCACCTTTCTGCGCCTTCGGGCGCGTCATTTATCAGGAAATAGCTCAGTCGGTAGAGCGCGTGCTCGGGGTGCACGAGGTCGTGGGATCGAAGCCCATTTTTCTGACCATTTTGGGGTATCGTATAGCGGTTAGTATGCCCGGCAGTCGACCGGAGCGCAGCGGTTCGACTCCCCTAAGCACCGCCATTTCAGGAGGTATGATGTAGTGGTTAACAGGGCCCTCTGTCTCACGGCCAACACGGGTTCGAATCCCGTTATCTCCGCCATTTAAAAATCGTCTGGGGCGACGTCCGTCCCGGAAAGTTCAAGCCTCTCGAAGGGGTAGCTTAATCATCAAAGCGCCGCGAAAATATCCAGCGCACCAACTTGCTTGGGTCACCGAGCCGCTCGCGTTGGGTTACCTGGAAACTCGGAGCTGCGGGTGTAAGTCCCGCCCCCTTCACCTTTCGGAGAGGTCGTCTAAAACTAAGACAACAGCTGCGGTTAAACCGCATTTCCCAATGCACCCACCTTGCTCGGGTTCCCTGAGCCGATCGATGTTGGGTTACCTTCAGGCTGTTAATGCGGGTGTAAACCCCGCCCTCTCCATTATTTATAGCCGTATAGCTCAGTCGGTAGAGCGCTGGGTCGATAACCCGGAGGTCGATGGTTCGAGCCCATCTGCAGCTACTTTAGGATAGTCATCGTCTCGTATGTTAATGGACAGACCACTCGGCTTCGAACCGAGAAGTGGGGGTTCGATTCCCTTCGAGACGACCATTTTAGGAGGGGTAGCTTAATTATTAAAGCGCCGTGACTCCAGCGCACCACCTTGCTTGGGTAACCGAGCCGCTCGCGTTGGGTTATCTGGATAAGCTCGGAGCTGCGGGTGTGAGTCCCGCCCCCTTCACTTTGGGAGAGGTCGTCTAAAATAGAAGACGGCGGACAGGCGTTAGCGCGCCTTTTCCCAACGCACCCACCTTGCTCTGGATAACAGAGCCGACCGCAGTTGGGTTATGCGGATCTGCTCATGCGGGTGTAAACCCCGCCCTCTCCACCTTTAAAAACTACACGGCAGCGCCCATAGGTTGGCCGACGGACTCATAAGCCGTCCATGACGATTCGAATTCGTCCGTTGCCTCTTTGTTACGCACCCGCGGCCGGGGGCATTCGTTCGTCACGAAAGCTCCCGGACGGCGGTATCCCTTTCAGTCCCAACCAACAACGCAATCAAATGCACTAACACAAAAAACCGCCCTCACGGGCACCACATAACATGAAAAAGAACATCAAAGAGGCCCTCACCGGCCTCACGGCCAGCGAGACCCCCCAGGGTCTCCCCATCCCCGGCAGGGACATGGTCGGAAACAATGCCGGCGGCTTCGTCTTCAAGCTCGACGAATGGAAGCAGCTGGAAAGGTTCCTCATCCTCGGCTCCGAGGGCGGCACCTTCTACGTCTCCGAGCGCAAGCTCACGGCAGAGAACGCCAACCACGTCCTGCTGCTCCTGAAGAAGGACGGCCTGCGGGTCGTGAGCGTCACCGTCGAGATGCTGAAGTCCGGTCGCGCCCCCAAGCCCGACACCGCGATCTTCGTGCTCGCGCTCGCCGCCTCCAAGGGCGACGACGCCACGCGTAAGGCCGCCCTGGCAGCCGTGCCCACGGCGCTGAAGACCGGTACCCACCTGCTTAAGTTCGCCGACACGGCGAATGGCCTGCGGGGCTGGGGCCGTGGCCTGCGGAACGCGATCCAGCTCTGGTTCAAGGAGCGTGGTCACGAGACGCTGGCCTTGCAGCTCGTCAAGTACCGCCAGCGTGAAGGCTGGTCGATGCGCGACTTGCTCCGCTTGGCCAAGCCCGTCCCCGCGGACGAGGTGCAGGGCAAGCTCTTCGGCTGGACCGCCAAGCGCGAGAAGGCCGAATGGGCCAAGGCGCACGTCGCTCCCGGCGTCAAGGCGCTCGACTTCGTCTGGGCGACCGAACAGGCGGCTAGCCTGAAGCTGGTCGCCGAAAAGGCGGACAACGACGAAGCCAAGGCGATCCTCGCCGCCGCGAACGTTGCGTCGACCAAGAAACTGGTCGAACTCATCGTCACCCATAGGCTCCCCCGCGAAGCCCTGCCCACCGAGGCCTTGAACAAGGTCGAGGTCTGGGAAGCGCTTCTTCAGGAGATGCCCATGACGGCGATGATCCGTAACCTCGGCACGATGTCCAAGGTCGGATTGCTGAAGCCCCTCTCCGAGGCCGAAAAGCTCGTCGCCAGCAGGCTGACGGACGCCGCTCGCCTCAAGGGCGCCAAGGTGCATCCCATCCAGGTCCTCTCGGCCTTGCGTACCTACGCGACCGGCCGCGGCGTCAGGTCCAGCGCGACCTGGACGGTTTCGCAGAAGGTGGTTGCGTCACTCGACGAAGCTTTCGAGCTCTCGTTCGGTGTGATCGAGCCCGCCGGCACGCGGCACCTCCTGGCGCTCGACGTCTCGGGCTCGATGGGCAGCGGCGAGATCGCTGGTGTTCCTGGCCTCACTCCCTCTGCCGCTACGGCCGCCCTCGCGGTGGTCGCGGCGAGGACGGAGCCTTGGACGGCGACGATGGGCTTCGCGGATTCGTTCCGTGACCTCGGCCTTACCGCCCGGGACAGGATCGATGAAGCGACGCGGAAAGTCTCCGGACTTAGTTTCGGCCGCACCGACGCTTCGGTCCCCATGACCTGGGCGTTGGCGAACAAGGTCAAAGTCGACACCTTCGTCGTCCTCACGGACAACGAAACGTACGCTGGCGGCTCTCATCCCGTACAGGCGCTCGAGAAGTACAGGCAGGCCACCGGCATCGGCGCTAAGCTGATCGTCGTGGGCATGACCTCGACCGGCTTCACCATCGCCGACCCCAATGACGCGGGCATGCTCGACGTCGTCGGTTTCGATGGTGCGACGCCTGCGTTGATGGCCAAGTTCGCCAAGGGCGAGATCTAAGACCGCATTCAGAGGCCGGAAACCGAGACGTCCGTTTCGGGTTCCGGCCTCTTCTATTTATAGAGGCACTTCGTTTGATTTTCTTTCGCCGCCACTTCCGCGGCCCCACCACTATCCACCGAACGCTACTATGTATACGCCAGAAGACATCATTGATGCCCGCACCAACGCGGGCGTACTCCACCTGACCGTCACCCCTGCGGCCCTCATTCGCACTCTCGTGCTCATCGGCCAGCTCCCAGTGGGACGGCTACGGACGGCTCTCCTCGCCTCCTACAGCGGACTCGAGTCCGTTGAAGTTCCTACGCGCTTCATGGACTTAACGCCGAAGGGTATCACCGCCGCGCATCCGCTGGGTCCGGCGGACATCATGAGCCTGCCCTTATTAGAACGCATCGCCTTCCTCAAAGGCATTGAGCGGTTGATGGGCCCCCGCTTAGGTAAGGCCGAAGCCAAGTACTGCATCTGCCATATGCCGGCTGGTGTCCTCCTGCCTATTGCGGCTTTCGCCTCGCTCCTGCGGGATGACCTCACGTCTGCCCGTAAGGCTTGGGGTGCTTTCGCCAAGATCCGTCGCTGGTGCGCCGAGCGTCTGACCGGCGTTGACGGCCACCAGGGCCTCGGTGGCATGAGCTTCGAGGACTTTGTTGCTGGCCAGGCTGACCACCTCCGTCTTGTGGACGGAGCGGAACCGCTCGCGTTCAAAGCTGAGCTTGCCGCGGCGAACATGCTAGCGGCCTACAGGATTGCCGAACTTGGTAATCGCTGATTATCTAATAAATAATTAAGATATTCATGGCTACCGACTTCACCAGTATCCTCGCCTGCTTGACGGGCATCGAAGACCACCTCGCCAAGCGCTGGGCCGGCCGGCTCAACCGGCTACCCTGTGCCAGCGAGGAGGGCTTCCTGCTCGCCGTGACCGCGATGATGGCGACGCCTGATGCGCCCATCACGGGCGCTTGGTCGGACCTGGACCCAATCCGGCAAGAAATCGCGCAACGGCTTCGCCAGCGGGTCTTAATCCAGCCGCGGCCGGAGCCTTTGGGCTATCAGGTTTATGGTGCAGGAGGTATTGATGCCTCGGCCCACAAGCAGATGAACGATGTCATGAGCTTGGCGCCCGTCGTCGCTGGGGCCCTCATGCCCGATGCGCATGTGGGCTACGGCATGCCCATCGGCGGCGTTGCCGCCGTCGAGAACGCAGTCATCCCTTATGCCGTCGGCGTCGATATAGGGTGCCGTATGCACCTCACCGTCTTCCGCGAGCCGACCGCTGATCTCGAGCGACTACGCGCTAAACTGCGGGAAGCCATTCTCAAGGGTACGCACTTTGGACGAGCCTTGCGACCCAAGGCGTTCGAACACCCGTTGCTGGATGACCCGCGGTTGGCGGCCGTGGAGCGCCGTCTTCTGAAGAATGACCTGCGCACCCGTGCGGCGTTACAGTTCGGCACCTCCGGTGGCGGTAACCACTTCGTTGAATTCGGCGAGCTCCGTTTGCATGAACCCGCCGAAGGTATCCCCGCGGGTAACTGGCTGGCATTACTGAGCCATTCGGGTTCACGCGCGCTGGGGTACAATATCGCCAATCACTTTTCGGCCCTCGCCCAAGAACTTACGCGGTTACCGAAAGAACTGGAGCGGTTGGCTTGGCTACCCATGGACACCGAAGAAGGGCAGGCCTACTGGGATGCCATGGAACTCGCGGGCGAGTACTCCGCTGTCAATCATCAGGTCATCCATGATACGGTCACAGCCTTGTCCGGCCTCACGCCGGTTCGCGCCGTCAGCAACCACCACAACTTTGCTTGGAAAGAGAACCACGGAGGTAGGGAAGTGCTCGTGCACCGTAAAGGGGCGACTCCTGCCGGCGCCGGTGTCCTCGGCATTATCCCCGGCTCGATGGGGACTCCGGGCTTCTTGGTTCGTGGGCGTGGAGCAGCAGATTCCTTGGCGTCCGCGTCACACGGCGCTGGTCGACAAATGTCACGGACCCAGGCCCACCGGGAAATATCGGCGGCGCAGCGCGACGCGCAACTCGCGGCGGCCAAAGTTGAACTGTTAGGCGGCGGCCTCGACGAAGCTCCGGGCGCTTACAAGGACATCCATGCCGTCATCGCCGCGCAAAGCGACCTCATCGAAGTCTTGGCAGAATTCCATCCCCGCATTGTCCGCATGGCTGGCGCGGTTGAGGCTGACCCCGAGGAAGGTAATTAACCGCTTACCCCTCGTCGGTCAGCTTGGCGACGAGGCCGGCGTGGGGGCGGCCTACGGCGTGGGCGGGGCGGAAATCGGCGAGCCATGCTGGGCCGGGACCTTGGCCACGGTTGGAGGTGTCGAGGCGGTGGGTGGCTCCGGTAAAGAAATGGATGCCCGTTTCGAGGTGGCCCCAGAAGTTGACCAGTTCCAGGATCGGGTTCACTAGGTTCGAGACCGGACAGTAGTTGGTGTTCTTCGGGTCGGTGTGGTGGAGCGCATGTTGCCGGGGCGTTTGCAGCACGCGGATGTCTTGGAAAAAGCCGACGACTGGCCCAACCTCTGCACGGGTCATGTGCGCCCATTTATGAACCTGGTTTGCGTTCACGCTGATGACGACGAAGAGCACCAGTTGCCAACTGAAGTAGCCGAGCCACGCCGCCCCGCTGAGAATCACCACCCCAAGCAACAAGAGGTCCCAGGAGCTTTGCCACCAGTTATTCTTCGTGAAGAGCCGCGGGTAGTGGTGATGAACCATGTTCGGCTTGATCATCAGCGGTCCGAAGAGGGGGGTTTTTTCGGTGCCGTAGGCATCTTCGAGCCAATGGACGAGGCCGGCCACAAAATCAGCCAGCATGACTACGCCGAGCGCTTGGAGAATGATGAGCAGGAGGGTCATGCGTTTTGGTCGGCATGCATTATACCCACCCGGTGCCCGCTGCGTTAATTGATATAATCGATAGGGCCTATCAGCTAAGGGGATAATGGTCGTTGCGCTGTGCCCTCCCCAGCCGAATATGGCCCCACCCCGATGAACGTCCATCACCTTGAACTATTCTATTATGTGGCCAAGCATGAGGGGATTAGCGCGGCGGTTCGCCACATCCCGTATGGCATCCAGCAACCAGCCGTCAGTGGTCAGATGGCCGCCTTGGAGTCAAATCTGGGGGTTCGCCTTTTCGAGCGGTCGCCCTTTCGCCTGACTGCGCCAGGCCGCAAACTCTATGCGCAGATTGAAACCTTCTTCGCGGGGCTGGATGGACTCGAAGGGCAACTCCGCGACACCGACCGGCCTGAGTTGAGATTGGCCGCCTC
>Ga0102875_1000786_pt1 | contig 11382 bp, 7 predicted proteins | sample Colrivmet1547B02_FD_78185 | JGI IMG/M metagenome (GOLD analysis project Ga0102875, IMG submission 78185) | Estuarine microbial communities from the Columbia River estuary - metaG 1547B-02 | ecosystem: Environmental > Aquatic > Marine > Intertidal zone > Estuary | place: USA: Columbia River... | reverse complement strand
CCCGAAGATGCCTACCGCTACACCGCCAAGGGCAACCTCGTTGCGGTTATCAGCAACGGAACCGCCGTGCTTGGCCTCGGAGACATCGGCCCGCTGGCCTCAAAGCCCGTGATGGAGGGCAAGGGCGTCCTCTTCAAAATCTTTGCCGACATCGACGTGTTTGACCTCGAGCTCGACACCAAAGACCCCGACAAGTTTGTCGAGACCGTCAAGATTCTGGCGCCCACGTTTGGCGGCGTCAACCTTGAGGATATTTCGGCCCCCGACTGCTTTTACATTGAGAAACGGCTGCGCGAAGAGCTCGACATTCCCATCATGCACGACGACCAGCACGGAACCGCCATCATCACCGGCGCCGCCCTGCTCAACGCCACCGAGATTGTCGGCAAGAAGCTCAGCGAGGTGCGCGTGGTGTTCAACGGGGCCGGAGCCTCTGCGATCAGCTGCGCCCGCCTGTACTTAGCGCTGGGCGTGACCCCCGAGAATTTGATTATGTGCGATTCAAAGGGCGTGATTCACGACGGCCGCGACGACCTGACGGTCGAAAAAACGGACTTCAAGCGCGCCACCCCACACCGCACGCTGGCCGAGGCCCTTGTGGGTGCCGACGTGTTTGTTGGCCTGTCAAAGGGCAACATTTTGAGCCCCGAAATGATTCAATCCATGGCCGCCAACCCGGTGGTCTTTGCGCTGGCGAATCCAGACCCCGAAATCAACTACGAGGTCGCGATCAAGACCCGCAAGGATTTGATTATGGCCACCGGCCGCAGCGACAATCCGAACCAGGTCAACAACGTGCTGGGCTTTCCCTACATCTTTCGCGGAGCACTCGACGTGCGCGCCACCAAGATCAACGAGGCCATGAAGCTCGCGGCGGTCAAGGCGATCGCCGACCTCGCCAAAGAGGCCGTGCCCGAAATCGTCAACCTCGCCTACGGCAGCCGCAATTTGTCGTTCGGAACCGACTACATCATTCCGAAGCCCTTTGATCCGCGCTTGATTTACACCGTGGCCCCAGCCGTGGCCCGCGCGGCGATGGAGACAGGGGTCGCCAAGAAACCCATCACCAACTGGGAAGCCTACGAAGAGGAGCTTCGCAGCCGTCTCGGCCGCGACGACAAGTTCATTCGCCTCGCCGTCGAAAAGGCCAAGTCAGCCCCCAAGCGTGTGGTGTTCAACGAGGCCGACCACTACCGAGTTCTTAAGGCCGCCCAAATCTCAATGGAAGAGGGCATTTGCCAGCCCATCCTGCTCGGCGATGTCGCCAAGATCAAGGCCTTGATCGAGGAGTACAACTTGGGACTAGAAGACGTGCCCATGATCGATCCACGAAGCAATGCGGCTCCTCATTTAGCCGAGTATGCCGAGACGTTGTACGCGATGCGCCAACGCCGTGGGGTTGGCCGCGAAGAGGCCCGACGGCTGATGTTTAACCGCGACTACTATGGCCCGATGATGGTGCGCAGTGGTCATGCCGATGCCTACGTTACCGGTGCCACGGTGAAGTATACTCGGGCTGTGCGTCCAGTGATGGAGATCCTCGGACCTAAAAAGGGTGGATCGACGGTGGCCGGCGTCTACGTGATGCTGACCAAGCAGGGCCCCAAGTTTTTTGCCGATACAACGATCAATCAGGATCCGTCATCTGAGCGCATCGCGCAGATTGTTTTTGAAGTCTCAAAAATGGTGCGCAAGATGAACATTGTTCCGCGAGTTGCCTTGTTAAGCTACTCGAATTTTGGTTCGAGCGACGGAGTCACACCGCGCAAAATGCGAGAGGCGCTCAAGCTGATTCGCTCGATGGATCCAGCGCTCACAGTCGATGGAGAAATGCAGGCCAACTTTGCCGTGGACAACGGTTTGCTCGCCGAGCAGTTCCCGTTCAGCGATCTTGTGGGGAATGGTCCGAATGTATTCGTCTTCCCAGGGCTGTCTTCAGCAAATATTTCGTACAAACTCCTGCAGTCAATGGCCGGAATGGAAGCCGTCGGACCCCTGCTCGTGGGCCTAGATTATCCTGCGCACGTGCTCCAGCTGGGATGCAGTGTTCGAGAAATCGTGAATACGACCGCTATGGCTGTGATTGACGCGCAGTCGCGGGAGGTAGTTGGCTGAACCCGATCGCGGTGAGCACGGATAGTGCGGCGACGCCGTAGTAGAGCGTGCTGTATCCGAAGTGTTCGATGACACGGGTTCCGAGCAGCGGAGCCAAGATGTGCCCCAGCGCGTAGGTCGCGGCGTAGAGCCCGAGGTAGCGTCCGCGGGACTGGTCGCCCGCGCGCAGCGTGATCCACGAGATCATGAACGGCATCGCCAATATTTCAGATACGCTGAGCACGAGCATCGACGCGTAAAGCCCCGGCAGCCCAGAGGCCCAGTTAAGGCTCGCAAAAGCAAGGGCCATGACTAAAACTCCAATGGCGATGGCGTGACGGGGTGCGATTCGGTGTTGAGCCCAGTTGACAAAGACCATTTCGACTGCGACGATTATGAGTCCGTTGAATCCGAGCAGCAGACCAATTTGCTCTTCGCCAAGGTCAAAAACATCGCGATAGTAGAGGGGAAGGGTCGATACTAATTGAAAAAACGCAAGGGCAAAGAGCAGTACGAGCGCCGAAAAGGCAAGCGCTCCGCGGTCGCGGTACGGTGACCGCCCAGGCGCAGCCACTTCGCGTTCGCGGCGAGGGCGGCGCTTGCGAAAAAATCCCACAAACAGGAATCCAGCCGCAGCGCAGGTCGCGGCGTCTGCCCAAAAGAGTCCCTGGTAGCTCCAAGCGGCAATGATTCCAGCCGCGGCAGGACCTACTGAGAATCCGAGGTTGATCGCCATTCGGTTGAGCGAGAAAGCGCGGGTGACGTTGCCCTCTTTGGCGTACTCAAATACGGCGGACGAATTCGCGGGACGCACCATGTCGGCTACTGAGGTGAGCGTGAAGACGCCGATGGCGAGCGACCAGAATTCCGTCAAAAAGCTTAGCCCCAGGAAGAGAAAGGCGCCCGTAAACAGTGCAAATTGCTGGACCCGGTACGAGCCAAATCGGTCTGAGAGCGAGCCGCCCGCGAGGGCTCCGACCATTGATCCAACGCCATAAAACGCCATGATCCAGCCGGTGTCGGCCAGACTGTACCCCAAACCCTCGCGCAGGTAGAGGCCGAGAAAGGGCAGCACCATGGTTCCGGCGCGGTTGACAAACATGACGGTGGCGAGCACCCACGCCTCTTGGCTGAGGCCTTCAAATGCGGCGCGGTATTGCTTGGCAACCCAACTGATTAACGGAATCTGCACGGTGCAGCAAAGGTACCGCGCACTACCTTTAGACTCATGAAGAAATTGCTTTCAGCTTTGGCGCTTGCCGCGGGTGTGCATGCCGCGTCTGCCCAGAATTCAATTAAAGATGGAGAATGGTTTCACGCCGTGGGCTACGATTATGCGATTGGGCTCGACCTGAGCACCCTGGCGATGCCGTTTGCAAGTAATGGGGTGACTTGGGCGCCGCGCTATACCTTCCCAGTGGGTGACGAAATGTCGTTTGGCGTGGTGGCTCCGGTGGGTCTTGGTATCGCGCAGTCCCAGTTTGGCGGAATCAATTTGGGCTACCACTACACGCTGGCGGCCACGATGCAGGTGGGCTTGGCGAGTACGCAGGCTTCGAATGCCTTCATCGGAGCTTTTGTCAACCTCGGGTACGGCAGTTATGCACGTCAGGTGCGCAACAACAGCGGAATCGGACCAGCTTTTGTGCGCGACGGTTCGACCGGTGTCTTTTCAGAGGTTGGCGTGCGCTACGACTACATGGGCAACGAGGTAAACCTCTCTGCCGGATTGTGGCGCGTCCCCACCAGTGCCGTCGATAAGGCGGACGTGGTGTCGCTTCGGCTGCTCTACGGTTTTTGGTAAACCAGCAACCAGTAAATAGCAGCTAGTAGCTGGTTTCTAGCCGAGCAGTGCCTTGACCTCAGCAGAGACTGCTTTGCCGTCGGCACGGCCCGCGAGGGCCTTCGAAATCAATCCCATGGCTTGACCAAACTGCGCTGCAGTGGTGAATCCGTGCTGGGCCAATAGGTCCCGTACCGCCGCGGTAAGTTCGGCTCCCTCGAGCGCCGCAGGAAGGTATCCCTGAATGACCGCCAACTGCGCTTCTTCAACTTCTGCGAGGTCCTTGCGGTCTTGAGCATTGAAGATTTCGGCAGACTCCACGCGCTGCTTTTTGAGGCGCTGAAGCACGGCTATGGCTTGAGCTTCGTTCAGGCTGCCTTGGTTGGCTGCAGAGGTTTTTTCAGTCGTAAGAGCTGCGCGAATGGATCGAACCGCGTCCAGGCGAACCTGGTCTTTGGCCCGCATCGCGGTTTTCATATCCTCAGTTAGCTGAGCTTCAAGTGCTTCAATCGACATTGTCGTGCAAAAATGAGTTGTGGGGGCGGAACTCTAAATCGTTCTTTTCGCCGCGAACCATGTGTTCGCCAAGTGATTGCTCCTTGGAATAGGTGGTTGACGCATCGAGGTTCCATCCTTGACGCTCAAATGCCGGGCGGTCCATGTCGCCTTGCTGAATGCGCTGCTGGGCCTGGCCAAAACGGTGGCTGTAGGCCTGCAGGTAGGCGCGGCGTTCTTGGGCCATGCGGCGCATGGTGTCCTCGAGGCTGTCGCGGTCTGGGTCGATCTGAACGGGCTCGCGCTCGGCGACCATCGGGCGCACTTCAACGCGGATTTCATTCGGAACCTGCGGTGCAGCCGCGTGTGCCGCTGCCTCAAACGAAGACTGTTCGCGCACCGGAGCCTCAAATTCAACCTCAAACTTGGGGCTTTCAAAGCTCATAGGTGCTTCGATTGGGGCTTCAAACGCTTCAACGGTTTCCGCGGGTGCATCAAACGATGCCTCAATGGCTTCCGCGAGGGGTGCATCAAACGATGCCTCAACAGACTCCACGATGGGTGCATTGAATGATGATTCAATAGCTTCCGCGATGGGTGCATCGAACGATGATTCAACCGGCGCTTCAATGGGCGCAATCGCTTCAAACGTTTCAAATGCTTCGGGCTGCGGAACAATAGGTGCCGGAACGTCTCCGCGCAGCTGCGCCTCAAATGCCAAGAGTTCGTCGAGGCCGACGGTCTTGCGAATTGGCTCCACGGCTACTGGCTCGTTAGCTACTGGCTCAAAAGCTACCGGCTCGTTGGCTTCTGGCTCGTTAGCTTCTGGCTCGTTGGCCACTGGCTCGTTGGCCACTGGCTCAAATGCCATGGGCTCCTCGGCGGTGATGTCGTCGTCCCAATCCAAGGTCCAGGTCATGGTCTGGGCGGGCTCTTCGTCGTAGGCGAGGGTTTCGCTGAGGGGTGTCTCGGGTGCCCATTCGGGATTTTCGCCAAGTTCGAAGCTCATTTCTTCGAGCACAACTTCTTCGGCTACTGGCTCAATGGTCAAGGGCTCCTCAGGCGCGAACTCGAATGCCATTGGCTCTTCGGCTACGGGCTCTTGGGCTGCGGGTTCCCAAGCGATGGGCTCGGTGGCGGCCACGGATGCTTCGACGAGGGGCATGTCTGTTGCGGGCTCAGGTGCCGTGTGGGCTTCGCTGAGCGGAACCTCTACGGGGCTTTGCTGCGGCTCGACGGGAACGCTGCTGCGCACGGGCTCGTCAAAGAGGTTGAACTGTGAGCCGGGATTTGAATCGGGGCGGAGTTCGTAGACTACTTTTTCTGGTTCGGCGGGTTTGACCATACCGATCGGGTTGGTGGCGTTGAATCCGGTAGCAATGACGGTGACTTGAAGGGCGTCGCTGAGGTGCACGTCTTCGCCAATACCCATGATGATGTCGACTTGACGGCCGGCTTGCTCTTGGATGTAGTCGTTGATTTCGCCGATTTCGTCGAGGGTGACTTCGTGCTCGCCGGTTCCGGAAACGATGAGAAGCAGCACGTAGCGGGCGCCTTCAATGTGGTTGTCGTTAAGTAGCGGGCTGTCAAGGGCAGAACGCACTGAGGTCAAGGCACGCGTTGAGCCTGCGGCTTTGGCGCTGCCCATGATGGCGGTTCCGCTGTTGTGCAGCACGGTTTTGGCGTCGCGCAAGTCGATGTTGACGCTGTAGTGGTGCGTGATGACTTCGGCGATTCCGCGGGCGGCCGTCGAGAGGACCTCGTCGGCCTTCATAAAGCCCTGCTTGAACCCGAGGTTGCCGTAGACTTCGCGGAGTTTGTTGTTGTTGATGACAATCAGCGAATCGACGTGCTCGCGGAGGCGCTCGACGCCCTGCTCGGCCTGGCGAAGGCGCATGTTGCCTTCAAAAGCAAACGGAGCGGTGACGATGCCAACGGTGAGGATTCCGAGTTCGCGCGCGGCTTTGGCGATGATCGGGGCGGCTCCCGTACCGGTTCCGCCACCCATGCCCGCGGTGATGAACACCATTTTGGTTTGGGTTCCGAGGGCGGCTTGAATCTCAGCGTAGCTCTCGAGGGCGGCTTGCTCGCCGACTTCGGGGTTCGCGCCGGCACCGAGGCCTTCGGTGAGGGTCGCGCCAAGCTGGATTTTGGTCTCTACCGGGCTGTGGGCGAGGGCCTGGCCGTCGGTGTTGCAGATGATGAAATCCACCCCGCGAATGCCCTGGTTCTTCATGTAGTTGACGGCGTTCGAGCCGCCGCCGCCTACGCCTACAACCTTGATCGCAGAAGAGCGGTGCTTGGGTAAATCGAAATCTAAAGGATTGATGTCCATGGGATTATTTCAGGTCGTTGTCGTCAATGAGTTTCAAAAAGCCGTCGGCCCAGCGCTTAAAGAAGTCGCCTTTGGCGCGCGATTTAGGATCGGCATCCGTTGCGGATTCTACCGCAGTTTCGGCGTAGACTTCTTCAGTAGTGTGGGCGTCCGCAAGGGATTCCACTTCGGCTGCGGGCTGGCTCGGCTCGTCCCAAAAAGCTTGGGCGGCCGCGGGGCTGAATTCGGTGGCTGTCTCGAGTGATTCAGGTGCGGTTTCGCTCACAAAACCCTCTACGTCGCGGCTGTCGAGTCCTTTCATGAGCAGACCCACGGCCGTTGCGTACATCGGCGAATTGAGTGCGTGATCTGAGGGAAGGGTCGCGAGGTGCTCATTCGGGAAGCCGATGCGCGTGTCCATTCCGGTGAGGTACTCGACCAACTGCTTCACGTGCTTGAGCTGGCTTCCGCCGCCGGTGATGACTACGCCCGCGATGAGTTTGCGGGTAGGTTGGTCGTATCCGTAGCTCTTGATTTCGGTGAAGACGGCGTTCACGATCTCGGTGGTTCGCGCGTGAATGATTCGGCTCAACGTTTTGAGGCTGATCTCTTTAGGGTCACGTCCGCGAAGTCCTGGAATCGAAACAATCTCGTTCTCTTTGTTTTCTCCGGGCCATGCGGAACCGAACTTTACCTTGAGCTGCTCGGCTTGCTTCTCGATGATGCTGCAGCCCTCCTTGATGTCGTTCGTGATGATGTTGCCTCCGTACGGAATCACTGCGGTGTGGCGAATGATTCCGTCCTTGAAGATGGCGATGTCGGTGGTTCCGCCGCCGATGTCGACGAGCACCACACCAGCTTCTTTCTCTTCTTGGCTGAGTACGGCCTCGGCACTCGCAAGAGGCTCAAGGTTTATGGCCTTGAGTTCGAGGTCGGCAGATTTAACGCAGCGGGCGATGTTGCGAATGCTCGTGACTTGACCCACTACGATGTGAAAGGTGGCCTCGAGGCGGGCGCCGTACATGCCGCGCGGCTCTTTGATGTCGCCTTGGCCGTCGACCTTGTACTCTTGCGGAATCACGTGAATGATCTCTTCGCCGGGCATCATGGACAGCTTGTGCACGTTCTCAGTGAGGCGCTCGAGATCGCGGTCGCCAATTACCTCTTCGGAATCTGCACGGGTAATGTAGTCGCTGTGCTGAAGGCTGCGGATGTGCTGACCTGCAATTCCCACCACTACTCCTGAGATGTCCATTCCGCAGTCGACCTGCGCGGCGGCAATGGCCTGCTGGATCGACTCGATGGTCTGAGTGATGTTGACGACTACACCGCGCTGCACGCCAAGGCTCGGAGCGGTTCCGTAACCGAGAATTTCGAGCTTGCGGTGCGCGTCGTAGCGTCCGACGAGGGCGGCGATTTTAGTGGTTCCAATGTCGAGACCGACGGCTATGCGGTTGGGATTCATAGGGCGGATGATGGTGAAGTTCGGGTAAATACGACCTGGTCGGCAAAGCGCACGTCGATGCGGTCGAGTTGGTCGAGGTACTGGTGCTGAAGGGCATGCGCATAGAGCGCTTTGGTACGGTGCGCTTTGTCAGCAAAGTCGGAAGCTTGGCCCCACGCGATGCGGTGGCTGTGCCATTCGGGATAGGCGGTGAAGCCTGTTTGGTCGTCAAAATCGAGGGCGTACCAGCCCCCTGGAAAAGCGGAATGCTGGGCAGCGCGATCCAAAAGCCGAATGGCATGGCGGACCTGGCGTGCCGTGTGGACGCCCGAAACGAGGGGAAGTCGGGGGCTGTCGTGCACAGAAATAGGGAATACGCCACCATTAGCGTCGGCGTAGACACTTTGTAAGCCGCTGACAATGCGGGCTTTGGCGGTTTTTTGCTTCACGATCGTTCGGACTGTTCCATCCCACGATGAAAATACCTCGGCGTTTTCGACGTAGGGGTTGGCGCGTAGCTTTTCTTCCAACAATGGAATGTTGATTTCTTTTCGTTTTTTTTGAGTCCAGGGTGCCCCGACGGAGCGGAATTCAGGGTAGAGGTCTGCCACGACCAAAAGTGCTTGGTCTTTGGGCTGGTGGATTCGCACGGTATGCCCAGTGACGACTTGGCTTCCGCGGGGTTGCCCTGCTACCCAGAGGCCGAGTCCGAGCCCTGCGAATCCGAGGATCCATGAGCCGACGATTACGGTGTTGCGCATCCAAGGTTTCATGATTGAGCGCGAATGAGTCGTTCTACGTGCGGAACCAGTCGGTCGATGTCGCCCGCGCCCACCGTGGCCACCACGGTGGCGGGCTGGCTCGCCAGCCATTCCGCGCCGCGGTCGTACGGCACGAGCTGCGCGCCCGGGATCCGGGCCGCCAGCATCGCGCTGTCGACGCCCGCCATGGCGCGTTCGCGGGCTGCATAAATGGGCAGAATGCCAACGAAGTCGGCGCCCGCTAGGGCCTCGGCGAATCCCGCGGCGAAGTCGCGGGTGCGGCTGTACAGGTGCGGCTGAAAGAGCAAAGCTACCTTTTCGCCCGGGAACATCCCCCGCAGGGCTTCGATGAACCGGGTGAGTTCCGTCGGGTGGTGGGCGTAGTCGTCGATGTAGTGGCGGCCAGCGGCGCTTGCGCGGCGGTCAAACCGCCGCGCAACCCCGCGGAAGCTCGCGATCGCTTGGGCGATCGCGGCCGCGGGCATGCCCACTGCGTGGGCCAGCGCCGCAGCAGCAACTGCGTTCTCGACGTTGTGCAACCCGGGGAGCCCGGCGTGGGTGGCGATCTCGGTTCCGTCGAGCACGAGGGTGAAGGCCTGAACGCCGCCCTCGAGGCGCACGTCGCGGTACGTGTAGCGGTCGCCGGGGCGTCCGTAGGACTCGGCTCCGGCTAGGTCGGCGCAGCCCGGGCCCGCAAACAGCGGCCCCTTGACCTGCCCCGCAAAGGCCCTGAATCCGTCGACCACTGAATCGGCCTCGCCGTAAATGTCGAGGTGGTCGGCGTCGGTGCTGGTGATCACGGCGGCGCTGGGGTGCAGGTGCAAAAAGGACCGGTCGAACTCGTCGGCCTCGACCACGCTGACCTCGGCGGGTCCGGGGAGGCAGTTCGAATTGAAGTTGGTCGCGATTCCGCCCAAAAACGCTTGAATCGGTTGGTGCTGGCTGAGGATCCAGGCGAGCATGGCCGAGGTCGTGGTCTTGCCGTGGGTTCCGCCAACGGCTAGGCATGTGCCGTCGTTGGCGATCTGGCCGAGGAGTTCCGCGCGCTTCATCAGGGTTCGGCCCTGGGCTTTAGCGGCCACCAGCTGCGGGTGGTCGGCGGGAATCGCAGGAGTGTAAATGATCCATGCGTCAGCGGGAACCTTCCAGGCCTCCAGCGATTCGTCAAATCGTAGGGTTGCACCTTCTGAAGCCAGAGCGTCCGTAAGCGCAGTTGGCGTTTTGTCGTAGCCGGTCACAGTGATTCCGCGGGCCATCGCCCAACGAGCCAGCGACGACATGCCAATGCCGCCGATGCCTAAGAAGTCTAAGGCTGGAATGGGGTCGTTCATGTTTATGCCCGCCATGTCCAGAGTCGTTCGCATTCGTTGACGATGTCGGCCGCGGCGTGCGGCTTGGCGAGCTTGCGGGCGTTGCCGCGAAGCAGTTCGAGTTCGTCGGGGCGGTACAGCAGCCCGTGCACATGCCCACAGAGGTTGGCGATGTTGATTTCGGGCATGATGATGGCGGCGCCAGCGGCCACGAGGCTTTGGGCGTTGTGGGTTTGGTGGTCTTCGGCGACGTTGGGCGATGGAACGAGGACCGCCGCAGAACCCGCGCAGGTGAGTTCGCTCAGGGTTCCGGCTCCGGCCCGAGAGAGGACGAGGTCCGCCGCGCGAAGCACACTGGGCATGTCGTCGATGAATGCGCTGATTTGGCGTCCGCGACCCTGGCCAAATCGGGCAATGAGGTCTTGAGCATAGAAGCGTCCGCACTGCCAAAAGATTTGGATGTCGCTCGAACGCCACATGTTTTCGCACGAAGCAACGCCCTCGTTGATGGCGCGGGCGCCTTGGCTTCCGCCGAGGATGAGTACGAGCGGCTTGATGGGGTCGAATCCGAGGGCCAGCTTGGCGTCAGCGCGCAGGGCTTCGGTGGTTGGGGTGCCTGCCAGCGTGGCAAGGTCGGGTCGCACGGGGTTACCGGTGAAGCGAATGCGGTCGGCGGGGAATGCCGATTCCATTCCGGGGTAGGCCACGCAGATGGCGCCGGCCTTTTTGCTCAGCCAGCGGTTGGTCCATCCGGCAAAGCTGTTTTGCTCCTGAATCAGGGTCGGAATCCCCATTCGCTGCGCCACCCAAAGTGTGGGGCCGCTGACGTAGCCGCCGGTTCCGATTACGAGGTGCGGACGTTCGCGCTCCATGATGGCGCGGACCCGCTTGAGGCTCGACCAAATTTTGCCCGGAAGGCTAAGGTTGGCCAAGAGTTTTTTGCGCTGAAATCCGGCGATGCGAATTCCCTCAATCGGGAAGCCTGCGGCAGGCACGCGTTCCATTTCCATTCGGCCTTCGGCACCGACAAACAAGATGCGGGCTTGCGGGTAGCGGGCTTGGATTTCACGGGCGATGCTGACGGCGGGAAAGATGTGTCCGCCGGTTCCGCCGCCTGAGATGATGATGCGCAGTTGCTCAGCCATTGGGTAGGTTGGGTGCTTTGGCTTGGGTAAGGGGTT
>Ga0102875_1000783_pt1 | contig 11410 bp, 10 predicted proteins | sample Colrivmet1547B02_FD_78185 | JGI IMG/M metagenome (GOLD analysis project Ga0102875, IMG submission 78185) | Estuarine microbial communities from the Columbia River estuary - metaG 1547B-02 | ecosystem: Environmental > Aquatic > Marine > Intertidal zone > Estuary | place: USA: Columbia River... | reverse complement strand
AGGGAGATTTACAAACTTATATGGAGGGTTATTGGCATTCCGATTCTTTGGTTTTTATCGGAAAGAATGGTCCAAAATATGGATGGGATAATACCTTAGCGAATTATAAGAAATCATATCCTGATGTAAATGCAATGGGCTATTTAGATTTTGCTAATTTAAAAATCACATTATTGCATAAAAACTTTGCGTATGTTAGTGGCTCATGGAAGCTTACTCGAGCAAAAGACGAATTAAAAGGTTATTTTACCTTACTGTTTAAAAAAGTAAAAGGAAAATGGGTTATTGTTTCAGATCATTCTAGTTAAGATGAAATTACATAAAAAAAATATTTTTTATGTTTTAGCAATGCTCTATGTTTTGCTAACCTATTTTTGTCGTACCAATATTTTTTTTGGAGATATGGTGCAATTTGCCTCACGACACCCACATTTTTTTTTAGCAAACAAATTCCAAACCATATTTCTTCCTAATTATTTAGATAGCGGGCATCCGCCGCTATTTGGTATATACATTGCTTTTGCTTGGTTGCTGTTTGGTAAATCTTTATTCGTTTCGCATGTTGCCATGTTGCCATTTTTACTACTCATTGCCTACCAAGTACCTCAGTTATTGAGTCGTTGGTTGAGTGGTTATGCATTGTTGTTTAGTTCTTTGTTAGTATTTTTAGAGCCAACTTTATTGGCGCAAGCCACTTTGGTTTCGCCCGACATTGTTTTAATGGCCATTTTTATTACGGGTATTAATTTATATTTAAACAAAAAGTATAAGACACTCGCGCTTGTTTTAATTCCATTAGGATTGATTTCTTTAAGAGGAATGATGGTTTTATTTGCTAGTTTTTGTGCCATTATTTTGAATAATACTTTTGCGCAAAGAAAATTTAATCGTCATTACTTTTTTTCTACTGCTCTGGTTTTTTTGCCTTCTGTAGCAATAGCAGCAATATGGTTGGGGCTACATTATCAGCATACCGGTTGGATTGGCTTCCATTCAGATTCGCCCTGGGCAAGTTCATTTCAACAGGTGTCTTTTGCTCAGATGTTCAAAAATGCGATACTTTTTATTTGGAGACTTATTGATTTTGGTCGCATCACTGTTTGGTTACTGGCATTATTTCTATTGTTTAAATTAAAATTTGCTAAGCAATCGAATTTAAAATTTTGCATTAGTATAGTGGTATTTATTTTAGTGTTTGCCGCAAATACATTATTTGCAGATGGCTTAGTTGGACACCGCTATTTTTTACCAATTTATTTTTTAACCCTAGTTTTTGTTTTAAAAAATATACCATTTGCTTTTCCTAAAAAAAGTATGTCTGCTTTTGTATTGTTATTTATTTCGTTTTTAATTGGAGGCTCTTTTGTGTATCCAAGTAAAATAGCAATGGGTTGGGATGCAACACCGGCGCATCTTCCCTATTATTCGTTAAGAAAAGATGCTATTACTTATTTAAATAATAATAACATTCCGCTGCAAACTGTTGCTAGCGGCTTTCCAAATTTAGATACTAGAGAAATTTTAGAATTAAATGGCGATAGCAGTCATTTTAATTCCTATTCTGATACTACATTAAAATATATTTTATATTCAAATGTGTTTAATTACCCTGATAGCTTGATAGATAAAATAGCAAACACACCAGCGATTTATTATCAAGAAAAAGGGTCCGTATATATTGGAATTTATACTATTGCTAAATAGTTTTTATAAATTATGGAATAGCACAATGTTTAATTGATTTCGGTAATTGGTGCTTAATGATTGATTTAGCAAACAAATTTCGAGCTTTAAATTTTTGTTTTGTTGGTAGCCAATTCCTATGGCAAATCTATTTCTGTCAAATAGTTCGTCGGTATTTTTTAAAAACAACTCGTTACTTGAACTAAAATACCATGTCTTAGGGTCCATTTTATCTCTGCTAATGGGGTAATTTATGGATAAAAAACCCCTTAACCTTAGCTGTTGCCCAGTAGCAAGAAATCTTTGTTCTAGTCGCCATCTATTAAGCAGCACCGCTTTTTTGTATTTGAATTTGTATAAGTATTGCTCAAAAATCCTGTTTTCTTGGCTAGCCTTTTTAAAGTCTGTATTATCAATATAATCTTCGTTATAGATATAAGCAAAACCTATACTCATGATATGGTTATTATTTGCTAAAGGGTAACCTATATTTCCGCGTAATAATAATTGTTGTATATCTCCAATGGCATTGTAATTTCTTAAATGAATTTCGCCTGTTGAAATTAATTTGTAAGGCAAATTTACCGTACCATTATACACCATCCAATTACCAAATTTTGCTGGTTGAGCATGGGTTAATTGGCAAGTAAATACAAAAACAATAAATAGGCATTTAAAAATAGTAATCTTCATTTTATTTATTTGCCAAAGCTATTTTTACACTTACAATATAATTTAATACCGCATTTTTTTCTTCACTAGTGATATTGGCTTTGATTGCCATATCGTCTATTATATGCCCCCATTGTGAATTATTAAAATTATTAATATCTCGCGCTTCATGACAATTAATGCATGCGCCTTTAGTATATAATTTAAATCCATGATTTAATAATTCCATGCTAGCATTCGAATTACTTTTTTGAATAATCGCAAGTGCAGCTTCATCTGGTGGATATAGTTTAACCGCTGGCTTAGGTGCAGGAAAACCTAGGTTTCCAGAAAAATTATTATATGAATTTACCTGTTCGATTACTTCTTTTTTGGCTGGTGTTTGTGCTATTTCTTGCACTGGTTTTTTTACCGTACAAGCGAACATCAATAAAATTAAACCCAAAACGCTCGAGTGTAATATTTTTTTCATAATTGCTTAATTAATTTTGTATAAAATAATTTTACTTGGACTGGCATCGCTTTCGAAAGAGGCGATTTGAATATTTACTAAATAGCTATCATCTGCTATTTCTTCTTTTACATACACCATTTCTGTTATGGTACAATCATATCTAGGCTTAGTTGGGTAATCCCAATAAGCATGATGCGCAGCGAGTGCGCCTTCATCTTCTTCTCGATCTACCGAAGGTAAATCGATAATTAAATGTTTAATCCCTTTTAATCTAATTGCTGCAGTTAGTTTTGGGTCAAAATAACAAGGATTATTACCCGAATAAATTGCTGTTAGTTTATTATTCGAATTAGGTAAGGTACGAATGATCAAGGCTTCTGTTCCTTCAGGAATTTGTGTTAAATCAACAATTTGTTCATCGATGAGGTAATCGCCATTTGCTATTTTTTTAGGATTAACCGAAAGGAGCAATCCTAAAAAATGAAACTTTTTTAAACATTGATTAATGGTGATGCGCTCTTTGCTTATATGTCCCAGGCATTCGGTATGTGTGCCATTGCCATGGGCGTTCAGCATTAGGTTTTCACAATTAGCCGAACCGCCTAAGGCTACAGAACCAATAAAGTTGCCAACCCGAATAGGTTCAAACCTTGGTGCGGGTATATGAAATGCCAAAGGACCTTCTTTGGGGTTTAATGGAATAGAAATATCTATTGGCTCGTTGAGGCTAACAAATTTTTCTTCAGAGATATAAACCTTATTTAGTTCCATTTTTAATTTTTAAAAAAATAATTCAGCAGCAATTTTATCTGCCATTAATTTTCCGTTATGGGTAATATTTAATTTATGGTTCGCATGGCTTAACCAATTATTTTTTATTTTTTCTTCTGCTTTTTGTAAAAGTAAAATTTTATTTGCAGAGCCAAAAGCATCCTCGAAATAATTTAAGTCTGCTCCCCAAATTGTTCTTAAAGAAAGCATTAAATATTCATTCATCCTATTTTCTAAAGATAATATTTCTATGGTAGATGGAATAATATCTCTTCTTATTTGATCAATATACTGATGGTTATTTGCTATATTCCATTCTCTTGTACTTTGGTTAAAAGAATGAGCCGAAGGCCCAATCCCTAAGTAGGAATGGCCTTTCCAATAGGCCGTATTATGTTTTGCATAATGCCCCTCTTTACAAAAATTAGAAATTTCGTAATGTATAAATTGATTATCTGCCATTACAGATTGTAGTATTTCAAACTGATAGGCAGTTTTTTCTTCCACTAAAGGTTTTTGTTTTCCATTATTAATAAAGCTGGCCAATGCTGTTTTTTCTTCTACTGTTAAAGCGTAAGAAGAAATATGTGGAATATCATGAGCCAGTGCAATGCCTATATTTTCTTGCCATTCTTTATCACTTAACTCAGGAAGGCCATATATTAAATCCACACTTAAATTTTCTATGCCAATGTCTTGCGCTCTTTTAATGCAAGACTTTGCTTCTGCCGAATTATGCGCCCTATTCATCCAAATTAAATCCCGGTCTATAAAAGATTGTATGCCTATGCTGAGTCTATTAATTCCCATCTGCACATAGGCTTTCAATTTCTCCTTATTTAAATCATCTGGATTGGCTTCGAGGGTTATTTCTGCAGCATTGTTTACTTCAAAATTGTTCAGAATATATTGGAGTATTTGTGCGATGTCTTTTGCTGGTAAAATAGAGGGGCTTCCTCCACCAAAATAAATACTATCAACGGCTGCATCACCCAAATAATTTCGACGAATTTGCAACTCTAATAATAAAGCCGCTACTAATTCGTCTTTATGCTTCAGTTGCGTGCTAAAGTGAAAGTCGCAATAATGACATGCTTGTTTGCAAAAAGGAATATGAATATAGATACCAGCCATGCCACTAATTTCCGTAAATTTAATTAATTTTAACTAATGAATTTTCGGAGGTATTCTTTATTAATTTTATTATTCATCATGCCATTGTTTGCTATAGCTCAAAATGGCTATACGCTAAGATTACATACCCTTCAATCGAATGGGCAGTCTATAATAGAAACCAATCAATTTCCTGATACTATTCAAAGAGCCGCTTTTATCAACCAAAAGTTGCAATACTATTTTGCACAAGGTTATGTATACGCAGCGATCATTCAGGTAAATGACAGTGCAACGTTTAAAACGGCGAGCATTCAACTGCAAGAAAAATATTATTGGAACAGTTTACAACTAAGTAAGCAAGCAGCACAATTTTTAACAAGTTTTGAGCCGCAAATTCAAGCCTTAGCAACACAAGCAATAGATCCTTTAAAAATTGAGTTATTGTTTGATAAAATTTTAACTTATACTGAAAACAATGGTTATCCATTGGCTAGTTTACAATTTGATTCCATAAAAATTAGCAATCAAAGTATTGATGCAACTATAAACTTAATAACTGGAAACTTAATTAAAATTGACAGCGTGACCGTTTCTGATCCAACAGTTATTAGCCCTGTTTTTTTAGCGGCATATATTGGGCTTAAGAATGGCTCTTTTTATAATCAAAGAAAAATAAATTTAATCAGCGAAAGAATCAATCAATTAGATTTTTTGACATTAAAATATAATCCAATAATAGTACAAGGCGAGGATAAAATAAAATTAGTTATTTCGCCCGAACGAAGAAATCAAAACCAAGCAGATGGTTTAGTTGGATTGATTCCTAGCGCCAATGGTAAAGCTAATTTTATAGGACAATTTCATTTAAATTTAAAAAATGTTTTTAAAAGAGGGGAGTTAATTGATTTTAATTTTAAAGGCCAGCCAAATAATACCAGAGACTTAAATTTAAAATTTAATTACGATTATTTGTTAGGCTCATTTATTAGTACAGAACTGCTCTTTTCTATCAGAAGACAGGATACTAGTTTTGTAACGGTTACGCAAAACTATGCTTTCCCCTATTATTTTTCTGCAAAAAATTATTTAAAGTTTTTTTATAGCAATCAACAAACAAGTTTAATTTCTACCAAGAGTTTTACTAATATTAATACCTTGCCAATTTTTGCAGATGTAAATAACCAACAATATGGAATAGGGTTTAAATATCTACATTATATAAATGAATTTTACCCCAAGAAGGGCTATCATATTACAGCCAGTATTGCATTTGGAAATAGAACGATTATTCGCAATAGTCAAGTGCAACAAAATCTTTATGACAGTATTAATTTACAATCCATTCAATTTAATGCAAATTTAGTTGCAGCCTTGTATCTGCCATTAGCAAAGCGGTCTGTTTTATATTGGGGAACACAATTCCAGCATATTGCGGCTACTAATTTATTTCAAAATGAATTGATCCGATATGGAGGACTCCAAAGTTTGAGGGGATTTAATGAGGAATCTCTTTATGCAGCTACATTTGCTTTGTTCAATTTCGAGTATCGATTTTTGTTAGATTCAAAAACTTTTATGCATTTATTTTTTGACCAAGCTTTTGCAAAGAATCCTATGGCTACCCAAACTAAAATTACACAGCCATTTGGCTTTGGACTTGGTTTAAATATAGCAAGTAAAACGGGTGTATTTTCTGTTACTTATGCATTGGGTAAAACTAATAGTGCACCAATTAATTATTCGAACGGAAAAATTCATTTTGGCGTTATTAATTATTTTTAAGCATTCAAAATCATTGTTGTATATTTGAGGCACCGAAATCTCCTAAATAAAATCGATGTACCAAAGGTTAATTGTTTTCTTGTGTTTAATGCTATTCGCGTTTAATTCGCTTCATGCCCAAGATTCAATCAGTAAGGCTAACTTAGCGCAACAACCCTTAGTGAATGCTCCTTTTCAAAAATTCGATAGCATTCAAATTCAACTCACTTATTTTCAAACAAAACCTGGCTTAACAGATTTTAATTACCAGTCTTTAGCTATAAAACAAATCCATTTTTCTGATACCAATAATTACATTGCCAGAAAAGGGTCTAAAGATTGGTTGAGTTTTTTGTTAATTGGAATTATTATTCTTTTCGCTTTTGTTAACACAGGCCATGGTAAAATAATCGTTTCAATTTTTCAGGCTTATTGGAGTAATAGATTGATTTCTCAATTTAATCGTGATGATAATTTTTTCAAACTGAGAACTTCTGCATTCTTTTTATTGATTTTTTTATTTGTGCTTTCTTTGTTAATTTTTAATGCAAGTCCTTTTTATGCAACTGCTATAAAATTCAAAGGGATTGCATTATATGCCAGGATCTTTTTTTTAGTAACCAGCTATTATTTGCTTAAATACCTATTGCTGAAAATGGCGGCAAGCTTGTTTGAAATCAAAAAAATTATAGCTGCACATTTATCAATTATGGCTATTTCTAATTTTGTATATGTGATGGCGATCTTACCAATATTGCTTTTTTATCAATTTTTGCCTAAAGCTGCCCATCAGAATTTAATTTATTTGATGATATTTTTATGGGTTTTAAATGCCATATACAAGTATTTACGAAGTGGGGCCTACGTTTCAAGTAATTTTAGGTTTCCTAAATTTTATTTATTTATCTATCTTTGCACCTTGGAATTAATGCCACTACTCTTAATTTATAAATTAATAATGGGTTTTAGGTATTAAGCAATACAGATTGTTTTAGATACATGGAAAAGAAAATTAAAGTTAAAAGCATTCTTGTTACACAGCCTAAACCTGAAACAGATAAATCTCCATTTTACGATTTAGCAAAAAAGTTAAATCTTAAAATTGATTTCAGATCTTTTATTCATGTAGAAGGAATTCCTGCAAAAGATTTTCGTAAAGAAAAAATTAGTCCGCTAGATTTTACCGCTGTTATTTTTACTAGTAGAAATGCAATAGATCATTACTTCAGAATATGTGAAGAAATGAAAATTGAAGTACCATCCGAGATGAAATATTTTTGTATTACAGAGGCTGTAGCCCTTTATATGCAGAAGTATGTGCAGTATCGTAAAAGAAAAATTTCGATTGGTAAACAAACAACTGCAGATTTAATTGAACTACTTAAAAAGCATAAAACCGAAAAGTTTTTTTACCCATGTACAGATGTTTATACCGATAGCATCCCGGTCTTTTTAAAAGACAATGGCTATGATTTTTCGGCAGCGGTAATTTATAAAACCGTTTGTAGCGATTTATCTGATTTAGCAGAAGTAAACTACGACATGATCGTATTTTTCAGCCCATCAGGTATCAAATCATTATTCAAAAACTTTCCAGATTTCAAACAAAATAATACCCGTTTAGCCACATTCGGCCCAACTACAGCTAAAGCAGTAATAGACGCGGGTTTAACTATCAATATTCAGGCGCCAACTCCTGCATTTCCTTCCATGACCATGGCCATCGAAGATTATGTTAAGCGGATGAATAAGTAATTGCTTTTTTATCCCTTCAAACCACTCATATTTAGCTTCTTAATTCGTTTATTCCCATTTTTTAAGAGCGGCATTGCAATTTTAGCAGGCTAAAAATTTGCATATTTTGATTATTATACTAATTTTGAACTCCTTGACTATTGTTGAGGGAGCTAAAGAGACCGAATGAAAAACAGAATTCTAACCCTATTTTTACTTGCCAGTACTTTGCTTTTTACAGCAAAAGATACCAGCGCACAACAGGATCCACAATATTCGCATTACATGTTTAATGGTTTTGTTTTTAATCCATCTTTGGCTGGAAACAAACCTTCACTAAGCATGGTTGGATTATTTCGTGCACAATACGTTGGTTTCGATGGTGGACCACAAACTCAAACTATTTCAGCACATATGCCGGCGCCAAGTTTAAAAGGTGGAATTGGTTTACATATCATCAACGACCAAATTGGCTTCGAAAGAAATTTACATTTTGCAGCATCTTATGCCTATAAATATGAATTACCTACTGGAAATATATCAGCAGGTGCTTCATTAGGATTTATACAAAGAACCTTAGATGGAGCTAAGTTAAAAGCGCTCACACCTGGAGATCCATTGATTCCTGCAGGTTCCGTTAATGCGGTTAAACCAGACATTAATTTAGGGTTAACTTACAATACGGATGCGTATTATGTTGGATTTTCTACCACACATTTAACCAGACCAAATATGAGTTTTGATGTTCCCGGAACTTCAGAATACAAAAGTGTGGTGCATTATTATTTAACCGGTGGTTATAATTTTGTTTTGAGTCCAAGTATTGAAATTAAGCCATCAGTAATGATTAAAATGGCTAGAACTTCTTCATTCGATATAAATGCACTTGCATTTTATAATCAAAAATACTGGGGTGGTTTATCTTACCGTTTAAATGATGCGATTGTAGCAATTGCTGGTATGAACTTAACGGATAGAATTAAAATGAGTTATTCTTACGATTATACAGTATCAAATTTGAGCTTGACTTCTAATGGAAGTGCTGGCTCGCATGAAATAATATTAGGATATGATGTGGTATTTGTCAAAAAAATAAAGACAGATGTGATCATAAAGACGCCTAGATTTCTATAAAAAGCAACAGTTTATCGCAATAAATGAAGTTAAAAGGCGTTTAAAATCGCTTTGAAGCTAGTTTTTTATAGTTTATTAACAAAAAAGGCACTTTATTAACATTCTTTCTTTTGAAAATAGGTTTAAAATGCTATTTTTGTTTTTACGGCTCAATACAATTAAATAAATTAAAGCAAAAATTAATGCTTAAAATGATGAAAAAAATCGCTTTGTTCTGTTTAGCTGGACTCACAGTAGTCTTAAGTAGCTGCGGATTAAATTCAGGAAACGGAGAGTTAGTTGGGTCAATCAATCGTCCCATTTTCAGACCGTTTATTCCATTTGGAATGGTTTACATTCCTTCGGGAACATATCATACTGGTCAATCAGATCAAGATATCAACTATTCGCAAATTGCGCACAATCGTCAAATTAGTATTTCTGCGTTCTATATGGACGAAACAGAAATTACGAATAACGAGTATCGTCAGTTTACAGAGTATGTTCGTGATTCTATTGTTAAGAAAACATTAGGTGGCGAGCATATCATGCAAGATGCCGATGGTAAAGAATTCTTAAATTGGAAAACTAGAATCAATATCAAAGATCCTGCAGTAATGGAGGCTATCTCTGAATTGTATTATCCAGAAGAAGAAAGAATTTTTGGTCGTAAAGAAATTGACGTACGTAAATTAATTTACCATTCTGAATGGGTTGACTTTGTTGCTGCGGCAAACAAATCAAACCGAGATAAATCAAGAGCCACTTTTGTAATTAAAGAAGATGTGCCAATTTATCCAGATACATTGACTTTCTTATCAGATTTCTCTTATTCTATGAATGACCCAATGGTTGAAAAATACTTTTGGCATCCAGCATACGATGAATATCCAGTAGTGGGTGTTAGTTGGAAACAAGCTAGGTCATTTACGGTTTGGAGAACTAAAATGTTAGAAAATTTCAAACATGAAGAAGGCGAAGCAAACATGAATCAATTCCGTTTGCCTACCGAATCTGAATTCGAATATGCATCACGTGGTGGTAGAGTGGGTACCGATTATGGTTGGGGTGGTCCATATGTTAGAAATAGCAAAGGCTGTTTAGTAGCAAACTTTAAACCAGGTCGCGGAAGTTACGGCGAAGATGGTGGTATGCAAACCGTAAATGTAACGTCTTATTTCCCGAACGATTTCGGATTATATAATATGTCTGGTAACGTTGCTGAGTGGACAAGCACTGCATACGATGAATCAGCAAATGTATTTTTCTACGATTTAAACCCGAATTATTCTTACGAAGCAAAATCAGAAGATCCTGAAGTATTGAAACGTAAAGTAATTAAAGGTGGTTCTTGGAAAGACATCGGATATTTCTTGCAAAATGGTACACGTACATATGAGTACCAAGATACTGCAAAATCATATGTTGGCTTCCGTTGTGTAATGTCATACATGGGAAGATCAATCGGTGACGAATAATTTGAGCATCAAAACAATAAAACAAAAACATAATTAATACAATTTAAAACTTAAAACTGAAGAACAAATGAACAATTACAAGAATTTGATGGCCAAAATTTATGGTATTGGTGCAGCAATCGTTATCGTTGGTGCACTTTTCAAAATCATTCACTTAAAATTTGCAAATGAATTATTAATTGTAGGATTACTTACGGAGGCAGGAATTTTCTTTTTATCAGCATTTGAAAAACCACATGTTGATTATGATTGGTCATTAGTTTATCCAGAACTTGCGCAAGCAGAAGAAGTAAAAACTAAAAAAGCAGTAGCTCCTAAAATGGAAGGAACAGTTACACAACAATTAGATCAAATGATGGCTGAAGCAAAAGTAGGTCCAGAATTGATTGCTAGTTTGGGTGATGGTTTAAGAAACTTTGGTGATAGAGTTGCCGCTATTTCTAGCGCAGCAGACATTACCTCTTCTTCTAACGAATTTGCTGCTAAATTACAAGCTGCTTCTAAATCAGTAGAGGGATTGAGTGCTTCGTATGCAAACGTATCTGAAACTATGCAAGCGTTCAGCGATTCATTAGCTGATGCGCGTAATTTCAAAGATGAAGTAGGTAAGTTAACACAAAACCTTTCT
>Ga0102875_1000768_pt1 | contig 11512 bp, 18 predicted proteins | sample Colrivmet1547B02_FD_78185 | JGI IMG/M metagenome (GOLD analysis project Ga0102875, IMG submission 78185) | Estuarine microbial communities from the Columbia River estuary - metaG 1547B-02 | ecosystem: Environmental > Aquatic > Marine > Intertidal zone > Estuary | place: USA: Columbia River... | reverse complement strand
ATCTCTTCAGGGATTTCAATGATTAAACCATTTTTATCTCTGTTTTGAATTTGGAACTCTTTTAATGTATCAGGTAAACTACCAATTAAATCTTCTAATCCGTATAACCCGATGAATTTACCAACTGCTCCGTGACTGAAACTATCAATTGCCAATTTCTCACCACCGATAGTTAATCCTTTTGCGAATTCAGGTTTGAAGAAGTTTTTCAACTCTTTCATTGGTCCGTTCAATAACTGAACCAAATCTTGTTGACGGTCATCCTTATCCATGAACTGATTCGATGGGAAGTGGAATTGGTAACGAGTCTTAGGTAATCCTGTCATAGGTGATACATCTGTATCATTAGGATTGAATACCACATATAATGGACCGTCCTTAATATATCTGTCAAACCACGAAGCACCAGGAGCAGATGTACACCATCTTGTTTCTTGGTTATTACCACCGTAGAAACATGCCGCCTCTTTACCCACAACACCTTTATCTTTAATTTCAACAACTCTCCAATTCTCACCATCAAAAACAAGTTTACCACCTGGGTGAACTTCAGCTTGTTTTCTTTCTGCTTTAGTTGTCGATGCTAATGTTAAATCAAAATCTTTAACAGCATCATATAATTGGTCAGGAGTGATTTTATTAATATCTCTCATCTCCTTTGGTAATCTTCCTTTGAATCTTTCGAATTTCTTAAGGTCATCGGTTACTTTATAAAGGTCTTCCATGAAAGTATCTTTCACTTGCTTAACCTCTTTTTCGTATCCATTGTCACCAAATTGTCTTTCAGTCTTTGGATTTAAATAATTCTTAATTAACCATTGTACGTAAGCACCTGCCTTCACTTTTGCAAGTTCATCTGAACTCGCAGTATCAATATCAATATTGTTCAATCTTGTTGTCGGGTCAGCTTTAACTAATTCAATAAATTCTTTCTTAGTTAGTTTTGGTTTTACCTTAGCACCACTCTTATCTTCACTTGGTTTGGTCAAAGCATTAAACAATACTTCGAATCTCGATTGCTCGACTATGATAGTTCTTAATAACGATGTAAATTTCATCTATTTTTGATTTATTAATAAATATATTGTGAATACAAAAATAACTAATAATTCAATATAAGCAGCTCTTCACCCATATTTTGTTTTACACCTTTTTTTGCCGCAGCAGCCTTAGCAAACTCCTTTTTCTCCCATCTGAACGTAGTTTCAGGGTACCATTGATGTAATAACTCAAAATCATAATACGATAAACTAAATTTACCTTGTACGTTATTTAATACGTTTGCAAGTCTTTCATGGTCTTTTCTATCAAAATCGTGGTTATTGTAGTAGTTTTCTGTTTTCCAATATGGAGGGTCCAAATAGATATAAGTCGATGGTGAATCATACTTTTCAATTACATCTTGGAAGTCCATGTTTTCAACATGAGTAATTTTTAAGAAATGTTCAATCCAATCAGGCTTACTTAACTTATCTCTGAATGTTAGATACTTTGATTTGTACTTACCTTTCAAGTCAATAAAAGAACTTGTCTCAGGTTTAGACCCTGAGAATACCTGTGACAACACGTAAGCGTATTTGGCAGCGACAGTATAATCGTAAGGTTGTACGCTGAAACCTGGTGCAAATATTTCAGCTTGGAACCTGATAAATTGTTCTTTGTATATATCAGGAGTTACATCAACCCCTCTTTCTTGACAAGGAATCGCATTAACCGCATCCAATAATAAAGATGGGTTCTGTAAACATTGAAACAGATTATAGTTTAATGGGTTGAAGTCGTTATAAACAACTCTCTTTAGGTTTGGAAACTGATTTAAGTTAATGTTGAAGAAACACCAAAACATTCCTGAGAATGGTTCTACATATGTTTCCATGTCGTTAGGGTAGAATGGTACAATCCATTTACCAATTTTAGATTTACCTCCGATGTATGATAATGCCATAGATTTCTTTTTTACAAGTATAACAAATAAAATTCAAAAAAGCAAATGATTCTAATAAGTTTTATAAGATTGACTAATGAATTATGGTTTCGTATTATTTATTAACTTAACACACTTATTATGTCTGAATGTCAAAAATGTAATCAAAAACCAACATCAAAATCTCAATACGTTACAATCGTTGTTGGATTTTATTTATTAGGTGCAGCAATTTACGGAACCATCGTTTTAATTAAAGATTTGATTTCTCTTTTTTAAACTGGTCTTTCAAACCTAACGTTTAATTTAACGTACATATCTCCCCCATTATAACCTTTACCTCTAAGTCTTAATGGTCTTGAACTGTCGAACACTCTTGGCGCCTCCATACTCAAACTTCCATCAGGATGTGGTATTACATATTTCTCTTGTTGTGTCTCTTCTAAGTTAAGGTATAAGTTATAAATCAAATCGTCATTCATTTTTTCATAACCATCTTTATTCACAAGTTCAACTTGGATAACTAAGTCACCGTATTCCCCATTTCTAAAATCACCAGCGTTCTCAACTTTTAAAAACTGCCCCGAATCAATACCTCTTGGTAATGTGATTTTAATATTGTTGGCAGTAGATTTAACACCTTGTCCACCACAACCATAACATTTATGTACCAAAGTATAACCTTTACCTCCACAGGTATTACACGCACTTCTGATTTGTTGAACCATGAATCCTGTACCAAATGTTTTAATTTCAAAACCTTGACCTTTACAGGTACCACACATTTGTTGTTCCCCACCACTTCCGTTACATGTTTGACAATGATTGTTCTTAACGTAATGTAATTCCTTGTTTGAACCTAAATACGATTCAACAGGACTGACTTGAACCTTAATAACTTTATCAGGAGCATTCTTTCTTCTTGGCTGTCTAAACTGATTATTCCCCTTTCCAAACATTTGGGAGAACATGTCAGCATAAGGAGTTCCTTGGAATGGGTTTGATTTTGAATTGTCGTAATTGGCTTTTTTGTCGGGATTACTTAATACGTCATAAGCCTCAGCAATCTCTTTAAATTGTTCAGTACCGTTAGGATTTACATCTGGGTGATATTTCTTAGATAGAGACCTATATGATTTTTTAATTTCATCTGTGGACGCTTTCTCTTCAACTTCTAAAATTTTATAGTAATCTTTCATATATGGAGAACTACATAGTAGTATTGTTTAAAAATAAGACAAAGAAAAAAATAATAAAGAAGTTCATTACCTTTAATAGAGCTAAATTGTTCTATGATAACCTCATTAAAGAGTCCCAAGAGGTCATTTTTAATGTTGAGATAGAAGCAGGTAAAGAATGTAAGTATGAAATTGGTCTTATTGAGATGAGTGGTAAACAACTTGTTCCAGTCTACATGACCGATGAGTTCGGTAGGAGTGTTAAAGTTAAATTAGATGAAGACGGTATGACCTTATTTCAAATCGCCGCCTACAAAAAAGAAGAACTAATCTATGATGTTAAAGAATCCAAAAAGATAACTGTTCAAGAACTTATTAAAAAATACCTAAAAGGTGATGGGATGAAAATGGTGTCTGTTCTAAATAATAAAGTTGTTGTTCAACAGGAGGAAAAGTTTCACTTATTCACATTAAAGAATGAACAGGAGTCATCTCGATTTGTTGATTGTCTTTCTTTCTACTTTTTTAAAATAAAAAGAGGAGATTGTCTTTTTGTGAAAGACTACTCCTCGGCTCAACGAAAATACCTTTACGGTATCTTAGAATCTAATGGGTTCAGTAAAAGTGTTCTCTATAGAAAATTTACTTCTCTACCTCAGTTAAAATAAAATGAAATTCTGTTCCTGAGATATCAATCGAAAATTGCTTATGATGTCTGTCCACTTCTCTAAAGTGATTAATAACTGTTGCGTATTCTCCTTTAGGTAATTCAAATACGATGGTCGCTTTACCACTGAAGATTGTTTGACAAGACTCAGCGATTAACGCTAACTTCTCTAACTCCCCAAGAGTAATATTTTTATTTTCTTCCATAAACTTATCTTTTTTGGGATAGGAAACATATCCTCTTTCTTTATCTTACTTATTTCTTTAATGTAAGATTGTTTAATTTTTTCAACTTGTTGTGAGTCTTTTCTTTCTTCACTCTCCACCATCTTCAGGGCTCTCATTAAGGGGTCCGTCTTGCTCATGTGTTTCTAATGTTGGTTCATCTATATCGTCCTCAATATCCAAAGTAGTATCTTCTACTTCAAAGTCAAAATATAGGTTTTGAAGTTTATCTAAATCAGTTTTTTCAAATGTAGTTTTTAGCTGTTCTACTGTTTGTTTGAACAACTTTTCTTTTAATTCTCTTTCTTTGTTTAGCTTAATTATCTTGGCAATTTTAGTCATTGTTATTGAAATTTCTCTCTCTTCTATTGGAGATACGAATGAAATTCCTTTGTAGTTTTGGTTTTCAGCTTCAAACCCAACAACTTGTCCTTCATCAACAATACTTTTAGGTAGTGACCATTTAGTTGGGAACGTCATGTCAAAACTTAGATAGTTTTTCAATTTTCTTATTGAATGAACATATTCGACGAATGGTGCGATTTCTTTATAAAAACTCATTTGGTATATAGGTATGTAATTATGTAACTTATGGATAGTCCGAGGAAAATAAGCTCCCTGTTACTGTAAACCAATGGTTTTGGTTCTCTTTGTAACAGGGCACCTATAAACTTTGTGACATTTTTCAATGACACTAATATTGTAAAAACAAATATAAAAAGATATATTGTATCAATATTATGCATTCTTTTCTGTCTTGCTATGTTCTAAAATTTCTTTTCTGAATTGTTGAAGCGCGTCTTTCAACTCTTGAGCAGATTTTCTTGCTCTTGTTCCAGCACTTTTATTTCCTTTGTAAAATTTAGTAGCATCAACTGATAACAACTCAGTTAGTTCTTTAATTTTTTCTAATGTTTCCATCTTTTAATAATAATTTAGTTTATTGTTTATTTTAGAAATATTAACTTTTTTTACCCTGGTGTAAATAGAATAAGGGTTTTTTTTAACTAACACTTTTTTCTAACATCTTATAAAATTCTGTTAATATATCTAAGTCAGACTTACTGAATGGTTTATCCACATCAAAAACTTCAAATAAAAAATTAGGTATTGATTTTTTAACCGAATTATCAGGATGGTTATAAAACGTATCCATAAAAAATGATTTGAGGTAATCCTTATGTTCTCCTTGTTCTTTAATGGTAATATTCTCCGTTTTAAAATCTTTTAAGACTTTAGACCAACACCATTCAAAATGTAGTTCTTTATCTTCTTGAGATATAGATATTTTAGTCTCGGAATACTCGCCTGAGTCACCCATATAGGTATCCACGACAACATGATTCAAGGACTTGAATATGTCACCGTACAGTTCAATTTTCTCAAAATTCATATTATGAATATTGAACCAAATTGTAACCTCATCATCAGGGATTGGTTTGGACATCCAATTAAAAAAATTCTCCATAGAGTTCATCTATGGAGAATATAATAAAAGGATATTAAATGTGAATTTTTATTGTGTTTTTCTGTCGTAAGAAATTAAGTTTTTCATCTTATTCATTTCTTCTGATACGATTTTTGCTTTCTTATCTTCAGTAGATTCAAGTTGATTCATAATTTTCTCAGCTTTAGCGGTAGAACCTTTTTTCAAACCACCTGATTGTTTTTTATCTCCAGCGATATCAACAGGTTGAGGTTGTCTTTTATATGAAACATTCATTTGTTCTGCCCCGTATAAATTGTCGTCGAAGTTCTTTTTAAATCTTTCTCCAACTTTTTCACTTCTTTTTGAAACATTACCTAAAGCCTTACCATCTTTTCCTGTAATCGCATTCCCGTTTTTAGAATCACCTTTGATTTGTTTTTCAATCATCTCATCATCAGGTTTAATTTCATCATAAACTAAGTTAGTCATACCAGGGTAAGCAAACGCTTCAATATATTCTCCAACAGCATCAGACGGATGATATTTCTTTTCATTATGTTCTTTCTCCATATCATAATTACTTTGAGGGAAATCGTCAGGGTTTTCGTCATACCCTTTACCACCCATGTACATATCTTTCATGTAGTCTTTCATTTTCTCAACTACTTCTTTAGCGTATGAATCGTTCTCTTGTTTGTTTTTAGACAAAACTTTATTAGTATCTTTTAAACCTTGAGGTTCTTTCTTGTTAAGATTACCTTTTTCTGCTTTATCTTTAACTTGTTGTTCTTTAACGATATTTTCAATCATATCAATTAATTCACTTTCAGTTAATTTTAAAGACTTAACCTCTTCTTTAACACTCTTAAGTATTGAAGATAAATTCTTTTGGTTTGTAATTCTTCTGTTTGATTCTTTTACGTTATACTTTTTACCATCAACTTCAAAAGAATCTTTACCATCCTTTTTAGCGTCAGCTAAAGCACCTGAGAAAGCATTTCCTTCTTCAGTTTCTTGTTCACCCATATCTTTTGGTATTCTAACTCTGAATGGTTTTCCTCCAAACTTGTTTTGGTATGCTTTAAACATTCTTGGTCCACTGTCACCACCAAACCATCTTTGGTTGTCTCCGTGTTTACCCATTAAAGAATCATAATCTGAAAATTCTTCTTCATCATAATCATCAAAAGCATCAGGATGAGTTTGAGCGTCGATATCATCAAACCAACCGTGTTCATCATCAAATGAACCCATCATCTTTGGTTTACGACTCACGTCCCATTGGTTACCACCTAAGTCTTCTTTTTCAAAGTCTTCACCTTCTTCTTCCTCATCACCTTCTTTGTCGTAGAAAAACCATTCTTCAACTTCTTCCTTATGTGACTTTGCGTCCCTTAATTTTTTAAAGTCAGCAGCAGTTATCTTACCTTTTGGCTCTGCAACGTCTATCTTTTTTTGACCACCTTTAAGTTGTTCACCAACTTCAACTTCGGTCCATTCTCCTTCATTGATGTTTTTTGAAAGTTCTTTTACTTTCGATTCAATTTCCTCATTAAGGATTCTTGAAACTAATTTGTCAATATTATTTTTGAAATTACTCATCGTTAATTATTATTTTCTTATAAATATCTTTATTTGGGTCTTTTGTTGATTTTTTCGTACTCATATTCCAAAATAGTCTTAATCACGTTCTCACTAACACCCATTTTACTTGAAACATTCTTAATTGCTTCTTTAACAGATTCATTTTTACTAATCTTTACGTTATTAATATCCCCTTGATTACAATAAGGGAACTTTGTACATTTCTTTTTAATCTTAACAAAACCTCCACCTGGTACTTGTGTCTTTCTACTTGGACCCCAATCTTTCTTCTTTGTTGACTTTGCCCACATTGAAGGGCTTTCATAACCTCCAACTGAACCTGAAGTTGTTGCTTCTTTAGCCTCAACCTTTTCAACGTCACCCTCTTTTAATTTTGGAGTTTCTCTTCTACTTCTTTCCCAAAATTCATCGTTACCTCCGAATACTGGTCCTGAGTATGCTCCTGAAGAACCTGAACCTGTGGCTTCTTTAGTCTCTTTCTTCTTACGTCCATCACAATGAGCCTTTTGACTGAAACCTTTTGGATTTGAACAGTCTATAGATTTCTTATACTTTTCACTCCACTTTTCAGTAACCTCGTCTTGCTCCTTAGTTTCTTTCTTTTTAGATTTTCTATATGTATTTTTAGGTGTTTCTTCGTTGTCGTCCAATCCTTTTTTAACAATATTTGTTAATATAGTGTTTAAGACATCTGTTGTTAAACCAGGAGTTTTACCTCCAGGATAATAATTAGAATGACCTTCCTCCTCTTCAATATCTTTCTTTTTTGCATGAAGAAGTTTTTTAATACTTCTTCTAATCATTGGAGTTCCTTCTAAATCATCTTCAGTAACTCCTTGTTTGTATTGTGCGTGGTCTGTCATAGTTCCTGTATTTGCTTTAACTCCGCCAAAAGCTTTATCCAATCCGTCTTTAAATACATTTTGTGGTGTTTTATCCATGGTTATGCGTTTTTAAGTCTTGGTTCCCAATAACTTCTATTCATCCACATAAATTGGTAGAATTCACGGAACATTCTTAATGTAATGTCTTTAACATCACCTTCAAGTTTTCCTCTTTTAATTTCTTTACCAATTCTGTCGACTAATTTATCCTCGAATTGTTTAACAGTATTGTTGTCCATAAAGTTTCTGATTTCTTTACGCATCAATACTTCAATCTCTTTTACCTCTGAACTTGTTAATGCCATTATTTTGAAATTAATAAGAATGTTGATGCAATGACACCAGCAAAAGTTCCGACCTTCCATAAGAAAGTCTTAGTCCTTTGTCCCTTTAGTTCTTTATGTAAACTATTGGTTAAGTCTTCTGATATTTTTAATTGCTCATCTTTTTTACCAATGATGAATTGATTGTTTTTATCTTTATCTGTTAACAGAGTAATAATAACATCTTTCTGAACGTCTTTTTCTCCAAGTTTGACGATTTTTTCGTTCAATAATTTTACTTCTTCTTTACACCCATCATACTTTATAAGGTCTTTTGCGACCTGTCTAAGAATCTTATTGGGTAATGCCGTCTTGGTTGTATCTGTTTGTGAAAAAGAACTCAAGCTCAGCATCAGAGTAAGTGTCAATAATAGTAACTTTCTCATGTGTATTGTTTTTTACGATGGTTAAATTGTTATCAATATGTTGTACTTCTTTAGTGATAGTCACAACATTTTCTTTTACTTCAGAAACCTTTGTATCGATTTCTTTGTTTACGACTTGTGCCGAATCAACTTCTGTTTGGATACTTTCAATTTTCTCCTTGTAAGCTTTAACGTCAGTCTTAATACCGTTGGTTGTAAAGATGTTCCAAGCGGCTAATACAATCACGATGATTAATAAGATGGTTTGTTTATTATCTTTCATAGTTAATGGATTATTGTGGAGACTCAGGAGTCTTCTTTCTACTAGCAAGTACTTTACCCCATTTAGATTTAAACTTTTGGTAGTACTGTTGTAGTTTATTTAACATTGTAAGGAATTCTTGGTCAACTTTAATCATTTGACCGTTAATATAAATTCCACTATCCTCACCAATTGTGAAGATGAATTCAATATCTTCATCGATTAATTTACCTGACCATTCAACATTGTTTGGATAAACATTCAATGTATTGAAGTCAACTAAATCCGAAACCTCAGTAACAAATTCATCCATTGTTTCTTGGAATGCAATCTTATCGTCAGATGTTATGTCTAACCCACTTCTATCTTTTCCGTGTAATGCCAAAATACCACCAGAGATTCTGTACTTCTGTACTTTATCTTTTTGAGTTGGTTGTTCCCCATCTCCGATTTCTTTCTCAGCTGTTTCGTAGTCAGTATCCTGTTTGATACGACTTTCAACATCTTTGGCAACATTTATTTGTGTGTCTTGTTCAAATAAGAACTTAGACTTTCTTAATAGAGACTTAATCTCGTCGTATCTGTCGTTATGCAAATTGCTCATTTTCTAATAATTTTCTAAAGGCTTCAAAGTTAAATGATGGGTTTAAGTCAGTGAAGTTTGAATTGAAATTGCTCTTTGAAACAATTCCTTCATAATTCGTAATACCTTCAACTTTGGTATTATGACCTATACATCTATTTTCAATTCGAAGAGTCTGTATTAATTGGTTACACAAATCAGCGGTTGATTTAAGTTGTGATGTTGTGTAGGGTTGCCAAAAAAAGTAATCTCTCCATTTTTTTTCGTACACCTGTTCATTATAAATACTTCCTTTCCAGTTAATATAAGAGTTGGACAGTGGTTTCTTTTCTAACCATCCCAAATTCTCCAAACATATGATTACAGAGTTTCTGTTTACGTTTTCGTCAGGGAAATAATTGGTGTGAGAGGTATTGGAGAGTAGTTGTAAGACTTTACCCTCTCTTGTTACAACGTAGTTAGGTATTCTATCGAAACTCCCATTGTACCTAAATTTAAGGGAGGACAGGTATTCCCCGACCTCCCTCGATGTATGACACAAGATTATTTGTTTCTTTTTTTTCTGATTACCCGTTGGTTTAAACTCTCCATATTTTTGGATGTTAAGCATCTCTTCTCAAATAGTTCAATACCTTTTTATCAGGTTCGTTTGTTTCAACTTCGTTAAGAGTAGAATCATCAGGTCCATCAAAACCCATTGGTCCTTCAAGTGTTCCAAATTTTTGTTCATTCATTTTAATCAATTCTTCCTCAAGTCTTTTCAATTCCTCTTCGGTTGGAACATATTTGTCTTCAACATATTTTGCTTCTTGTTTACCTGCTTCAATACTCAACTTATCAATATCGATTTCAGTTGGTAATACGGTAGGATTCTTTTTATCTTCCTCCTCAAACTTAACTAACATGTGTAAGAATGATAAAGATATAATTGGTAACATACCACCTGAGAATAACGCTAAGAATCTTTTGTGTCCAACAGGGTCTCCTGATTCAACACCTAAGTAACTTACAATAGGGTCAACCAAATCAACCCAATCTTTAAATGCTGCCGTTGTAACATCAATATACTGATAAGCAAAGAATATGTTACCAATAAACTGAATAAGGGTTACAATACCGAATGGGAAGTAAACTTTCTTACCCATCTGAGCCGATATCGCAGCCAATGCAGATAATGCAGCAATCTCAATACCTATCGATAGGTAAATCGCCCAACTCAATGGGTTTGATAAACCATACCATGTTGTAACGTGTGATATTGACACAAACGCCACCGCAAGGATTGGAACCAAGAATGCAACATAGATTATTGTTTTAAAATTCCTTTGAAACCAATTCATTATTTTTGTGATTTAAGTTTTTTTATTTCTTCTTCAATCTCAGTTTGTCTTCTAACATCAAAAATTTTTCTATCAGTTGACTGAATCATTCTCTTCTCAGCCTCAAGACCTGAAATTTTTAACTCAATACCTAACTCTTGTTTTGTATAAGTTGAATCTTTTATTGCAGCTATTTCTTTTTTAATCTTTGATAATTCTCTCGTATCACCACATCCTTTAAAAAATGTTAATAACGCAATTACCAATACAATAACCACAAAGTTATTTTCTATAAATTTTTTCATAATTTTTAATTTTAATGTCCTTTAGTATGATTATTAAATATTGGAAATTTCAATCCAATAGTATTCAATTGATTATCTGATGATTGTGAATATACAATACTAATAGGACTTGTTTTTGTTAGTTTCACATCAACACCCCACATCAACATAGTATTGTGGTTCTGCATATAACAGGCACTTAATAAGAAACCTAATTGATTTGATTTTTGTGTTGAAAATCTACCACCTACCATTGCGATATCATAACCACCCATTGTTTTGGTATATGAAATGTGAGCCGCAACATTTTTTGTAATATGACGCATTGCTTCAACTTCAATAAACCCTTTATCCTTTCCGTGTAGATTTAGATTACCACCAGTAACCGAAATCATTTGAGCATTTACATTTGCCGAAAGAATAGCAAATAAAATACATAAAAAAATAGTTTTTTTCATAATTTTT
>Ga0102875_1000767_pt1 | contig 11514 bp, 8 predicted proteins | sample Colrivmet1547B02_FD_78185 | JGI IMG/M metagenome (GOLD analysis project Ga0102875, IMG submission 78185) | Estuarine microbial communities from the Columbia River estuary - metaG 1547B-02 | ecosystem: Environmental > Aquatic > Marine > Intertidal zone > Estuary | place: USA: Columbia River... | reverse complement strand
CTATAACAGAGCACCGTTATGACGAGGTTTTAAAGGGAGTGTCTAATAAAGAATTAGAACATACGTTTGCAGGAGATAATTGCTTGGGTGGTACACGCCATGATAAAGAAAGCTTGAAAAGATGGTTTGAAAGAGTGGGAATTGTACTTCCAGACCTTAAATTTGAGGTAACAGACATTCAGGTTAAAGGAAATCCAGCCAAAACCCTTGTTATTGCTCGGTGGACAGCAACTTGTCAATTATTAAATGGTGATCCCTACATAAATAAAGGAGTTCATTTTATCACATTGAAGTGGGGGAAGGCTGTTAAATTTGATGTTTATGAAGATACTAAAACTGTATCTCATGGTTTAGATGTTCAATTTGAATCAGGTATCAAGGAAGCTAAAGCTCCAAAAATTGAAAGCTAAAATTACATCTAACTCCGAATGTTCATTAATGAAGCAGTGTTCCCAAAGGGCTTTTTCATTATACCTTCAACAAGGAGTTATCTAACTCGAAATGTAAATAATTTTTTCGCAGAATCCCTTTTTGTTCAAGGGCTTTGTAATGACGTAAAAAACAAAAAGCCTCTTAGAAAATCTAAAAGGCTTTTTTATTTTTAGGTAGCGGGAACAGGACTCGAACCTATGACCTTCGGGTTATGAGCCCGACGAGCTACCAACTGCTCCATCCCGCACTGTATACAATCTCAAATTGCCCAAAGGCGCTTATTAATTGGATTGCAAAGATATTATTCGTTTCTTTGTAATCCAAATTTAATTTTTTTTATGAGTCATCAGTCTGGTTTTGTGTCGATTATAGGTAAGCCTAATGCAGGAAAGTCTACCTTAATGAACGCTTTGATCGGCGAAAGGCTCAGTATTATCACCCCAAAAGCACAAACAACCAGGCATAGAATACTCGGAATTATGAACGAACCCGAGTATCAAATTATTTTTTCGGACACCCCAGGCATCATTAAACCGATGTATGGTTTGCAAGAATCTATGATGTCGGCTGTGAATCAATCTTTAGTTGATGCAGACATTATTTTATTCGTAACAGACATTCACGAAAAATATGATGAACAAGATGTAATTGATAAGTTATCACAGACTAGTTCACCAGTTGCCGTTATTGTAAACAAAATTGATACTTGTAAGTCGCAAGCAGAAGTAGAAGAGAAATTAGCTTATTGGCAAAATTTATTGAATCCTCAGGCAATTTTTCCAATATCGGCGCTAGAAAACTTTAACGTACCAGCTGTTTTTCAGTTTGTACTCGAAAATTTACCAGTACATCCGGCTTATTATCCTAAAGACGATACGTATACCGATCGTACCGAAAGATTTATTGTTTCGGAAATGGTGCGTGAACAAATCATGACTCATTATCAAAATGAAATTCCATACAGTACAGAGGTTATAGTCACCTCTTTCAAAGAGGAAGAAAATATCATTCGCATAGATGCCGAAATTATTGTCGAAAGAGATTCGCAAAAAATAATTGTCATTGGCACTAAAGGCGAAAAATTAAAAAAAGTGGGAACTAAATCGCGCGAAGCGATGGAATTATTTTTAAGTAAAAAAGTATTTCTATCCTTATTCGTAAAGGTTATTCCTGACTGGAGAAATAAAAAGAATTATTTAAAAGGATTCGGATACGAATCTTAAAAATCAAAAGACATGAGTAATATAGTTGCAATTATAGGAAGACCGAATGTTGGCAAATCCACGCTATTCAATAGGTTGTGCGAATCACGAAAAGCAATCGTTGACGATTTTAGCGGGGTAACGCGCGACCGTCATTACGAAACTGCAGAATGGATCGGAAAGAAATTTACGATTATTGATACTGGTGGATATGTTGCGCATTCCGAAGATTTATTTGAAGCCGCAATTCGAGAACAAGTAATTATTGCCATTGAAGAAGCAACTGTTTTAGTTTTTATGGTAGACGTAACCACAGGTGTTACCGATCTTGACGACGAAATCGCAAATATTTTACGCCGTTCAAAAAAACCAGTAATTGTTGTTGCAAATAAAGTAGATAACAATAATCAAATTAACGATTCATCTGCATTTTATGCATTAGGATTAAGCGACCCATATTGTATTTCATCAATGACCGGTAGCGGAACAGGTGAATTATTAGACGAAGTGGTTTCGCATTTTGAAGAAATACCATTTGTAGAAAACGCATTGCCAAAATATACTTTCTTAGGCAGACCAAATGTTGGAAAGTCTTCGATTGTAAATGCATTGCTTGGTCAAGAAAGAAATATTGTTACGCCAATTGCTGGAACAACCCGCGATTCTATTGAAATTCATTACAACCAATTTGGGCACGATTTCATGTTGATCGATACAGCCGGCATGCGAAAGAAAACCAAAGTAAACGAGAACCTCGAGTTTTACTCAGTGATGCGTACCATTAAGGCGCTAGAGGCAGCGGATGTTTGTATTTTGATGATTGATGCCATGGAAGGCATTGAGTCGCAAGACATCAATATTTTTAATTTAATTGAGAAAAACCGTAAAGGCGTAGTTATTTTGGTGAATAAATGGGATTTAGTAGAGAAAGACCAAAAAACAAGCAAAGCCTTTGAAGATAAAATCAAAGAAAAAATTGCTCCTTTTGTCGATGTGCCAATTATTTTCACATCTGCTATCAACAAGCAGCGTATTTTTAAGGCTATAGAAACCGCAAACGAAGTTTATATCAATAAAACAAAGCATGTGCCTACCTCTAAGTTAAATGAGGTGATGTTAGAGGTTATTGAGCGTTATCCACCGCCAAGTGTCAAAGGAAAGTACATCAAAATCAAATATGTAACCCAAATTCCGGGTTCTTCGCCTGCTTTTGCCTTCTTTTGTAATTTACCGCAGTACATTAAGGAGCCTTATAGACGCTATTTGGAGAATAAAATCCGCGAAAACTTCGATTTTTCGGGTGCTCCAATCGCTATTTATTTCAGGCAGAAGTAGTTTTTTTGATTTTTTTTTAAAAAAAGAGCTTGTATTAAAAATATTTATTTTACCTTTGTTGCGTTTTAAAATCTTATTATAGAAAATGAAAAAAGTATTATTAGTATTATTAGCTGCTGGAATCTTTGGATTCGTAGCATGTGGTGAGAGTTCTGAGCAAAAAGCTTCAAAAGAAAAAGCAATGGCTGATTCAATTGCTGCAGCTCAAGCTGACTCAATTTCTAACGCTGCTTCTATGGCTGCTGATTCAGCTGCTACAGATTCTTCAGCTGCAGATTCTACAAAGTAGTCTTCACCAGAAGAGATTAAAAGCCCTCGTAGGATACGAGAGGCTTTTTTTTTGCCCTTATTTTTCTATTAATTATAAAAAAAGCCTCTATACAAACAGTATAGAGGCTTTTTGCAAATAGGCTTGTCTTCTTAATTTCTATGTAAAAGCTCCATTGATTTTAAATAGGCTGGATCATTGGAGGCCATAACCCTGTAATAACCTTCTTTTTGAAACAACTGACGGGCAATAAGCGCTTTTGCTTGTAATCGGATCGCTTTTTCGGAGCGAAACCACTCTTGTGCTACATACTTAATGTTTTTGGCGCTCGCATTTTTCAGCAAATTGCCCATAAAGCCTGCCGGAAGATTAAAGTTTCTTACAAATGCGTCTACATTTTTATATTTAGCTAAACTCAAGCGTTCGTTATCTACAAATTGATAGCAAAGTTCAGATAATACCCCTTCGGCAACAACTTGACTGTAATAAGCGCTATATGCTGACGTATCAAGCGGTATAAACACATCTGGGGTAATTCCACCTCCACCGTATACTATTTTGCCTGATGGGGTCTTAAACTGCTTCTGAGCGTCGTTGTTAATGCTGTCTGCATTCGTTAGCTCGCCATGGCGCATTCTATTGTAAAGATCAGCCGAATAATCTAGGCCATCTTGGTAAGGTTTCTGAATAGACCGACCCGTTGGGGTGTAATACCTTGCAATAGTAAGTCTTAAACTAGCCCCATCGTTTAACATGGACTGTTCTTGTACTAATCCTTTGCCAAAAGATCTTCTACCAACAATAATTCCTCTGTCCCAATCTTGCACTGCACCTGCAACTATTTCGCTGGCCGATGCAGAACCCTCATCTACTAACACAATTAATTTACCTTTTTCGAAATTTCCAGCAGCGGTGGCAAAGTCTTCTTTTTTAGGCGAAGATTTGCCTTCGGTGTATACGATCAATTTTTTAGCTGTTAAAAATTCATCGGCTATCATAATGGCCGCACTCAGGTAGCCTCCCGGATTACCTCTTAAATCTAAAATCAAACTTTTTAATCCTTGTTTTTTTAGCTTGGTAATTCCTTCAAAAAATTCGTCGTAGGTAGTCGCTGCAAAAGTATTTATTTTAATATAGCCAATGCCTGGAGCGGCCATGTATGCTGCATCTAAACTGTTTAAGGGAACATTGCCTCTTTGAATATTAAAGTCAATTAATTTTGCAATGCCAATTCGTTTCACACTAATTTTAACAAATGAATTACTTGGTCCACGAAGCGAACCGGTCACCTCAGCGTTCTTAATTTTTTTACCAGCTACAATTTTACCATTCACCTTTACAATCTTATCGCCTGCTTTGATGCCTAGTTTTTCTGATGGGCCACCTGGAATAACAGACACTACATAAATAGTATCTTTCACGATAAAAAATTCTACGCCAATGCCTTCAAAATTACCTTCTAAATCTTCGTTTGATTTTTTTACATCTTCGGCTGGAATGTATACACTGTGTGGATCGAGCTGCGACAACATGCCTTCAATGGTTTCGCTTTCTAATTTTTTTAAATCAACAGTGTCGACATATTTTTTGTCCACAAGATTAAATATTTGATCAATTTTATTGCCTGTTTTGCTTCGCAAAAGGCTGCCTATTTCGACATGGAATTTGAATCCTAAAAACATACCAATAAGGAGTAATAGGCTAAAAAAAACAGGTTGAGCAAAATTAAATCTTCTTTTTTGACGCATGAGTAAATTATTTTTCGACAATTGAATATTTGTTTTCAATTACGATACGAATATAGTTAATTTGTATTTTTAATAAGGCTACCATCCTCAATATTCAATCATATGGAGAAAATTACAGAGCAATCATCTATCTACGAACAATTAGAAAACAAATCGATTGCAGAAATAATTAGCAATATTAATGCAGAGGATCAAAAAGTGGCATTGGCTGTAAATGCGGTATTGCCTAGTGTTGAGCGCTTGATTGCAGCAGTTTTTCCAAAATTACAATTAGGTGGTAGGCTGTTTTATATTGGCGCAGGAACCAGCGGCAGACTAGGGGTGGTAGATGCTTCGGAAATTCCTCCAACTTTTGGTGTTGCACATGGAATTGTAATTGGCATTATTGCCGGAGGCGATACAGCCATTCGCAAAGCGGTTGAATTTGCAGAAGACGATACAACGCAAGCCTGGAAAGACTTACAAGACTATCAAATTACAAATAAAGATTGTTTGATTGGCATTGCAGCATCTGGTAGCACGCCCTATGTGGTAGGCGGATTAAGCGCTGCAAGGCAAGCTGGCATTACCACTGGCGCAATTGTATGTAATACAGGATCGGCAGTTGCCAATGCCGCCGAATTTCCAATAGAAGTGCTGGTTGGCCCCGAATATGTAACAGGGAGTACGCGCATGAAATCGGGCACTGCACAAAAAATGATTTTAAATATGATTAGTACAGCATGCATGATTCGTATGGGAAGAGTGAAAGGAAATAAAATGGTCGACATGCAATTATCAAATAATAAATTAATTCACCGCGGTGCAAAAATGCTCATGGACGAATTAAACATCGACGAAAAATTAGCGAATGAATTAATTGCTTTACATGGGAATGTAAGAAAAGCAATGGAAGCATTTACAAATAAATAATATGCACGATATTGAGCCTTTTTACAAATGGAGAGACGATTATAATTCGGCAGAAGATGACTTGTCTCCCTTCTATGGAAAGGAATACAGCGAATTTGAGTTTTCCGAAACCATTTATAATTTTTACATTCACCCACAATGGGATTTTTTCGGATCACCTACCTTATACCTCAAAATAATTTTTGCCGATTACGATAAAAATTTTGCAATCATCGAATTTATCGGAGAATGGAACGATTGCATTACCAATGATATCATGTTTCTGAAAAGAGAAATTATGGAATTGTTAGTAGCACAAGGCATCAATAAATTTATTTTATTAGGCGAAAACATTTTAAACTTTCATTGCTCCGATGATTGCTATTACGAAGAATGGTTTCAAGAAATTGAAGAGGGATGGATAGCGGCAATCAATTTTAGGGAACATGTAATCGAAGAATTTAAACGCGCCAATATTGATTATTATATTTCTTTTGGTGGCGATTTTGATGATTTTAATTGGAGAAACCTAAAGCCGCAGCAGCTATTCGACATCATAGATGCATCAATGACCAAGCGTCTGGCTTAATTTTTCCTATTTTCTTGTATTTCAATCATAAATTTCTTTTCTTTGCCTTGCTTATCAAGAAAGACGGAGGGACTAGACCCTACGATGTCTTAGCAACCTGTGCTAACAAGGTGCTAAAATCTACTCGAAATTCGAGAACGATAAGGAATATCAGCTCCCTGGTTTTCAGATAAGCAATAGTATATACGCCCATTGGGTTAATTATTTGTTTATGTCAACTATTAGAAAAGAGCTTGCCAACAGAATTTTAGTGTTAGATGGCGCCATGGGCACCATGATTCAACGCTATAAATTAGAAGAAAAAGATTTTAGAGGTGTTAGATTTGCCAATCATCCTTGTGATTTAAAGGGGAATAATGATTTATTAAATTTAATTAGGCCAGATATTATTTTGGCTATTCATAAAGAATATTTAGCAGCTGGTGCCGATATTATCGAAACCAATACTTTTAGTTGTAATTCGATTTCATTAGAAGATTATCAAATGCCCGAATTGGTTTACGAACTTAATTTCGAAGGGGCTAAAATTGCCAGAGCAGCAGCAGACGAATTCACGCAACTAGATCCAAGCAAACCTCGATTCGTAGCCGGTGCAATTGGTCCAACTACGCGCACGCTTTCTTTATCTCCGGATGTAAATGATCCTGGATTTAGAGCGATGCATTTCGACGAATTAGCGGCTACTTATGCCGAACAAATTAAAGGTTTAATGGATGGTGGATCTGATGTTATTTTAATTGAAACCATCACCGATACTTTAAATGCGAAAGCGTGTTTGTTTGCTATAGATGCCTATGCAAAAACAAGTGGTAAAAAAATTCCTGTGATGATTTCGGGAACCATTACCGATGCCAGTGGTAGAATTTTATCTGGACAAACTACCGAAGCATTTTTAAATTCTGTAACGCATATTGATTTATTAAGTATAGGATTAAACTGCGCTTTAGGGGCAAAAGAAATGCGTCCTTATATCGAAGAGTTAGCTAACAAAGCAGAAGTGTTTGTGAGTGCTTATCCAAATGCGGGTTTACCTAATGAGTTTGGAGAATACGACGAAAGTCCAGAAAAAATGTGTGTACACATCCAAGATTTTGTGGAAAGTGGATTTTTAAATATTGTTGGAGGTTGTTGCGGAACCACACCAGATCATATTCGCGCCATTGCCATCGAAGCGGGAAAAGCAAAACCTCGCGAAATAAAAAAACGAGAACCATATACAAGATTAAGTGGATTGGAGCCTTTGGTGTTAACGCCGATAACCAATTTTGTAAACATTGGCGAACGAACCAATGTAACGGGCTCGCCTAAATTTGCTAAATTAATTTTAGCGGGCGATTTTGATGCTGCACTAGCTGTTGCCAGACAACAAGTAGAAGGTGGCGCGCAAATCATAGATGTAAACATGGACGAAGGCATGCTCGACTCCGAAGCAGCTATGGTGAAATTTTTAAATTTAATTGCTTCCGAACCCGATATTGCCAAACTGCCTATCATGATTGATTCCTCTAAATGGTCGGTTATTGAAGCAGGATTAAAATGCGTACAAGGAAAAGCAATTGTTAATTCTATTTCGTTAAAAGAAGGAGAAGAAAATTTTATTGCTTATGCAAATAAAGTAAAAAGCTATGGTGCGGCCATGGTAGTAATGGCTTTCGACGAAAAAGGACAAGCGGATTCTTACGAAAGAAGAATTGAAATTTGCAAAAGGTCATACGATATCTTAACTAATATTGTCGGCTTTGCTGCACAAGATATTATTTTCGATCCAAATATTTTAACAGTTGCAACAGGATTAGAAGAGCACAATAATTATGCGGTAGATTTTATCAACGCAACCAAATGGATTAAGCAAAACTTGCCCTTAGCAAAAGTTAGCGGCGGCGTAAGTAATATTTCTTTTTCATTTAGGGGAAACAATATTGTAAGGGAAGCTATGCACTCGGCATTTTTATACCATGCCATTCAAGCAGGACTCGACATGGGTATTGTGAATGCAGGCATGCTCGAAGTGTACGAAGAAATTCCAAAAGATTTACTCGTATTAGTAGAAGATGTTTTGTTGAATAGAAATCCAGACGCAACCGAACGCTTAGTTAATTTTGCAGAACAACTAAAAGGAAAGAGCAAAGAAGTTACTAAAGAAGAACAGCAGTGGCGCAAAGGCACCGTGCAAGAGCGTTTAACACATTCATTAGTTAAAGGCATCATCGAGTTTTTAGATGAAGATGTAGAAGAAGCGCGAAAGATATTTGAAAGACCCATTCAAGTAATTGAAGGGCCTTTAATGGATGGTATGAATGTGGTTGGCGATTTATTTGGTGCAGGAAAAATGTTTTTACCACAAGTGGTTAAAAGCGCGAGGGTAATGAAAAAAGCAGTTGCCTATTTATTGCCATTTATCGAAGAAGAAAAATTAGCTAATCCATCTTTGTCGCAAAGTTCTTCGCAAGGCAAGGTATTATTAGCAACCGTAAAAGGCGATGTGCACGATATTGGTAAAAATATTGTCGGCGTGGTATTGGCTTGTAATAATTACGAAGTAATTGATTTGGGGGTAATGGTACCTGCATCAAAAATTTTAGAAGAAGCTAAAAAACACCAAGTAGATATTATTGGATTAAGTGGTTTAATTACGCCATCATTAGACGAGATGGTCCATTTTGCAAAAGAAATGGAAAGAGAAGGATTAAATACGCCATTAATTATTGGCGGTGCAACTACTTCAAGAATTCATACGGTTGTAAAAATTAATCCAAACTATGCAGGCCCAGTAGTGCATGTATTAGATGCCAGTCGATCGGTTACGGTAGTGAGTAATTTATTGAATAAAGAAACACGAAAAAATTACATCGCAGAAATTGCTGCCGATTACGAAAAAACAAATATCGAATATTTAGCCAAGGCTACTACTAAAACAGTGAAGCCAATTGCAGATGCGCGCGCAAGAAAGTTGCCGATTGATTGGGCAAACGAAACGCCTGTAAAGCCTGCTGCATTAGGAGTACAGGTATTTGATAATTTTGATTTAGAAGAATTAGCTCAATATATAGATTGGACTCCATTCTTTCACACCTGGGAATTAAGAGGCAGTTATCCAAAAATTTTCAACGACGAATATGTTGGCATAGAAGCTAAAAAATTATTCGATGATGCGAGAGTACTATTGAAAAAAATTATCGACGAAAAATTATTAACGGCAAAAGGGGTTGTTGGATTTTTCCCGGCAAATAGTGTAGGCGATGACATCGAAATTTACGCAGATGAAAACCGAACTTCAACTATTGCAACAATTCACACGCTTCGTCAACAAGCTGAAAAGGCAGACCTAACTCCTTATTACGCCTTATCAGATTTTGTGGCACCCAAAGAAAGTGCTAAGCAAGATTATTTCGGTGCCTTTGCGGTAACTACCGGAATTGGTATAGAAAAAATGGTCGAAGAATTTGAAAAAAACCACGACGACTATAATTCAATTATGGTGAAAGCATTAGCCGATCGTTTAGCCGAAGCTTTTGCAGAAAGATTGCACCAAATTGTAAGAAAAGATATTTGGGCTTATGCAAAAAATGAAACTTTATCTAACGAAGAATTGATCAAAGAAAAATATACGGGTATTCGTCCGGCACCAGGGTATCCAGCCTGTCCAGACCATACCGAAAAAAGAACACTTTTCGATTTATTATCCGTTGAAGCAAATACAGGTATCAACCTTACCGAAAACTTTGCCATGTATCCAACAGCTGCGGTGAGCGGATTTTATTTTGCACATCCACAAGCAAGGTATTTTGGTTTAGGAAAAATTGGTAAAGATCAAGTAATTGATTACGCCGAAAGAAAAGGTTTAACATTAGCAGAAACAGAAAGATGGTTAGCGCCAAACTTGGCCTATTAATTTATAGCATATGAAAGTAGTAGAACACATTAAAAACGCAAAGAAAACATTGTTTTCTTTCGAGCTTTTGCCACCATTAAAAGGTAAAGGCATTCAGTCGATTTTTGACACCATTGATCCACTGATGGAATTCAATCCACCATTTATTGATGTAACGTATCATCGCGAAGATTTTATTTATAAGCAAAGAGAAAACGGCTTATTAGAAAAAGTAGCTTACCGAAAAAGACCAGGTACAGTAGCTATTTGCGCGGCTATTATGCATCGTTATAATGTAGATGCGGTGCCGCACTTAATTTGTGGAGGATTTACCAAAGAAGAAACCGAAAATGCATTAATTGAATTAGCATTTTTGGGAATCGATAACGTGTTGGTGTTAAGAGGAGATTCGCGCAAAGCAGAACCAAATTTTATTCCTACGCCAGGTGGTCATGCATACGCATCCGAATTATTAAAACAAGTGAGTGATTTAAATAATGGTGTTTATATGCACGAAGAAGGAGAACTTTCGACGGCAACTAATTTTTGTATTGGTGTGGCTGGTTATCCCGAAAAACATTTCGAAGCACCTAACATGAAAACTGATTTGACTTACTTAAAAAAGAAAGTTGATTTAGGGGCAGAATTTATTGTTACCCAAATGTTTTTTGATAATCAAAAATACATTGATTTTGTAGCACTATGCAGGGCTAATGGTATTCATGTGCCCATTGTTCCGGGCTTAAAAGCAATCACAGGTAAAAAACAATTAATTAATTTACCAAAAATCTTTAATATTGACATTCCAAGTGATTTGTCAGAAGCAATCAATCAATGTAAAACAGATGAAGATGTAAAAAAGGTTGGAGTAGATTGGTTAATTCATCAATCAAAAGGATTGATTGAAGCAGGCGCACCAGTATTGCATTATTATACCATGGGCAATGCCGAGCCAACATTACAAATTGCAAAAGCGATATTTTAAATAAATAATTTTGAAAGGATTAGTCATTAAATCTACCGGCAGCTGGTACCATGTTCAATTAGAAGATGGTACAATACTCGATTGTAGAATTAAAGGAAAATTTAGAATTAAAGGAATTAAAACAACTAATCCAATTGCAGTTGGCGATCAGGTAAGCGTGGAAATAGACGAAGAATCTGAAGCGAGAACTGGT
>Ga0102875_1000764_pt1 | contig 11556 bp, 9 predicted proteins | sample Colrivmet1547B02_FD_78185 | JGI IMG/M metagenome (GOLD analysis project Ga0102875, IMG submission 78185) | Estuarine microbial communities from the Columbia River estuary - metaG 1547B-02 | ecosystem: Environmental > Aquatic > Marine > Intertidal zone > Estuary | place: USA: Columbia River... | reverse complement strand
CCAGTGTGACCAACGCACCCGTACCGCGGGCAATGCCATCGCGGATATGGGTCAGTACTGTACCAAAGCCGGCTTCTCGCATTGATTTGGCCTGCGCCTCATTCACGGAAAAAGAAGCGTACGCATTGACCTCGGGGCGGATGGCTTGGTTCCATCCAAAGGGGCCTTTGGTTGCTGTTTCGAGCTGTGGTTGTTGGGCGAAGTTGAATCCGCCGCCACGACCACCACCTTGTTGAATAGGCATGCCATAATCAGCGTAGAGATCAACAAAAGAAGGATAGATGAATTTGTTGGTGCAATCCACTTCCACCGCACCGATGGGCACGGGCAATCCCGTACCGATGGCTAGGATCTTGCCATCGCGCACCACCAGCGTGGCGTTGGTCAGGGTCGATTTGGAATGTTGCACGAGGGTGGCATGCGTAAAGGCGTAATAGCCTTGACGCGGGTCGGCCACTCCATTTTCTGGGAAGGTCGGTTGAGCCCATGCTTGCAGCGATAAAACGCCGGCCAGACAAACACCGATTAAACGAGACAGGTTGCGCATAAATTGGAAATTGAGTGAGTACAATGTAGGGGGATGACAAATCAACGGAAATTCTGTCAGATAATTCGACGGAATCGGATCGGATTTCCAGTTGTGGACAAGGAGTTATGAACCGGGAATCCACACAATAGTTCTATTTTTGAAAGACCCGTTATGGCGCGCACCCCAAAAGCCCCCATTCTCCCCGATTTTAGACGTACCGCGGCGGTCGACCAGACCGGTGTGGAAGAGCGGGCTGCCCGTTTCACCAAGCGCAGCATCAAACAGGCTTCCAAGCTCGAAGCACTAAATATGGTGCTGAACATGATCGATCTCACCACCTTGGAGGGCAAAGACACCGATCAAAAAGTTCGCCAGCTCTGCTACAAGGCCATGCACCTACACGATGAATGGCCGGGTGTTCCAACAGTAGCAGCGATTTGTGTATACCCCAATTTTGTACGCGTCGCTAAAAAAGCACTGGCCGGATCGAAGATCAACGTGGCGTCGGTGGCAACGGCGTTTCCCAGCGGACAATCCACCCGCGCCATCAAACTGGCTGATACGCGATTGGCCGTGAATGATGGAGCCGATGAAGTCGATATGGTGATTAGTCGGGGTAAGTTCCATGCCGGTGAGTACAATTTTGTATTCGACGAAATCGCTTCGATCAAAGAAGCCTGCGGAAAAGCGCGTTTGAAAGTAATCTTGGAAACCGGCGAGCTCGGCAGCTTCGACAAAGTGCGTCGCGCCAGCGAGATCGCGATGCATGCCGGAGCTGATTTCATTAAAACATCTACCGGCAAGATCCAACCGGCTGCAACCATGCCCGTGACATTGGTGATGTTGGAAGCGATCCGCGATTTTTATTACCAGACCGGCAAACAAGTGGGCATGAAGCCGGCCGGCGGCATATCCAAATCAAAACTAGCGCTGCATTACTTGGTGATGTTGCGCGAAACCTTGGGGCAAGACTGGATGAGCAATGAATGGTTCCGTTTTGGAGCCAGCAGTTTGGCCAACGATGTGCTGATGCAACTACGCAAGGAAAAATTCGGACATTATCAATCGGCTGCTTATTTCTCGGTCGATTGATCAATTGAATACCATGGCGAAAACACCCATCAAAAAAACGAAGTCGCTCCGCGTAAAACCCTTGCGCTTCGATACCGATTGGCAATACGATCCGGCTCCCGAGTCGGCTTCCGCTGCCCGCATCGATCCGCAATACGAGTTGTTTATCGACGGCAAATGGCAGAAGCCTCAGAGCGGTAAATATTTCGACACGATCAATCCCGCTAACGAGCAAGTACTCAGTCGCGTTGCCGAGGCAGATGAAAAAGATGTAGACAAGGCCGTACGTGCCGCCCGAAATGCCTACGAGAAAGTATGGAAGAAGACGACGCCCGCCGAACGGGGTAAATATATTTTTCGGATCGCGCGCATCCTACAAGAAAAAGCGCGTGAGCTGGCCATCATCGAAACGTTGGATGGAGGAAAACCCATTCGAGAAAGTCGGGATTTTGATGTGCCCACCGCAGCCCAACATTTCTTTTACTATGCCGGATGGGCCGATAAATTGCCCTACGCATTTCCGAACAAAAAAGTCGAGCCGTTGGGCGTAGCCGGGCAGATCATTCCTTGGAATTTTCCTTTGCTCATGGCCGCCTGGAAGATTGCTCCGGCTTTGGCCACCGGCAACACCGTGGTATTAAAACCGGCCGAGACGACCTCACTAACGGCGCTGAAATTGGCAGAGATCTTGCAAGAAGCTGATCTTCCTCCCGGAGTAGTTAATATTATCACCGGTGCCGGAAAAACCGGTGCTGCGTTGGTGAATCATTCGGATGTAAACAAGATCGCGTTCACCGGATCGACCGAAGTGGGCAAACTGATTCAACGATCCATCGCCGGGACGAACAAACGCTCAACGTTGGAGCTGGGAGGCAAAGCGGCGAACATCGTGTTTGAAGATGCACCGATCGATCAGGCCGTGGAAGGCGTGATCAATGGGATCTTTTTCAATCAGGGTCATGTCTGTTGCGCCGGATCCAGATTGTATGTGCAGGAATCGATCGCCAAGGAGTTCGTTCGAAAATTGAAAGATCGGATCGCGACCTTGATCGTGGGCGACCCGATGGATAAGAACACCGACATCGGTGCCATCAACTCAAAGAGTCAGTTGGAAACTATCCTGAAATACATTCAGATCGGAAAGAAAGAAGGATCGGATATCTATCAACCTGTCTGCCGTCTGCCCAAGAAAGGATTTTGGTGTCCGCCTACATTGTTCACCGACGTGGCGCAGAGCAATCGCATTGTGCAGGAAGAGATCTTTGGTCCGGTTTTGGCCATACTTACCTTCCGCACCGATGACGAAGTGATCGAAAAAGCGAACAATACACCTTTCGGCCTCAGTGCCGGTGTGTGGACCGACAAAGGTTCGCGCATTCTCAATATGACGCGTCGCCTGCGTGCCGGCGTGATTTGGGCGAATACTTTTAACAAGTTCGATGCGGCCTCGCCTTTCGGCGGGTACAAGGAAAGTGGCTTCGGTCGGGAAGGCGGATTGCATGGCCTTCTCCCCTATCTTAACATTAATGCATAAACGGAAAGTCATGGCAAATACTCAATCTACCTCTCGACTCTCCGTACTAAAGACATATAAGCTTTACATCGGTGGACAATTTCCGCGTACGGAATCGGGCAGATATTATGTGGTGAAGAATTCTGCGGGCAAATCCATTGCCAATGCTTGTCTTTCTTCGCGAAAAGACTTACGCGACGCCGTCTCCGCTGCGCGCGCTGCTTTCGGTGGGTGGAGTGGACGAACCGCCTACAACCGCGGACAGATTCTCTACCGGATGGCCGAGGTGATGGAATCGCGCAGAACGGAATTCACCGACGAGTTGCTGCATACAGGCAGCACCTTGCGCGAAGCAAAAAAAGAAGTGGATGCCTGCATCGACACCTTGATCCATTATGCGGGCTGGTGCGATAAGTATCAGCAATTATTCAGTGCAGTCAATCCCGTCGCCAGTTCGCATTTCAATTTTTCCGTACCCGAGCCGACGGGTGTAGTGGGCATAATCGCCTCACAAACCAATGCCCTGATGGGATTGATCCAAACCATGGCTCCGGCGCTGGCCGGTGGCAACACCTGCGTGATCGTGGCCAATTCGGAAAACCCCTTGGCTTCCATCACTTTGGCCGAAGCACTGGCGACTTCCGATTTGCCGGGTGGCGTAGTAAATATTTTAACCGGTAAGGTTGCGGAATTGTTGCCCTGGATGAGCGGACATTACGATGTGAATGCGCTAGTGCTGGATCCGCTTTCAGACGCTATGCTGAAAAGCACAGAGCAAGAAGCCACCACCAACTTGAAACGGGTGATCCGGTCTAAAACAGCGGATCCATTATCGCCTTACCGGATATTGGACCTGCAAGAGATCAAAACCACTTGGCACCCGATTGAAAACATTGCCGGATCCGGCGCTGCCTATTAACCATGAAGAATTCGATTTATTTTTTTCTGTTATTTCTAATGGTCAACTTGACCACCACTCAGCTGCAGGGGCAGGATAGTTCGTATACGCGAAGCAGCGACACCGGAACCTTACGTGTTATAAAAGATCCGCGATTGGACAAGCTGGTACAGAAGCAGATCGAAGTAAATGAGTATACGACGCGTACGGCTCGTCGGTCGGCGGCCGGATTTCGCATCCTGATCATGAATACCAAACAGCGGCAGGAGGCCTTAGATGCCAAAGCCTTGATCTATGGGAAATTTCCAGAATTGAAAGCTTACCTCTGGCACCAGTCGCCCTACTACAAACTCAAAGCAGGCAATTTCAAGTTGAAGGAGGAAGCCGAAGCCTATATACGCAAAATGAAAACTTATTTTCCCCGGGGGGTATTTGTGATCAATGATGAGATTGATACGAATTTCCTGAATGGAGAAAAAGAATAACCAACTATGAATCGGGAGCTGATCCAAGAACAAGCGAAAAAGATTGCGCCGTTGGCTACGGAGTGGCGTCGACACATACACGCGCACCCGGAATTAAGCTATCAGGAGTTTGAGACCTGCGCTTTTGTGCAAGCTCGGCTTAGCGAAATGGGCATTCGACATGAGGTCATAGCCACCACCGGCGTGGTGGGAATCATCGAAGGAAAAGATCCGCAGAGCCGGATCATCGCATTGCGCGCGGACATGGATGCCCTGCCTATTTTGGAAGAGAACGATCTGCCTTATAAATCGACCAAACCCGGCATCATGCATGCGTGTGGTCACGATGTTCATACCGCCTGTTTGTTGGGTGCAGCGCAGATCTTGCAAGAGAACAAAGAGGCTTGGACCGGTACGGTGAAATTGATCTTTCAGCCCGGCGAGGAAAAAAATCCCGGCGGTGCTTCGCTGATGATCCGGGATGGCGTGTTGGAAAATCCCAAACCACAAGCGATCCTGGCCTTGCATGTGAACACGACGCTGGAATGCGGTTTGGTGAGTTTTCGGGAAGGAAAAGTGATGGCCAGTGCCGATGAATTGTATTTCACGATCAAAGGAAAAGGGGGGCACGCTGCTTCCCCGCATTTGGCGGTGGATCCCATCTTGATCAGTGCACATTTAATCACCGCGTTGCAGCAATTGATCAGTCGGAACAATCAACCCTTCAATCCGACCGTATTATCCATCACCTCGATCCATGGCGGCACCACCACCAATGTGATCCCCGATGAAGTGAAGCTGATGGGAACGTTTCGTGCCATGAACGAAGCCTGGCGTTTTGAGGCGCATCAACTGATTCGTCGGATTTCTGAGGGATTGGTGCAATCCATGGGCGGTGAATTGGATCTGCACATTGATGTCGGATATCCGTGTGTAAACAACGATGCCCGCGTAAATGATTCGGCCCGTAGTTTGGCAGAATCTTATCTGGGTGCTTCAAAAGTATCCGAGACCGAACTGCGGATGGGCGCTGAAGATTTCGGGTATTATGCCCAGCAGATCCCGGCCTGTTTTTATCGATTGGGGACGCGCAATGAGGCCAAAGGCATTGTTTCAGGCGTACATACCCCACGTTTTGACGTGGATGAATCGGCCATTGAGGTCGGGATCGGCTTGATGGCCTGGATGGGAGCTCAGTTAACGCCCCCTTAATCGCTGCCCTTTACCCCCGGTTTTGTACCTTGCACCTGTCTAAAACGTTGCTATGCAAAACGATCTGAGGAAACAGCAGGCGCTGGAATATCATGCCAAAGGGCGCCCCGGAAAGATCGAGGTTGTTCCCACCAAAGAAGCTAAGACTCAACGAGACCTCTCCCTGGCCTACTCGCCCGGGGTGGCCAGTCCTTGTTTGGAGATCGCCGAGAACCGCGAAAACGTATACAAATACACGGTCAAAGGAAATCTGGTTGCCGTAATCAGCAATGGAACCGCCGTTCTCGGATTGGGTGACATTGGTCCGGAAGCGAGCAAACCGGTGATGGAAGGCAAGGGAGTGCTGTTCAAGATCTTCGCCGACATCGATGTATTTGACATCGAGATCAATGAAAAAGACCCGGTGAAATTTGTAGAGATTGTAAAAGCCCTGGAGCCGACATTCGGAGGCATCAACCTGGAAGACATCAAGGCGCCTGAATGTTTTTACATCGAGCAAGAGCTGAAAAAGCAATTGAATATTCCGGTGATGCACGACGATCAGCACGGCACCGCCATCATCAGTGCGGCCGCTTTGTTGAATGCGTTGGAGATCCAGAAAAAGAAAATTGATAAAGTCAAGTTTGTGGTGATCGGGGCGGGGGCAGCAGCCATGGCCTGCATTCAATTGTATGAAGCATTGGGTGCCCGCCATGAGAATTTCCTTTTGTTCGACAAGAAAGGTGTTTTGCACAAGGGTCGAACCGACATGGAGGAATTCAAGCTGCGCTTTGCGAATGCGAAAGGCGAAATGACCTTGGCTCAAGCCATGAAAGATGCGGATGTCTTCATCGGACTCAGCGCCGGAAATCTGGTCACGGCTGATATGGTTAAATCGATGGCCAAGAATCCGATCGTATTTGCCATGGCCAATCCCGATCCGGAGATCAGCTGGGAAGCCGCAACCGGTGCACGCAAAGATGTGATCATGGCCACCGGAAGAAGTGATTACCCCAACCAGGTAAACAACGTTTTGGGCTTCCCCTACATTTTCCGCGGGGCCTTGGATGTTCGTGCCCGGCACATCAATGAGGCGATGAAGTTGGCTGCAGTGAAAGCACTCGCTGAATTGGCCCGTACACCCGTACCGGATATCGTGAACATGGCTTACAACGAAAGCAACATCACGTTCGGTCCGAATTACATTATTCCCAAGCCGCTTGACCCCCGTTTGTTGAGCACCGTAGCACCAGCCGTGGCCAAAGCGGCCATGGAAAGTGGGGAGGCGCAAAGTCCGATCACCAACTGGCCTGCCTACGTGACGGAGCTGAACAAGCGTCTGGGATTGGACAATCAGGTGATGCGGATCTTGGGCAATAAAGCTCGTCGAGACCCGAAACGAATTGTTTTCGCGGAAGCGGATAATGTCAAGGTACTCAAGGCCGCTCAGATCGTATTTGACGACGGGATCGGCTATCCCATTTTACTGGGTGATGAGAACCGCATTAAAAACATCGCCGCCGCCAATGGCATCGATATTGAGGGACTGCCCATCTTCGACCCGCGCAGCGATGCTTCGGAAGAAAAAAGAAATCAATACGGCGATCTGTTTTTTGCTAAACGCAGTAGAAAGGGTTTCAATTCCTACGAGGCAAAGAAGGTGATGAAAGACCGCAACTATTACGGATGTATGATGGTGGAATGCGGAGATGCGGATGCGATGATCTCCGGATTGTCTAAAAACTACCCCGACACGATCCGTCCGGCATTGCAAACCATCGGAACCGAAGAAGGCACCAGTAAGATTGCGGGCATGTACTTGATGTTGACCAAAAAAGGGCCATTGTTCTTAGCCGATACGACCGTGAATTTTAGTCCGACCGCCGAAGAATTGGCAGAAATCACGTTGCTCGCAGCTCGTGAAGTGCGCAACTTCAACATCGTGCCTCGCATTGCCTTGCTTAGTTACTCGAACTTTGGAAGCAGCGAGTCACCGGAGGCAAAATTGGTGGCAAAGGCACGGGAGATCGTCAAACAAAAAATGCCTAACCTCATCGTCGATGGAGAGATGCAGGCCAGTGTTGCGTTCAATCAGGACCTGATCAAAGAGAATTATCCGTTTAGTGAATTGGTGGATCAGGAAGTGAATACCTTGATATTCCCCAATTTATCGGCGGGCAACATCGCATACAATTTGATGAAAGAATTGGAGACGGCGGATGCCGTTGGACCGATCCTGTTGGGATTGAAACGTCCGGTGCACATCCTGCAACTGGGCTCTTCGGTTCGCAGCATCGTGAACATGGCTATGATCGCCGTTGTCGATGCGCAGATAAAATCAAAAACGGCTACGGCGGATATCGTGAAGCGTTCCCGTTGGTGGAAACGTTTCCGCAAACCTTCCGCTGAAGCCAACACCAATCGTTGAGATGAATCTTTTTAGTGACATAGGACGATTCATGATCATGCTCAAAGGCATGTTCGCCCGACCGGAGAACGGCCGCATGTACTGGCGTGAGTTCATGCACCAATGCTCGGAGATTGGTATCGGCTCCTTGGGAATTGTAGCGATCATCTCAGTTTTCATTGGAGCGGTATCCACCATTCAGACGGCTTATCAGTTGGTGAGTCCGTTGATTCCACTGTTGACCATTGCACAGATCGTCCGCGACACCGTGATCTTGGAATTTGCACCTACCTTGGTTTGTATTGTTTTGGCTGGGGTAGCCGGTAGCCGCATTGCCAGTGAGTTGGGCAACATGCGGGTCAGCGAACAGATCGATGCCTTGGAGATCATGGGCATCAATTCCCGTGCGTATTTGATCTTACCTAAGATTGTGGCAGCGTTGATCATGATCCCGTTGTTGGTCGTGATCGCCATGGTATTGGGGATCTGGGGCGGCCGGTTGGCAGGCACCATGGCCGGCATCATACCCGCCAATATCTATGACAAAGGATTGATCGAGTTTTTTGTTCCGTACAATGTGTACTTCGCGTTGACCAAATCGTATGTGTTCGCGTTCATCATTTCCAGCATACCCGCCTATTATGGCTATCATGTGCGCGGAGGCGCTTTGGAGATCGGTCGAGCCAGCACCAAAGCGGTGGTCGTGAGTTGCGTGCTCATCCTTTTTGCCGACTACATTTTATCGGCATTGTTGTTATAACCCATGATCGAAGTCAAAAAAATACAAAAGTCGTTCAACGGCAAAACCATCATCGAGGATGTCAATGCCGTCATGAAGGCCGGCCAGTGTAACCTCATCATCGGGGCCAGTGGCAGCGGCAAGACCGTACTCATGAAATGCATGGTTGGACTCTTTCAACCAGAAGCCGGAGAGGTCCTGTACGACGGCGTGTCCTTTACCCAAATGAATGATGAGCAACAGACGGAGATTCGCAAGGAGATCGGCATGCTGTTCCAGGGATCCGCACTGTTCGACAGTCTCAATGTGGAAGAGAACATCCTGTTCCCGCTTAACATGTTCTCCTCCGATTCGGTTGCGCGTAAAAAAGAACGCGTTAATGAAGTGCTTGAGCGCGTCAATCTCCCCGGTGTCAATAAAAAATATCCTTCCGAATTACGTGGCGGAATGAAAAAACGGGTTGCCTTGGCCCGCGCCATTGTCTTGAATCCAAAATATCTTTTCTGCGACGAGCCCAATTCCGGCCTGGACCCGCAAACCTCACTGGTGATCGACAAACTCATCCGCGACATCACCGTCGAATACAACATGACCACCGTGATCAACACGCACGACATGAACAGTGTGATGGAGATCGGACACTATATCCTGTACATGTATCAGGGACACAAAGAGTGGGAAGGCAGCAATCAAGAGATCATTTTCAGCAAGAACCAGCGCCTGAACGATTTCATTTTTGCCTCCGACTTCCTCAAGGACGCCAAAGACATGCGCATGCTGGAACAACGGGGCAAGATCGATCCGGAACGGAACATGGACGACCTCCTGAAATAGCCCCTGCCCTCCTCGGAAGCCGGGTTAAATTCCCTTAATTTTGCGGTCAATTCCAACGAACTTATGAGCATTCTCGTCAATAAATCCTCCAAGATCCTGGTACAAGGATTCACCGGCACCGAAGGTAGTTTCCACGCCGGACAAATGATCGAATACGGCACCAACGTAGTGGGTGGCGTCACCCCCGGCAAAGGTGGTAGCCAACATCTCGATCGGCCCGTCTTCAATACTGTAGCCGCTGGCGTGAAGGCCACCGGTGCCAACGCGAGCATCGTCTTCGTCCCACCGGCTTTCGCCGCGGACGCGATCATGGTGGCAGCGGAGGCCGGTGTTGAACGCGTGGTTTGCATTACCGAGGGCATTCCGGTTCAAGACATGGTCAAAGCCAAGAACTATCTGCAAGGAAAAAATACCCGGCTGATCGGACCGAACTGTCCGGGTGTGATCACCGCGGGCGAATGCATAGTGGGCATCATGCCCGGATTTGTATTCATCCCCGGACGCATCGGAATCGTATCCAAATCTGGTACCCTCACCTACGAAGCCGCCGATCAGGTGGCCAAGGCCGGTTTGGGAATTTCAACTGCCGTCGGAATCGGCGGAGACCCCATCATCGGCACCACGACGCGCGATGCCATGGAACTTTTCATGAACGATCCAAACACCGATGCCATTGTGATGATCGGTGAGATCGGAGGAGGCATGGAAGCCGAAGCCGCCAACTGGGTAAAAGCAAGTGGAAATAAAAAGCCGGTCGTGGGCTTCATCGCCGGACAAACCGCACCGCCCGGCCGACGCATGGGCCATGCCGGAGCCATCGTAGGCGGTGCCGACGATACCGCCGCTGCCAAGATGAAGATCATGAGCGAGTGTGGCATCCACGTCGTAAGCAGTCCGGCAGACATTGGCAAAAAAATGGCCGAGATCCTCGGTAAATAATCTTCAAACCGCATCTCCGATGCGGTTTTTTCTTGACTAGATTTACAACATGCAGGTCGATTTTCTGATCGTCGGACAAGGCATCAGCGGAAGCTGGCTCAGTTACGAATGCCTACGTGCCGGTGCCAGCGTTTGCGTGATCGACCGCATTAATCCCCGTTCCCCCTCCCGACTCTCTGCAGGCATCATCAATCCCATTACCGGACGAAGACATGTGGAAGTTTGGATGGCCGATGACATCCTCCCCCATGCAGCGGCGGCCTATGGCGAATTGAGTCAATCGATCCACCAAACGCTCTTGCGCAAACTGGACCTGCTTGATTTTTTTCCGGCTGAACAAATGCGTGACAGCTTCCTGGATCGCATCCGAAAAGGTGGCCGGTACGTACATGCCTACAACGAAACTGCACATTCGCCCCTTCCATTAAATGATCCCTTTGGCATCGGTCGAATCGATCCCGTGCTGCTGGTAGACTTACCCGCCTTCCTAGATGGATGGAGAAAAGAATTGATCCATAAACAATCCCTCCGCGAAGAAACGTTCGATGTCGATCAATTGATCTTGACAGAGTCTGCGATCCAATACCAGGATATCCAAGCCGATCGGATCATTTTCTGCGACGGCTCCCACCAATTGGCCAATCGGTTTTTCCCAAACCTACCCTTCGCCCCCAATAAAGGCGAAGTCCTGATCCTGTTTATTCCGGATCTACCAACCGATCACTTGTACAAACACGGATTGATGTTGGCCCCACTCAGCAATGGCACTTGGTGGGCCGGATCGAGTTATCAATGGTCGTTCGATCACGCCGAACCCACGGCTGAGTTTCGGACATCCACGGAACAAACGCTTCGTAAATGGTTGAAGGTTCCCTTCCAGGTGATCGATCACGTGGCAGGCATTCGTCCCGCCACCCTGGAACGTCGGCCCTTCGTGGGACTGCATCCGCAGGACCAACGTCTGGGCCTAT
>Ga0102875_1000759_pt1 | contig 11599 bp, 9 predicted proteins | sample Colrivmet1547B02_FD_78185 | JGI IMG/M metagenome (GOLD analysis project Ga0102875, IMG submission 78185) | Estuarine microbial communities from the Columbia River estuary - metaG 1547B-02 | ecosystem: Environmental > Aquatic > Marine > Intertidal zone > Estuary | place: USA: Columbia River... | reverse complement strand
ATGTTTAGCAAGCAATTGGCTGCAAAACAAAAAATAAACGAATTGGTAAAAGTAGCTGTGCATTTATTATTGCCCTTTACCATTATCATAGCCAGTATCGCTATAGTATGGAGCGAAGAAATAATGGCTTTCTTGTATCATCCATTAAGTACGTATGATGCACAAGTATTTGCTTGGCTAATGGCCTCTTTCCCGGCTTTTGGTATTATTTATATCTATAGCACTTTACTGACCGCTAATGGTAATATGAAACAGCTGATTGGAATGGCTAGTTTAGGCGTGTGCATCAACGTAAGTTTAAACTTCTTTTTTATACCTTCTAAGGGAGCATTAGCTTGCGCTCAAATTGCTTGTTTAACGGAATGGATAGTGGCTTTATACGCTTTCTTTTATGCAATAAAATTATTGCAACTACCTAAAAATTATTCCCTCTTTATTCGTTTGATTTTATTTACCCTACTCTTTATCACTATCTCCGCATTTGCCAAATCAATGTTTACTCAGTGGATATTCGCTGCTTTAGTTACAGCATGTATGGGCATAGCACTAGGCTTTGTATTTCAATTTTTTTCTGTTAAAGAATGGAAAAATACCTTATTGCCAAAAACAAATTAAGCCAATAAAGTATAAGCTAACCAAGCTGTAGCATAAGCTATAGCCGACATATAAAACAACTGGAAGATTGGATAGCGCCACGATTGTGTTTCTCTTTTTACTACCGCTAAAGTACTCATGCATTGCATCGCAAATACATAAAATAATAATAAGGCTACACCACTGGCTAAAGTATATACAGGACTACCATTGGCGTGCGTAGCTAATTGCATTTTTTGTTCGAGCGTTGAGGTGCCTACTTCTTCGCCTACACTATACAAGGTAGCCATAGTGCCCACAAAAACTTCTCTTGCTGCAAATGAGGTAATTAAAGCAATTCCAATTTTCCAATCGAAACCTAAAGGTTGAATAAGAGGCTCAATGGTTTTACCTAAGATGCCAACATAAGAATGCGCTAATTTTTTGGTAGCCATCACATGCTGAATGCTATCTTGTTGTGTTGGATATTGTTTTAACAAAAATTCTTTTTCTTGTGCCAATTGATGCATCGATTCGCTTGGACCATAACTTGCCAAAAACCACAACAACAAAGAAATGACTAAAATTACTTTACCCGCATCTAAAACAAAGACCTTGGCTTTTTCTATCATAGTAATGCCAATATTTGACCATCTAGGTGCTCTATAAATGGGCATCTCCATTAAAAAATAAGAACGCTCTTTTACTTTAATGGCTATAGCTAAAACTTTAGATACCAATAAAGCCATTACAAATCCCAATAAATACAAGGCCATCAATACCAAACCTTGCAAATTGAAAATAGATAAATAGGTTTTGTTGGGAATAACTAAACTAATCAAAATAGTATACACAGGAAGTCGAGCAGAACAACTCATCAAGGGTGTAACTAGTATGGTGATTAATCGTTCTTTTTTATTTTGAATCGTGCGTGCCGACATGATAGCAGGAACAGCACAAGCCATGCCGCTAATTAAAGGCATTACAGAGCGACCATTCAGTCCAACACTGCGCATTAAACGATCCGTTAAAAAACTAATTCGAGCCATATAACCCGTGTCTTCCAACAAGGTAATAAAGCCAAATAAGATCATGATTTGAGGAATAAAAATTACGATGCCGCCAATACCAGCTACCAATCCATTGATAATTAAATCTGAAAAGGTATTAGCCGCCATGTGCTGATTTAAAAAAGTTGATAGCATTGCAAAAAGACTTTCTACCCATTGCATTGGGTAATTAGCCAACCAAAAAATGCTTTGAAATAAAAGAAATAATACGAGTAGTAAAATAGCATTACCAGCTATGGGATGCAGGAGTACTTTATCAATATGTTCGGTATATTCTCTTCGCTTTGCTGGCGTAATTTCTCGCACACACAAAGCCATTATTTTATTGATGTGCTGATAGCGCAATAAGATTTCTTCGGCTTGTATTTTAGATTTTTGAAATTTTACTTCATCAAGCAAAGCCGCTAATCGAATGCGTTGTGCTGCATTTAGAAACGAAAGCTCTTGATGATTACAAGCAATGTGTAAAGCAGCATAACAAGAACTCGTAGCACAAAATTGTTCTATTTCTCTCAACCATACACAAGTTAAAGCATCTGCATCTATGACACGTTTTACTGGCGTAGACGCTTTGCTTAATTGTGTATCTATAGTTTGCTTTAATAAGGTAATGCCTTTATTTTTTCTTGGATTAATCAAAACTACCGGCACACCAATGGCTTCTTGCAAAGCCTCTACATCGATTTGTATGCCTTTGTTTTTAGCGATATCCATCATAGTTAAAGCAACTACAACGGGTATTCGTAAATCAATAATTTGGGAACAGAAAAGTAAGTTGCGTTTTAAGTTAGACGCATCGGCTACGACCACCACTAGATCTGGACGCTCTTCATTTTTTGCATTTAAGAGCACTTCGTAAGTGACTTGCTCATCGGCGCTTTTAGGATATAAACTATAAGTGCCTGGCAAATCGATAATAGTAAGCGACTTTTGTGCAGATAATTTACAAACTCCCGTTTTTTTATCTACCGTAACCCCAGGAAAATTACCTACCTTCTGATTTAATCCTGTCAAAGCATTAAACAAGGAGCTTTTTCCACTATTGGGATTACCTACGAGTGCTATGTGGGGGTTGCTTGCCATGTGCAGGGCAAAGGTACTATGTATTTGTGAATACCCCTATGTTTTAAAGCCCTGATTTTAATACCAAGCCTTGAGTTGTACTGTCCATTACCAAAATAAAAAAGCCTCTTTCGAGGCTTTTTATTTTATGCTTTAGGTTTCTTTTCTTTTTTGGGTGCCGGCTCTTGTTTCTTCGTAAAAACAATTTTTTGATCGGCTTCCTGTAAATCGGCAATTAAAACTTCACCTTCTTTTACATCCTGATTTAAAATTTCTTCAGCTAAAGGATCTTCTAAATATTTCTGAATAGCACGGTGTAGCGGACGAGCACCAAATTTAGGATCATACCCTTTTTCTGCAATAAATTTCTTTGCCGCATCGCTCAGTTCCAGTCCAAATCCTAATCCCGTTAAACGCTTCATTACGCCTTTCATTAGAATATCGATGATTTGATAAATATGCTCTTGCTCTAAAGAATTAAAGATGATCACATCGTCTATTCTATTCAAAAACTCAGGAGAGAAGGTGCGTTTCAAAGCTTTTTCTATCACCCCTTTACCCGCTTCTTCTTGATTATTAACTTTTGCAGAAGTAGCAAAACCTACACCATCACCAAAATCTTTCAATTGACGAACGCCAATATTAGACGTCATGATGATAAGCGTATTTTTAAAATCTACTTTTCTACCTAAGCCATCGGTCAATTGACCATCATCTAATACTTGCAATAAAATATTGAAAATATCTGGATGTGCTTTTTCAATTTCATCTAATAAAATAACCGAATACGGTTTGCGACGAATACGCTCCGTAAGCTGACCACCTTCTTCGTAACCTACATATCCTGGAGGAGCACCAATCAAGCGGCTCAATGAAAATTTCTCCATATATTCGGTCATATCTACACGGATCAACGCTTCTTCGCTATCAAATAAATAGCGTGCTAAGGTTTTAGCTAATTCTGTTTTACCAACCCCTGTTGGTCCTAAGAAAATAAATGAACCAATTGGTTTTTTAGGATCTTTCAAACCTATACGATTACGCTGAATAGCTTTTACAACTTTTGCAATTGCTTCGTCCTGACCAATTACTTCACCTTTCAAATCCTCACCCATTCTGCGCAACTTAATGCTCTCTGCTTCTACCATTCGTTTTACAGGAATACCTGTCATCATACTCACTACTTCTGCAATATCATCTTCTTCAATAGCAAACTTTTTATTTTTTGCATCTTCTTCCCACGCCGCTTTTGCAGCCATCAACTCTTTACCTATTTCTGTTTCTTTATTACGCAAAGCCGCTGCTTCTTCGAAGCGCTGACTTTTTACTACTTTATTTTTTTCAGCTTTTACTTCTTCTATCAATCGCTCCAATTCAATAATGGTATCCGGCACATTGATGTTTTTCAAATGCACACGTGCACCTACTTCATCCATAATATCAATGGCTTTATCGGGCAATAAACGATCGGTCATATATCGATCCGATAATTTTACACATGCCGTAATAGCATCAACACTATACGATACGTTATGATAATCTTCGTATTTAGATTTGATATTGTTCAAAATTGTAATCGCTTCCTCTACACTAGGTTCTTCTACCAATACTTTTTGAAAACGACGATCTAAGGCACCATCTTTTTCAATATTGATACGGTACTCGTCTAAAGTAGAAGCACCAATACATTGTAATTCGCCACTAGCTAATGCTGGTTTGATAATATTAGAAGCATCTAAAGATCCACTTGCTCCACCTGCGCCTACAATGGTATGTATTTCATCGATGAATAAAATGATATCTCTATTTTTTTCTAACTCATTCATGATAGCTTTAATGCGCTCTTCAAACTGACCACGATATTTAGTACCTGCTACTAATGAAGCAACATCTAAACTAATCACGCGCTTATCGTATAATACACGCGATACTTTCTTTTGTACAATTCGTAAGGCCAAACCTTCTACCACGGCAGTTTTACCCACACCTGGCTCACCAATTAAAATAGGATTGTTCTTTTTTCTACGAGACAAAATTTGAGATACGCGCTCTATTTCTTTTTCACGACCAACTATAGGATCTAAATTGCCCATCTCCGCCATTTTGGTAATGTCTCTACCAAAATTATCTAATACCGGTGTTTTAGATTTGCTGGCACCACCACCACTAGCTGCTTTACGCATTTCAGGCTGTTTATCATCACCAGTAAATGGATTGCCTTCATCATAATCGTCGTAATTACTTTTTGGTGTTTCGCCTAGCATCTGCATTAATTCTATTTTAAACAACTCGTAATCAACATTGTAGTTTTGCAAAATTTGTGTCGCTACATTGTCTTTATTTTTTAAAATAGATAACATTAAATGCTCTGATTCTACCGAAGGACTTTTTTGAAGCTTAGCTTCTAAAACAGTGATGCGTATTACTTTCTCTGCTTGCTTGGTAAGCGGTAAGCTATTAATCTGAGAAACGGTTTTTGAATTTTTATCTTTAATTGCATGTTCCAAATCTCTTCTTAGATTATTTAAATCTACCTGCATTTGATGCAATAAATTTATAGCTACACCTTCTCCATCACGCAATAAGCCTAATAATAAATGTTCTGTTCCAATAAAATCATTGCCCAAACGCAATGCTTCTTCTCTACTATAAGAGATTATATCTTTTACCTTTTGTGAAAAATTCGAGTCCATAGCCAGTTCTTTATATGCTAAAAGTAAATTTTTTTGCTTGTATTAATGAATTTTTTAGTTCAATAATATTATTTATAATTCAACCATTTAATTTTTATAAATTTACGAACGGAAACGCTATTCATAAAATACAATCCGTTAAAATGATTGTTGTTTAATTCTCTTTTATCTATGTTCAATTTTGATGCCAAACAAGATTATACTTTAATTTCAGTCACAAGCGCACATTTTGATGTAAAAATGGCAGAAAACCTTATGCAAAGCTGTGTTCAGCTGTCAGAAAAGGAAAGCCCTAATTTTATTGTAGATTTTAGTGCTTGCCAAACCCTAGATGCAGCTGCTTGTGCATTTTTGGAGAACATCCATAATCAATGCTACAACGAAAATCAATCTTTTGTTTGTACAGGTTTTAAAGACGAGTTATTACAACAATTGAAAGCGCAAAATTTACATTTCACACTTAATATTACACCCTCATTTATAGAAGCAGAAGACATTGTACGCATGGAAAATTTGGAGCGTGACCTATTAAATGGATTAGATTAATCATATGAAAGTTAGCATTCTAGGAAATAATTCTGCCTTAGCTGCCTTTGGTCGCCATACTACTTCTCAAGTTGTACAAGTAGATGACGAAACCTTGTGTATGATTGATTGTGGCGAGGGTGTACAAGAACAGATTCAACGTTTTGGTATTCGCAAAAATAAAATAGCCTATATTTTTATCAGCCATATGCATGGCGATCATTATTTTGGTTTGCCGGGACTATTAAATTCTATGAATTTATTAGGACGAACAGCGCCCTTAACTATTTTTTGTCCAGATGAATTGCCTGCTATTATGGAGGCTATTTTCAAAGCTGGCGATAGCCATATTCAATTTCCGCTTACTTTTTGCAAGCTTTCTGAGCAAGACGAATGCCTAGTAAACACGAATCGATTTAGTGTTTGTAGTTTTCCGGTAGAGCATCGTATTCCTTGTTATGGTTTTTTGATGGAGAAGAAATCGCGCGCAAGAAAAATCAATGCAGCAGCATGCGAATCTTATCAAATTCCGTATACGCATTATGACGCTTTAAAAGAAGGTGCTGATTATATTGATGAAGAAGGCAATACCATTTTAAACAAATGGCTAACCGATGAGGGTACTGCTCCAAAAAAATATGCTTTTTGTGCCGATACTTTATTTACTACTTCTTTTTTAGAAGCCATCACCGGTTGTGATACCATGTATCACGAGAGTACCTATTTAGAAATAGACGAAAGCAAAGCGGCAATCCGTTTTCATAGCACAGCCAAACAAGCTGCGCAGTTAGCGGTATTAGCCAAAACAAAAAAATTATTGCTAGGGCACTATTCTAGTAAATATAGAGATGTGCGGGTATTTGAAGAAGAAGCGCGTAGTATTTTTCCAAATACCTTTGCTACGATTGAAGGTGTTACTTACGAAGTATAACTACTCAACTACAGCAATGCATTTCAATTCTATTGCAATAGCAGATGGTAAAGAAGTAACGCCTACTGTAGTTCTGCAAGGCATATTGCTAGAAAAATATTCTGCATAAATTTTATTATAGATATGAAAATCTCTTTTCATGTCTACCAAAAAAACGGTTACATCTACCAATTGATCCCAATTAGCACCACTTGCTTCTAAAACGGTTTTTACATTTTTAAAAACGCTATGGCATTGCGCTGCAAAATCAAAAGATTTAAACTGACCATGTTTATCTAATTCTAAACCAGGAATAGCATCGGTTTCTGGATCGCGAGGACCAATACCTGAAAGAAATAATAAATTACCCACTTTGCGTGCGTGCGGATACAAACCCATTGGTTTTGGTGCTGCAGCTACTTCTATTTTACTATTCGACATATAATTTTATTTTAGTGCGTACTGCCTAATGCAATACAAATATTTTTTTGTTCTGTAAAAAATTTCAAGGCATCCCATCCGCCTTCTCTACCTATACCACTATTTTTAAAGCCCCCAAAAGGTGTTCTTAAATCGCGAAGCAACCAACAATTAACCCATACAATACCATTATGTACTTGTGCTGCCATACGATGGGCTCGCGTTAAATCTTGTGTCCAAATGCTTGCTGCTAAGCCATAATCGCTGCAATTAGCTTTAGCCAATGCATCTGCTTCGTCTTCGAAAGATTGGAGGGTAACAACCGGACCAAAAATTTCTTCCATATTTGTTTTACAAGTCGGACCTAAGCCTTCTATAATCGTAGGTGCAATAAACAATCCGTTCTCGCATCTGCCACTACCTTTTAGGGCATGACCACCCAATAAAATAGTACCGCCTTCTTCTTTTGCCGTTGCAATGCATTGTAATACTTTATCAAAATGCATTTTAGAAACAATGGCACCTTGCTTACTGCTTTTCTCTAAAGGATCGCCCACTGTAAGTTGCGCAGCACGCTCTACAAATGCCTTTTTAAATTTGTCATAAATAGACGCATGAATTAAGAGTCTACTGCCACACAAACAAATTTGACCTTGATTAGCAAAAGAGGATTGAATAACCGTATTCATCATCGTGTCCCAATCGCAATCAGGGAAAATAATAGCCGGATTTTTTCCGCCTAATTCTAAAGATATTTTTTTGAACATCGGCGCCGCTACGGAAGCAATTTCTTTTCCCGCACGCGTACTACCTGTAAACGAAATCGCTTTTATTTCGGGATGCGCTACTATGGCACTTCCACAATGCTGTCCTCCACCATGAAGAATATTTAATACGCCATCGGGCAAGCCCGCTTCTTTGCAAATCTTACTTAATAAATAAGCAGTATTAGGTGTTACTTCTGATGGTTTTGCAATAACACAATTGCCTGCAGCTAAAGCTGGGGCTATTTTCCACGTAAATAAATACAAAGGTAAATTCCACGGAGAAATACACCCAACTACACCTATCGGTTGACGTAAGGTATAATTGATCGCTTTATCTTCCATGCTATGACTTTCCGATGCAAAATGCATTAAGCCGGTTGCAAAAAATCTAAAATTGCTCGATGCGCGAGGAATGTCTACGCGCGTGCTCAATGTTAATGGCTTTCCGTTATCATTAGTTTCTGCGAGAGCAAGCACGTCTAAATGCTCGTCTATTAAAGCAGCAATCTTATTTAAAATAAGAAATCGTTGTTCGGCCGCTGTGGTGCTCCACGACGGAAATGCTTTTTTTGCAGCGAGCACTGCTGCATCTACATCCTCTTGTGTGCTATCGGGTACAGCGCATAACAACTCAGCCGTAGCTGGATTATAATTATCGAAATATTTTTTTTGCTGTGGCGCTACAAATGCTCCACCAATATAATTTTCTAAATGACTGGGTATTTCTAAATGCATATTATTTATCGCTAATCATTAAGGGCGTATTTTTACTATTACCCATGATGATAATTTTTGTATTGGTAGAAGTTGCAATTTCTTTTTGCGCTTTAATCATTTCATATTGCAATTGCTTATCGCTCAATTCGGCACTAATAATTTTTTGATAATCAGCAATACCTTGTGCTTCCACACGTTTGCGCTCTGCTTCTTGTTTTTCTTTTTGTAATACAAATTGCATTTTTTGTGCTTCTTGTTCCGCGTTAATCTTAGATTCAATAGTTTGTTTTACCGAGTTGGGTAAATTGATATTACGCACTAATAATTGCTCTAATATCAAACCGCGTTGTCTGAAATCTGAGGCTATTGATTTAAAAATTCGATCTTGAAACTCATCTCTCTTAGTAGAATACAAAGCAACCGCATCATAATACACCGCATTATCTCTAATTTTTGTTCTCGATACCGGACGTACAATGGTATTGATATAATCTACGCCGAGCTCTTTATAAATTCTTGGCGCTTCACTCGGCATCACTTTAAATAATACCGTAAGGTCTATCACTACTTCCAAACCATCTGCCGATAATACCCGAATAGCATCATCACCTTCTTTTTCACCTTCGTTATGCACACCACTCATGGTATAATTTTGTGTTTGTACATTATATAAAATCACATCTGCAAAAGGATTTTTTACATTCAAGCCATTGGTTAAAGGCTGTGCATCTACCGAACCAAATAATGTTTTTACACCTACCGTTCCAGGATCAATCACAATAAACATAGAAAAGAAAGCGCCAACCGCTATTAAACCTATGCTAAACCAACGTGCATATTTTGCAATCGATGCTGTTTGATTATTGTAGCGTAACACTACCGAAATAATCAAAAAAATAATACCAATAATAATAAGGGCCATGTTAACTTGTTTTTTATACAACGAAAGTAATTACAATTTTAATACCCTTGCCACATTCGCTTAAATAAAATTTTAAATACTTTTGTCTTCACACCCCTTTATTTCTTCTTCTTTATGCATCCTTATATCAGCATAGCTAATCAATGGTTTGACGCCTTTAATCGTCACGATTTAGAAGCTCTTTTAGCTTTATATGACGACAATGCTTCGCATTATAGTCCGAAGTTAAAAATACACCAACCCGAAACAGAAGGCTTGATTAAAGGAAAAGCACAACTCCGTGCTTGGTGGAAAGATGCGTTTGAGCGACTTCCAGCATTGCAATACGAACCATTAGTAATACTGCATAACGAGCATTGCTTATTTTTCGAATACCTCCGTCATACGCCTTTAGAGGCCACTATGCAAATTGCTGAGAAATTAGAACTGCGCGATGGAAAAATTATTGCCTCTCGCGTATACCATAGTTAGGCTTAGCGTCTTCTGCGTTTAGATGCTTTTTTAGGCGCCGCTTTTTTTACCGCTTTTTTAGCTACTGTTTTTTTACGAGCTACAGCTTGGTGGCGTCTTGCTTTATGATGTACTTGTTTTTTACTAACCGGTTTAGGTGCTGGCGCTTTCGCAATTGGCGCTGGAGCAGGTGCAGGAGCAGCTACTGGTGCTGCCGCAATTGGCGCTGCTTCTGGCGTGTCCACTTCAGGGGCTGTTTGTGCTATCGTCATAGCGGCCACATTATCACGCAAAAAAACAGTATCACTTTCGTTTACAATGGTAGCCGGATCTCCCATAACGATGGGTGCACCATTAGCTTTTTTAGTTTCTTGATCGCAAGAAACCATAAGGATAGATAATAGAACGACGAATAGGTAAGACAGTTTTTGTTGCATAATGGACAATTATTGACGGTACAAATTACGAATTAATAGTTTAACAATTTTTGAATCGATGCTTCTAATCTACTTTTTGCTAAGAAGTTTTGCTCCAACGGAATAGCAAAAGGTACTGGCGTATCTAAACTAGCGCAGCGCATTACTGGCGCATCTAAATGCTTAAAACAATGCTCTGTTATCCAAGCGCTCAATTCTCCGCCTATGCCACCAAACAAGGTATCTTCGTGCACAATCAATACTTTTCCTGTTTTTTCTACACAAGCACGAATGGCATCATAATCAAGAGGTAATAAACTTCTTAAATCGAGCAACTCTATAGATACTTCTGGATGCGCAGCAGCATAGGCCGTAACCCAATGCACACCGGCACCATAGCTTATGATACTGATATCATCACCCGATAATACCGTTGCGGCTTTACCTATTTCAATCGTATAATACGCATCGGGCACCGGTGCCGAAATGCTTCTATACAACACTTTATGTTCGAAAAATAATACGGGATTAGGATCGTTGAAAGCCGCATTGAGCAAACCTTTCGCATCGTAAGGATTCGATGGGTAAAGCACTTTCAAGCCAGGCGTATGGGTAAACCAAGCTTCATTACTCTGACTATGAAATGGACCCGCACCCACACCAGCACCTGTAGGCATACGCACTACCACATCGGCATTTTGTCCCCAACGGTAATGAATCTTAGCTAGGTTATTAATAATTTGATTAAAGCCTACCGTTACAAAATCGGCAAACTGCATCTCCATCATCGCTTTATAACCTTTGATCGATAAGCCTAAAGCGGCTCCAATAATAGCACTTTCGCACAAGGGCGTATTGCGCACACGCTCTTTACCATAAGTGTCCATCAGTCCTTCAGTTACTTTAAAAGCACCTCCGTAAGCAGCAATATCTTGACCCATCAATATTAAATTGGGATGGCGCTGCATACTTTGATCGAGGGCTTCGCTAATAGCCTGAATCATTTTCTTTTCCGATACCTGCGCCGTGCTTGGTGCAATAGCTTGATTATCGAAAGGTGCATAGATATCCGCT
>Ga0102875_1000746_pt1 | contig 11716 bp, 14 predicted proteins | sample Colrivmet1547B02_FD_78185 | JGI IMG/M metagenome (GOLD analysis project Ga0102875, IMG submission 78185) | Estuarine microbial communities from the Columbia River estuary - metaG 1547B-02 | ecosystem: Environmental > Aquatic > Marine > Intertidal zone > Estuary | place: USA: Columbia River... | reverse complement strand
CTATCAGCGGGTGATGCTGCCTTCAAAGAAAAATCATTTAACCGAATGCGCCAACTATGTGATGAGGCAAGAACTATTTTGATTGTTTCTCATGCATTATCTTCACTTAATGAATTATGTGATCATGCAATTTGGATGCATAAGGGCAAAATGCTGGCATCTGGTGAGCCAGAGGATATTACCGATCAATACCTTAAGTTCTTAAATGTGGGTGAGCTGCCCTCAAGTTATGAAGATTTATAGCGGCAACGCATAAAATACTGCAGTAATCACTGCAGCCAAAGCAATTGCTTTAACAAAAATAAGTCCGGCGGTTTTGCGATCGGCTCGGCGATCCTCGGCAGATGCCACCTTTGATACCTGACCTAATTTGCCAAAGTTAAATGTGCCTGCAAATCCATAAGCAAGGCAGAATTTACTGCGCGATTGAATAAAGCCAATGGCAAAAATTGCAGCTGGTATGAATATTGAAAACCTTGCTGATTTATTTTGGTCAGTTAATATTAAAGTTAAGGCAGAGATGATTGTTAATGCACCACCAAATAATGCAACTACTTGACGGCTTCTAATTTCTTGTGGTCCAAGATTGCAGGTACCTGGTATGTATTCAGAGCTCAACTACGCGTCTTCTCGCTGTTCGTCATCACTCCACACCTCGTACTCATCATTTTCAGTACGAGCAAGCCAATTAAATGCAGTTTTGATCGCACCAAATATCACTAATACCCCAGCAAGGAGTGCGAATAATCTTTTAAAGGCTTTGATCATGGGATAAATCTACACGCTTTTCATCCAGGGATAAGACTAATTACCTTCCTTTGCAAGTTTTGCCAGCGAACTCCCAGAAACTCTAAAGACGGTCCACTCATCCATCGGCTGCGCCTCGATTGATTTATAGAAATCTATTGCGCTCTTATTCCAATCAAGCACCCACCATTGCAACCTTGAGTACCCCTTTTCAATACAGATCTGGGCAAGTTTTCTTAGCAGCGCCTTTCCGTGACCTGCGCCTCTAAACTTGGGATCAACATAGAGATCCTCTAAATACACCCCATGTTTACCTAACCAGGTTGAGTAATTTAGATGCCAAACTGCAAAGCCACTTACCTCACCAGCCTCCTCTGAAATTAAGCAAAAAACTGCAGGTGCTTGCCCAAACAAGGATTGTTCTAAATCAGTGATTGATAGGACCACCTCATTTGGTGCCTTCTCATACTCAGCTAGATCATGAATAAAACGGAAAATATTAGGTAGATCTGCAACAGTTGCTGGACGAATGATGAGTGACATTATTTAATTTTTGCTACCAGCATCGCCTGGTCAATATCTGACCAAAGATCATCTACATGTTCAATACCAACAGAGAATCTAATTAAGCTCTCCGGCACAGAATGACTTTCTGTATCCCATCTGCGCCTGCGCTCCCAAATAGATTCAACTCCGCCTAGTGAGGTGGCATTAGTTATCAACTTAGCGCTATCACACATCAAATCAACCTGTGCTGCTGTGCCCTTTGGTTCAAATGAAACTACTGCGCCAAATCCCTTCATAAATGATTTAGCAAGTAGGTGGCTAGGGTCGCTAACCAAGCCTGGGTAGCGAACTCTGCTGATTCTTGAATCCTTTGATAATCGATCAGCCAAAACCATGGCATTTTCTTGCGAGCGCTGCATTCTGACTGCAAATGTTCGCAGCCCTCTAAGGGCTAGCCATGTCTCAAATGGCCCAGCAATACCACCCGCATATCTGCGAGATTGCTCTAATCGTTTATGCAGTGCTGGGTCCTTAGTGCTTAGTGAACCTAGCAAAATATCGCTGTGTCCTGATAAGAATTTAGTGACTGAGTGCATCACGATATCTGCCCCCATCGCCAATGGGTTTTGATTCATCGGAGTAGCAAAGGTATTGTCAACAGATACTCCACACCCTTTGCCTTTGGCATAGGAGATAAGTTTTGGCAGATCTACTACATCAAGTAATGGGTTTATTGGTGACTCTAGATGCACCATTTGGGCGCCATCAATGGCTGCCATGCATTCTTCAGTATAGTTAGATCAACAAATCTAACAGTTAATTTTCCAGTGTCATGCAAATTTTTTAGATATGTGGTCGTGCCTTGATAGCCATTTGTCGCAGCCACAATTACACCAGCTGGTGGCAACAAAGAGAGTATGGCGTTGATTGCAGCCATGCCGGAGGCAAAAATTAATGTCTTTCCACCCTCAAGGATTTCAATTGCCTCCTCCAGCGCGCTCCAAGTTTCATTTCCATATCGGGCATATCCGATTGGTCCACCTGCATGGAATGTGGAGTTTAAAGCGATTGGTGGATTGAGCTCACCATCAGCTTTCTTTTCTGGACGACCAGCTGCAACTACTTTGGATTCAGTGGATAACTTATTCCACTCATGCGCTTGACTCATAGGAAGACTCTAGTCTTTTATGCTTTTGCTTCCAATACCAGTGCTACTGAGTTAATGCACCATCTTTCATCAGTTGGAACTGCATAACCTTCACCGCTAAAAACATGACCTAGATGTGAGCCACAGGCTGCGCATCTAACCTCAGTACGAATTCGAGGAAAAAGTGAGCGATCTTCAATTAACTCAACTGCATCTTTTTCAGTTGGTGCATAAAAAGATGGCCAACCACAACCTGAGTGAAACTTAGTCTCTGATCGAAATAACTCTGCAGTACAGGCTTTGCACTTATAAACACCGGTTGTTTCAGTATCTGTGTACTCACCAGTGAATGCCATTTCAGTATCTGCTTTACGTAAAACATTAAAGGACAATGGGTCAACTCGTTTTTTTAATTCACTCTCATCAATTTTTACTTGATACTCTTCACCTTTTGAATTAATAGGTGTTATCTCATTCATATTAGCTAAGTGTGGCCATCGGATAATTAACTCCAGTTGATGAATGGCAGTCATAGCCATTTGGATTCTTGGCGAGGTATTTTTGGTGATACTCCTCCGCCAACCAATAGGTGACTCCTGATGCTGGCAGTATCTGGGTAACAATTTCACCAATACCACTTTTGCTTAACTCCACTTGATAAACATCTTTACTTGCCAACGCCTGATTTAGCTGGTCATTAGAGGTGGTGTAGATAGCAGAGCGGTACTGAGTGCCAATATCACCGCCTTGTTGATTTAATGAGGTTGGATCATGCATAACCCAAAATTCAGCTAATAATCTTTGGTAGGTAATTACCTCTGGATCAAACATAACTTCAACTATTTCTGCATGATTTGTTGTTCCCGTGCAAACCTCTTTATAAGTTGGATCTGGCTTATTACCGCCCATATAGCCAACAGAGGTTTGAATTACACCTGCTAATTGCCAGAATCTGCGCTCTGCTCCCCAAAAACATCCATTGGCAAAGTAGGCAGTTTGACTCATTTGCTAATTCTCTCCTAATAACAATTACTTCGCAATCTTTAAGTATTCCAAGGGAAAAAATTAAGGCCAATATGCAACTGATCACCTTGCTTTTCAATAGATATTTCAGCCCTCATAGCTCAGGGGATAGAGCACCGCCCTCCGCAGGCGGGTGCGCAGGTTCGATTCCTGCCGAGGGCAGTTAGATAAGAGAATAATCTGATGAATATCTGTGAAATATTTAAACTTAGCAGCAAAATATCCTTGTTTATTAATTAGATTAAGGAGAGAATACGGGCGTTAAGTTTTTTTAACTCTTCTTACCACCTATCTCACTGAAGGAGTTGCTGCCCTATGGATTGGCGACATCAAGCTATTTGTCGCGATGAGGATCCAGAGGTTTTCTTTCCCGTCGGCAATACTGGTCCGGCATTAGCTCAAATTGAAGAAGCGAAAAAGATTTGTGCCAGATGCCCAGTCAAGGAACCATGTTTAGCTTGGGCACTTGAAAGCGGACAAGATGCTGGAGTTTGGGGTGGCTTATCTGAAGATGAAAGACGTGCAATGAAACGTCGGGCTGCACGTAACCGTGCTCGCCAAATGGAAAATCAAAATCCTTTCTAATTTACCTTAAAACTTATCTCACCTTTAGTGAGATTATCAAGACGCACCAATCTGATACTTCCGTTTAATTCATTTTTAGTAAGTGTATTTGCAATTTGCAATCCCAAATTAGCAGATTTTTCAATATTAAAATCATCGGGCAAGCCAACTCCATTATCAGATACCGATACTTTGTAATCATTTCCATTTTTCAGAATTTCAACACTCAACAAATCCCCAGATTGCGATAAACCATGCTCAATTGCATTATGAATTAGCTCAGTAACAACTAGCGATAAGGCGGTTGCAGTTTTGGAATCAAAAGAACCAAAATCCCCCACTTTTTTAAATTGAATCTTCCGTGGATTTAAATCCAGAGCGTTTTTCACGATTTGCTCAAAGACCTGATCAAATTCCAACAACTCTGATGATTGATTAGATAAGGATTCATGGACAAGTGCGATAGAGGCAACTCGCCTGACCGCTTCATTTAACGCAGCACTAGCCATCGGATCGCTGACACGGCGCGATTGCAATCGAAGCAGTGCGGAGACAGTTTGTAAGTTGTTCTTAACCCGATGATGAATCTCTTTAATAGTGGCATCTTTTGTCACTAATGCTCGATCACGATTTCGTAGTTCAGTCACGTTGTGAAGCAAAACAATCGCACCAATTCGATCCTCTTTTTGAGTTAATGGAATCACCAATAAATCAATTACCGCTGCCGCACTTTCATACTCAGCTCTGCGCAAAAACTTCCCGCTAAGTGAAGTTTGCCAAGATTCATCAGTGGGCTGATTGTCCTCTTTGCTTAAGTTGCTAAACACCTCACCTAGATTTTTTCCTTCGAGCTCACTCTCAAAACCGACCCTGCTTAAAGCTGATCTAGCATTTGGTGAAGCAAAAAACACCACACCATTTGTGTCTAATCTAATTAATCCATCACCAACTCTAGGCGCAGATTCAGAGCTGTAAAGGCTGTTACGAATCGGGAAATTACCATCAACCACCATCTGAAATATCTTGCGCGCAATCTCACGATAATTTAATTCGAGTTTTGAAGGTGATCGCATGAGATTGAAATTACGATGTCTTGATATCACTGCCAAACTTTTACCACCAAAAATGACTGGAATGCTTTCATCTTTTATCAATATCTCACCGACTAACTCGGGTTGGGCATCACGAATAATTTCACCCTCTGATAATGCTTGATCAATTCTTGGTCTATCCCCCCAATTAATTTGGGTACCAAGTAGATCATTACTAAAGACTGTTGCCGCAGTAGTTGGTCTTATTTGCGCAATTGCTACAAAACCTTCTGGCCAAGATTTCTCATCCTTGCGAATTGGTAACCAAAGTATGAGATCGGCAAAAGATAGATCAGCTAATAATCGCCACTCAGCAACTAATTGCGCAAGGTGCTCTGCTTCATCATTACTTAATTTAGAGTTCTCCGAGATTAACTCTGAAAGGGTAGCCATAGGTCAATGGTAGAGCCACTGTCACAGCAGTTGTTTACCAATTTTGACTATCTGCTTACTAAAGGCAGTATTGCGTGAAAATGAGTATTTACTCACTGCTGCCCCTGCCAAAAGTTGTATGGAGTGGTCATATGGGATTTGGATATTTGGCCAACTGCTAACTAATTCTAAAAACTTACCTTGAATTACCCTGCCTATCCGGTCAAACCTTTGCTTATTTAGTAAATAGATTATTGGCGGTGGATCAATCACTTTTTGAAAATCATTCAGAAACTGCGCTAAGTATGAAATCCCATTTTCATTGGCGTTTATTACATAAATTAATTTACTCGCACATGCAACACTTTCACTTAGCCAATGAGCGTTCATGCGTCGATCCGCCAAAGTTTGAGTCAATAAAACTACAGCGCCAGCATCGATAACTACCGCCCCCGCTACCAGGGTAGACAGATGTTTATTTAACTCTGGGGCTTGGATATTAAGTACTTTAGATTTTGCTACCGGCCGTAAATTATGGTGATTAGCACAAATGACTGTGGCAGATATCTGGGCTGCAATTTGATTGGAAATTGTTGAGATACCTGGAGCGCCGGGGGATCCAATTACCGTAGTTAGATTTTCAATTCTTTCTAAAGTATGAATCAGAGGCGGACGATTAATTTGCGATAAGGCGCTCATTAACTGCGCCTGCTCATTTTTCTCATCTAGAACTATAAATCTATGCTGCTTGTACTTATTGATAATTATGTTTAATTCATTTGCGTCACAGAAATCTTTGCTATAAATAATGCTCAGATTCAATTGTGAAGTGGGGAGAAATTTTGATAGCAATTGCAGATTTAATGCACGATAAATGATGTTACAGCCTTGAGAAAAAAGCAAGGCGGCAACTTTTTCTTCCTGCTCACTACCGCTGATTGCAGTGACCAGATTTAGATTTATTTCAGAAGCTTCGGACAATAATCAACCTGCTATCGGTAATTAGATTTAGGGCTGATAGAACCTGATCGTTGTTTAAAATTACTAATACACTGACCGAACCTGAATTACTTCGCTCTAACACCTGCTCAACTGACACACCCGCAGCTAATAGCTCTGGCGTAATTATGGAGTTGGAGTCTTTTTTTGCGATTGCATAAATATCAATCACATCACCGCGCACTAATGCGATTGGAAGATCGGTTATCTCAACAGTTAGTGGCACCAGCCGCTTATCTGATGAATCAACCTCAGTGCTGATTGCAGCAACTGGTATTAGATCTCCAGCAGATATTTTTGAAATCACAGTTGTACCAACAATTTGAGCAGAGGATGAAAGATAGTTTTTTGCAGTTTGGGCAAGTAGGACTGAGGCTGGAGTGATATCAGTTGGTGTGATTACTTGACCAGGAGCAAGGTCACCAACACTTGCCCAGACCAAAACCGTTCGATTTGCCTCTTTTGATATCAAACTAGCTGCAGATAAAGCGATTATTAACAGTGCAAGCCCCATCGCAAGTCTTGAATTTTTTAAGAAATCTAATTTAGCAAATTGCATACCTACTATTTATCAAAGTTGAGGATTTAATAACTCATCCTTTCGGATGATCTCCTGATCGACCAATGGTTGCAAGGTTGCCATATGACAATCACCCAATCACTGCCACAAGTAATGCCGATTCAAAAGAAGAAATTATACCTAGTACCAACAACTGATAAAGAGTTTGGTAACGAGCTCTCCCACCCCAAGTTTTCACCAATGCCATCATCTTTGGAGGAATTACCAGATTTATTCCAGTGGAGTGAGAATTTTGTAATCGCAGTGATTGAGGTTTGGTCTGGCCGCAGATCCGCACTTCAGCTGTCACGAAACTGTCATCGCTCTGTTGTGAATAAAATAATCGAACAAGGTAAGCACTTAAATCAAAGTTGCCAAATTAGAAAGCTTTACACAAATCAGCCAATTGAAGGTGTGATAGAGGTAGTAGTGACTTTAAGAGTTAAAGACCGAGTTCGCTCATTAACTTTAAGATTTGAAGGTGTTGATAAGCGGTGGATTTGTACCGATTTAAATTTGCTTTAAACCTCTCCGTGGCATCGCTTATATTTCTTTCCAGATCCACAAGGACAAGGAGCATTTTTAGAGGTACCACCAGAATTTGTTGGCTCCACATCTGCGGCTGAGTATTGCAGTGCTGCAGCAGGTGCTGGCGCCGGTGTTAAACCTTTAGCACCAACTTCTTTGCCTTCTACTTGAACCTCGACATGAAATAAGAATCCAACTAACTCTTCTTTTATTGCATCCATCATCGCCGTGAATAGGTCATACCCCTCTTTTTGATACTCAACTAATGGATCACGTTGTGCCATTGCACGTAATCCAATTCCCTCTTGTAAGTAATCCATTTCATATAGATGCTCACGCCATTTGCGATCTAGGACTGATAGCAAGATCTTTCGCTCTAACTCACGCATTACTACTGGAGTTAACTCACTCTCTCGCTTTTCATAAGCAATCCTGGAGTCTTGCAAAATTCTTTCCAATAAAAACTCACTATCAAGTGCTACTGCGCCACCGATTTCTGCCAATAATTCTTCAGCGGTGAATGAAATTGGATAAAGTACTTTAAGCGCTGTCCATAAGGTATTTAAATCCCAATCCTCTGCTACGCCAGTAGCTGTTGCTGAATCAACATAGGCAGTAATTGTTTCTTCCAGTGACACCTCCACCAGCTCTTTAATATCGACACCTTCAAGTACTTCACGACGTTCGGAGTACACAACCTCACGTTGCTTATTCATTACATCGTCATACTTCAACACATTTTTACGCATTTCAAAGTTTAAAGATTCAACTTGGGTCTGCGCTGATTTAATTGCATTACTTACAATTTTTGACTCAAGCGGCGTCTCTTCCGGCATTCCCGCGGCGCCTAAAAATCTTTCAACTAAGCCAGAGTTAAATCGGCGCATCAAATCATCTTGTAGCGATAAATAAAATCGTGATTCACCCGGATCACCTGGCGTCCAGATCGGCCTCTTAACTGGTTATCAATTCGTCTTGATTCATGACGCTCAGTACCAAGCACATAGAGTCCACCTAGTGAAACCACAGTTTCATGTTCCTTTGACACAGCTGCTTTTTGTTTTTCTATCTCAGCTGGCCATGCTTTTTCATACTCTTCAGATGAGTCAACTGGATTTAATCCTTTACGTTGTAGTTCAAAATCTGCCATGAACTCTGGATTGCCGCCAAGCATGATGTCAGTACCACGACCTGCCATATTAGTGGCGACTGTGACAGCTCCAATAGTTCCAGCTCTAGCAATAATCGCAGCCTCTCGCTCATGTTGCTTAGCGTTAAGCACTTCATGTGCGATGCCATTTTTCTTTAAAACAGCTGATAGCTCCTCTGATTTTTCAACACTTACCGTGCCAACTAAAACTGGTTGACCTTTCTTATGTCTGTCTACAATATCTTTTGCAACAGCAGTAAATTTTCCGATCTCTGATTTATAAATCAAATCTGATTGATCCATTCTGACCATATTTTTATTGGTTGGAATTGGGATAACACCCAACTTATAGATCTGCATAAACTCAGATGCTTCCGTCATAGCAGTACCAGTCATACCACTTAGCTTTTTATAGAGGCGGAAGTAATTTTGTAAGGTAATTGTTGCCAGGGTTTGGTTCTCATCCTGAATCTCAATTCGCTCCTTTGCCTCCAGGGCTTGGTGTAGGCCATCGCTATATCTACGCCCTGCCAACATGCGGCCGGTGTGCTCATCAACAATCAATAAATCACCATTCATAACTACATAATCTTTATCTCGCTTAAATAATTCTTTTGCTCGGATTGCATTATTTAAATAACCAATCATTGGAGTATTAGCTGCTTCATAAAGATTTTCAATCTTTAATGCCTCTTCAACCCTGGTAACACCCTCTTCTAGTATGCCAATCGTGCGCTTTTTAACATCAACCTCATAATGCTGATCCAAAGTTAGTTTTGAGACAATACTTGCAAACTCCAAATACCATTTAGTTGCCTTATCTGCTGGGCCAGAGATAATTAAAGGTGTTCTTGCTTCGTCAATCAAAATAGAGTCAACCTCATCCACAATTGCAAAGTTATGATCTCGTTGCACGCAATCTGAAAGTGACCAAGCCATGTTGTCTCGTAGATAATCAAAACCAAACTCATTATTTGTTCCGTAGGTAATATCAGCTGCGTATGCTTCACGTCTTTCAGCTGGTGACATACTCGCCAGAATTACACCAACTTTAAGTCCAAGAAAGCGATGTACTCGACCCATCCATTCACTATCACGCTCTGCAAGATAATCATTAACGGTAACTATGTGTACACCTTTACCAGTTAATGCATTTAAATATGCTGGCAAAGTTGAGACTAGAGTTTTACCTTCACCAGTTCGCATCTCAGCAATGTTTCCACGGTGGAGTGCAGCCCCACCCATTAATTGAACATCGTAATGTCGCTGACCAAGAGTTCGCTTTGCTGCCTCTCTTACAACTGCAAAGGCTTCTGGCAAAATGGAATCTAGAGTTTCACCCGTTGCATAGCGCTCTTTAAATTTTTCAGTTTTACTTCTTAGGGTTTGATCATCTAAAGCGGAAATTTCACTTTCAAATTTATTAACCTCTTGCGCAACTTTTACTAAGCGTTTAACCGCCTTGCCTTCACCAGCCCGTAAAACCTTGTCTAATAAACCCACAAAGATCCTCCGCTGGCCTCTTAAATATTATTGGTGAAATACGATAGTGGCTTATCGTATTAGAGAATTACGCCCCACCGCACACGCAGTAATAACAGCGGTGATACTGATTTTGGCATTAGCCAGGGCCCTAACCCCCTCCTGGATGGATGCACCAGTGGTTACTAGGTCATCAATCAAGAAAAGATCACCTTTAGGAATTTCACAGTTTTTAATGCTAAAGGCACCACTTAGGTTTTGAGCTCGTTGACTGCTATTTAATCCACTCTGATCCTTTATATTTTTAGCAAGATAGAGAATAGGTATATAGGTGGCTGAGATGTTTTCAGTTGCCAGTAATTTTACTACCTGTTTAGCCAACTCACTTATATGGTCTCTACCCCGTCTTCGAATTGCAGCGGGTGAGGATGGAATTGTAGTAATTGTTATTTGCTGGGCCCAAATAGAAACTGGTAGAGCAAAAGTTATTGATCGAGCGATACAGTGAGCAAGTAGGTCAATGCAAAACTTATTAGTATTTTCTTTGGCAGATAAAACAATTCTGGCGGATTGCGGATTATATTTGGCAACAAAATAAAGCTTTTGCTTGCCTACAAAATTTAATTTAGGTGCTGCCTGCCAGTTTTCACCACAGGTGTTACATATCTGAATACCAATTAAATTACAGCCTGCGCAGGTGGTGGGATAAATTAGCTCTTTTAAGGCAAGAAATGTTTTTAGCACTACCCTGTTATAACAGGATGCCGCAGCTTTATTTTTTAAACTCTATTGTCTGTTAATACTAAATCATCAGGGATGAGCGCAATTGGAAAGGATTGCACTGAATCACCATTTAGTTTAGGAATTGTTAGCACAAAGTGAGCACCTTGATTAGGCATTCCCCAGGCGAGTAATTGACCTTGGTGCAATTTGGCATCTTCAATTGCAATTGACAGACCCAATCCGGTTCCACCACTACTTCGAGCTCTAGAAGGGTCTGCACGCCAAAAACGATCAAATAGATATGGTGCATCCTCTTCATTAAAACCTAATCCATAATCTCTAACACCTATTGCAACCTCTTTATCACTTTCTGCAATAGATACCTTTATCTTCTTACCTTCACCATGATCAACTGCATTGGTAATTAGATTGCGCAGAATTCTCTCAATTCTTCGTGGATCCCCCTCAACTTGAATTGGCCCATCTGGTGCGATCACCTGAAAAAGTGTCGATTTGCTGGGATGTAAGAAATCCACTGTTTGTTTGGTTAATCCACAAATATCAAAAGTAACGACACCTAGCGCTGCTGCCTCAGCATCAAATCTGCTCACCTCAAGTAAATCAGAGAGCAATAATTCAAATCGATCAATTTGATTAATTAATAACTCACTACTTCTGGCAATATTTGGATCAAAACTTCCTTTTTGTTCATAGATTACCTCCGCTGCCATCCGCAAGGTGGTTAGTGGAGTGCGTAACTCATGTGAAACATCAGAGACAAATCGCTGTTGTAGCATGGATAAGTTTTCCAAGCGAATAATTTG
>Ga0102875_1000745_pt1 | contig 11733 bp, 9 predicted proteins | sample Colrivmet1547B02_FD_78185 | JGI IMG/M metagenome (GOLD analysis project Ga0102875, IMG submission 78185) | Estuarine microbial communities from the Columbia River estuary - metaG 1547B-02 | ecosystem: Environmental > Aquatic > Marine > Intertidal zone > Estuary | place: USA: Columbia River... | reverse complement strand
GTAAAATTAAAGTAGGCACTGATTTAATGGGTGGAGAAGGTAGTGGCAGTGGCAGTGGAGGAGGTGTAAACATCGATTTATCACCAGTAGTATCAGCACTTGCTGAAGTTAAAGCAGCTATTGATGCATTATTCAATAAAGAAGGTATAGTGATGATGGACAGCGTGCAGGTAGGTACAACACAAAACATGAACGGCCGTTATAAAACAGCCTAATCAAATATTTATACATAGACAATTTTAAATTAAAATAAAATGGCGATTATCAATCAAAAAAACACAAGCAAATTAGGCTTAACCGCTAATGGATTAGCAGCTAACAAATTTGGATACTTTGCAGGTACCGTAACTGATAAATTACACAATCAGTATTCAGTACATACAGACCCACAAGTTAAATTAGTTGATTTTAATGGTTCTTCTAAAGTTAGAAAAGAATCTACATTAGATGAATTAGACCCAAAAGCTCCACGTAACCCACGTGCAACTCAATACAAATCAAAGAAAGGTCGTAAATATAACGATTTAGGTCCAACAGAAGGTCGTTACTAATAAACCAATTAAGGGATGCCTATAATTAAACAACTAAACGCTACTAAGTTTCGTAGCTTAAAGTATGGTAATGATACCTCAGACGGAGGTAGCAGCAGGCAGCCTTATATGAAGGTTGAATTAAAAGACATTGATAAACCTTTCACTAGACTTAGACTTACTAAATTTGATGATGGTTTAATTAGAGGTGGAGCTGTAGGAGCATTAAATGCTGCTGCAGTTGATACACTTCGTATAGGTAAATTCTTTAAAGATTTACCAAAAGGACCATTATTCTTAATTAAACAAGTAGGCTTACAGTTATCTAATCCTAGATTAGAAGCTAAAAAAGGCGCTACTGGGTTTTTAAGTAGTGTAGGTCCAACTCGTATCTATAATTTAGGTATTAACACAATCGCTCAAGTTCCTCTTAATGCATTTGGTGGTCATTTAGTAAGACATGGCTTATTGCCTGTAATGGATGATAATACTAAGTATTTAAGTGTAGTAACTGAAAATAATAAAAATGGTAATGGTGTTATAGATTCTGAAAGTAACAGATTAGTTGGTTTAAGAAATAAATTTCATTTAGGAGATGGTAAAACTGAAATTAGTGAACAATTTAACTTAAAAGAAGCAAGAAGAACTAATAGACTTAACAATATAAACGAAAGACAAGCTAATAGAGATCTTAATAGAACTGGAAGACAAGCCAACAGAGATCTTAATCAAATGGGTAGGGAGATTAATAGGAATGAGAGTAAGACGGTAAGAAAATTTAATAGGTTACTTACCAAAACCTATAAAAAAGATAATAAAGATATTAATAAACAGGGAAGACAAGATAATAGATCTGTAAATCAAAACACAAGACAAGGAGCTAAAACTGAAGGTTTTAAATTTACTCGTTCTAAATATGAACGTATATCGGTCACTCCATATTCTCCACCTCCACCCCCATTTGAACGTTCTAGTTTTTATCGTACTAGTTTTAACAGAACTCCATTAGATACTACCACTTTAACTATTGATAGTTATACTGGTGGTCCTAACTCAGTATATGGTATAGGAAGAACTATTATTAATAGATATAATTTTACTGAAGACAAAATAAAGATTGATGACGCCTTTAATAATGCGAGGAATGCGACAATTTTAGGCAGTCTATCAGTTAATCCATTAACAGATTCAAGTAAACATGTTAATGTTAGCGGTAGTTTTACCACTAGCATTACCGGTGCAACAATTGCTCCACTTTCCCCTTGGCCTTTAATTACAGTCAATGTACCAGAAGATGACCAATTTAATGCATTGTCAAGAAAAACTCAACCCGATGATTTTTTCTATGGTACCGACACCCCAACAAGTATATTACAAAATGCAATTGGTGATGGGAATATTACTACAGATCCTCACATTTGGCTTTTTGATGATACCAACAGTTTTGGAACTGGTCACGTTCCAAAGGTAAATCCAATTATATCTGCTCCCTTTGATAAATTCCAAGTAATAAAAAAGGAGATGGATTTAGTGGTTAGTGGGAGTAACCCAGTATTTAAATATAAAGATGAAGACCCAACTTATATTGGTGGAATAAGAGAAATAAAAAGACAAAAAGACACTACAATTCAGGGTGATACAAATATAACAGATCCAAGAACTAATAAAACAATAACTTTTAAAGGAAAACAAGCAGACCTTGAAAAATTTCTAAAAGAGAATTTGCAAGATTATTCTCAAGTAAAAGGTAAATCATTACAGGATGTTGTTGTTGGAACTGGTGGAAATGGAAAAAAAGTTAAGGCTTCAATTATAAATGTTAAAGGTTTTGAAAAAGAAAATAGACTAGAAAAACTCTATAAGTCTGGGTCAATGGTTAGTCAATTTGGTAATGATGATGAATCAGCTAAGTCAGTACAAGATTTAGATACAACACAAAAAATAACTATAGATAGAAATTCTAAAAGGGGATTTTACTTTAACGGAGAATTAAAAGTATCTAATTTTGAGAGATTTGACCCCGGTATAATGAGTGTACATTTTAACTCTATTAATCCATTCGATGCTACAAATTTAAGCAGTATATTCTTCTCAGCATATATGTCTGGGTTTAAATATGGTGCAACAGCAACCTGGAACCCAATAAAATATGTGGGTAGGTCAGAAAGTTTTTATACATTCACCGAAACTAAAAGAGATGTAAGTTTTAGCTTACAAATTCCATGTTTTAATCCAGTTGAATTATTAGAAAACCATTCAAAGTTAAGTGAGTTGCAATCAGTTTTAGCGGGAAAATATAGTACTGATAATAGATTAGGAGGAATAATAACGGCAATAACATTAGGTAGTTATCTAATAGGAGAACCAGGGATATTAACATCAATTTCGTTTGATATACCTGATACCTCTTCTTGGGATATAGATTTGGGATTAGCAATGTATTTGAACGCCCAATTCAGCTTTACGATTATTGGTAAGGCATTACCTGAATTTAAAAAGGGTGGGTATTTGTTTGGTAAAACTGAATCTAAAGTAGATCCATCTCCTAAAAAAGATTTAACTAAAGGAGATAGTGAACAAAAATTATATGAAAAATTTACATTAAGAAATCTGTCTAAACCTAATATTTTTACTTCTTCTAATCCTTTTAATTTAATAGGTCTTCCTACAAATAAAATTTCTTCTACGAACATTTTTAACTCAGCTAATCCTTTTAGTATACAAAGTCTTACTGGAAAATCAGCATTTTCTTCAAAAAATAAATTTAACTCAGTTAATCCTTTTGGTTTAACAGGTCTTACTGGAAAATCATCATCTCTATTAAATCCTTAGCGCAATGGGTGGTAATTTAATAATATAAATAATGAGATATACAACAAAAGATATTACACAAAAACCAACAGGTACAAAATACCTAAAGTTAAAGAAATACCCAAATATTCCTTTATCGGAATATGATGTATATGTCATCACAACAATAGGAGACAGATTAGACTTATTAGCTTACACTTACTATAAGAACCCAGAACATTGGTGGATTATATCAGCGGCTAATAATAATATAAATAAAGGATCTATGTTCCTTACACCAGGTACTCAATTAAGAATACCAACAGATTTAGGTGCTGTATTAAAAATGTTTGATGATTTAAACTACAAATAATGTTATGTCTATATTTAAAGAATCCTTCCCACCAGTTATTAAGAATCAGCTCATTAAAAGAGGTGAAGCTATTGCTAGACGTAACTTAACAGATTTAACCTACCTTAATGGTAGAAAAGCTTGGTTGAGAATGTCTTCATCCGTTGATGTTAAAGAAGACGGTGGATCATTAGCTAAAAATTATATTTTAATGGGTGGTGCTTTATATAATGGAAAGTTAAGAAGTGGTGTGGGATCCGGACCTGAAAATGCATATTCATTACAAACACCGAGTGGTAAAACACACCAATATGGTATTAGACCAATGCCCGGTGTTACAGGTGTTGAAATTAAATCAAAAGGAGCTTATGGTTCATTAAGAGAAGTAACAATAAATTTTAACTGTTGGGATATTACTCAATTAGAAGATTTAGAATTGCTTTATATGAGACCTGGATACTCTGTATTATTAGAATGGGGTTGGACTCCTTATATTAACAACGATGGTAATTTAGTATCATCCATCTCATCATTTGATATATTTGATAGTAACCTTAAAGGTAAAGATTATCAAAATGTATTTCAACAATTGTTTAAAGAAGAAGAAAAAGCACAAGGTAACTATGGTGGTTTTTTAGGTATTATTAAAAATTATAAATGGTCAGCAAGACCCGATGGAGGATATGATTGTAGTACAACTTTAATTTCCATTGGTGAATTAATAGAATCATTAAAAATAAATTATTCTGCTGCTAACCTATCCCTGATTACCCTCCAAACACAGGGATATTTACAAATAGTAGACTCCGCCTATGCTGGTACCGCCGATGATAGAGAAAAATTCTTTAAAAGAAACTTCCTATCAGGTTTACTATATGAACTTTGGAATTCAGTACCTTCAGATAATAAAGCTGCTATTTTTACTAAAACTGATAAATTCGGTGTATCATATGATTTACTATCAATGGATATTGAATACCATAATGATACAGATGACGATGAAGAATTAGGAACAAGTGATAGCCAAACATGGATAACATTAGAATCATTATGTAAATTAATTAATAATCACTTAACAGTAGGTATAGTAGCTGAAGGTGGAAACAAACCTATTGTAGGTGTATCTATTAGTGATAGAAAATACCCTAATAACCAAATAACTTCTGATGATTTAAAAAATCAATCATCTCCTTACCTATTAAGTTTATGCCACCCACTACAAATATCAGTAGATCCTTCAGTTTGTTTAATTAGAAACGATGTTTGGGGAGCTTTTAAATTACCTGAAACTATAACTCCAACCGGATCTGCAGCAACACCAGAACCACAAGTTGGTGATATTGGAAAACAAGTTGATGCTAATGTTACCTGGAATGGAGTTTTAACACCCTGTGAAAATACAGCTAAAGCAACTATAAATGCTGTTATACCCCATGTATTGAATGATAGTGCTGGTTCAAAAGATGAAGACGCAGCTAAATGGTTAATTCAAAATTATTTTAGTGCTTGTAAAAGTGCAGGAATAAGTGATGATAAGGCTGCTGCTGAATTACAAAGACAATATGAATTAGCTATAAAAGTTGAAAAAGTAACTGTAGCCGTATCTGGGGGTATGGGTCCTGCATCTTCTGTTACAACTTGGCAACCTTCATTAAACGGCAATACATCAAAACCATCAGCAGGAGAACTTTATGATTTCCTTGACTATTTATACACAGAAAGTAATATAGAAGAATACTTCCCCGCAATCAAAAAAGGCTTTAAATTAGGTATAGTAGATAAAAAGAAAGAAATAATACTAAATCAAATTAAAGTTGAACAAAAAACAAAAGAAATAAAGGAAAAACAAGAAGATGCGGATGATGATCTTAGTTGGTTTAGCACTTTAAAACCATTTTCTGTATCTGATACTAATGGAACATCAGACCCGGCTTGTAAAGCAGGATTAGGACAAATAGGAAATATATATCTTAATATACGTTATTTATTAAAAGCTTGTAAAGATTCTGGATTAGAAGAAAGTGATAAAACTGGTAAAAATAATATCAATTTATATGATTTTTTAAAAAAAATACTATCTGATATATCTACAGCAACGGGTAATGTAAATAATTTTGACATACATGTTGATCCTATAGATAGTGTAGCTAGAATTATAGACATCAATTTTGTAGATGCCCAATCAAAAAAGGAGGCATACAATAATATGTTTACATTCTACTCAGAAAATGGTACACCAACAGGAAAATATAATGGTTTAAAATCTACAGTAAGAAATTATTCATTAGAATCACAAATATTCTCTGAACAATCTTCTATAGTAGCAATAGGTGCTCAAACAGGTGGGGGGCAATTAGGTCTAGAAAATGATACTATGGTTGGATTCAACCAGGGTGTAAAAGACCGTTTAAAGCCTAAAATGAATGCTATGAATACAACAAGTGCTGATGATAATGAAGATATTCAACTAGAAAACTTACTAACCAACCTAACACCAATATATGAATTCATCCAGGAAATGGGTGGTACTGAAGCTGATTTTGATTTTAATGAAGCAAGCAAATATGAAGGTGCTCTTAGAGATATTATAGCAATTTTTAGAGCATTATCTAAAAACCCAATTAAATTTAAAGCAATTATTCCTACAAAATTATCTTTAGAAATAGATGGTATATCAAACCTAATTATAGGACATATGTTTAATATCCATCCAGATTTACTTCCTAGAGGATATAAAACTGATGCAGATACAGGTGTTGGTAGAAAATTAGGATATATTTTAACTGGGGTAGGACATACCGTTAATGATAGTGGTTGGGTTACTAAATTAGAAGGTCAAACAATTATATTAGAAGAACCAGATGGTAAAGAAACAGATTTATTTGAAGTTACTTTAGATAAAACTGGAAAAGTAACAGGTGCTACTGCAAATATTACAACAGGTAAAGGTGGAAATTTAGTAGGTGGTCTTAAACAACCATATACTGATAAAAATTTAAATAAAGGTTGGGAAGGTAAACAAGTGGCATTTAATAGCACCGTAATAAATCCGGCAGTGGAAGGTCCAAAATTATCAAAGAAATATGGAAAAACATTAGCACAAGCCATATTAGCAACAGTACAAATTGAACAAAATTTTAAAGGATTTAACTGGAACCTAGGGGGATTTGATATTACCGCTGGGGGTTGGAAATTTGATGCTTCCATCCATGATGGTTATGTTGTAGCAAAGGAAGGAGGAACAGGATTATTTAAAGCTTTTATATCTTTTAAAGATTTTGATTCTTTTATATCTCAAAAGGTTGCATCATTTAAACGAAAAGGATTTGAAAGTGCTACTACAGCAGAAGCTTTTGGAAAACTATGGTATGAAAAGTGGAATGGATATGGAGCTAGAGTTTTAAAACCATCTAATATATCTACGGCTGACTGGGATGCAATAAAAATTAAAGATGCAGGTAGTGTTTGGAATAAAAATGCAAAATATGTATAATGAGAGCACCTAAAAATTTAGTTAAAGTAAAATACACAATGGGAGAAAAATATGTTGACTCTAACTTTATCCCTTATACAGGATATTATTGTGAATTACGAGGTAAAGCATATCCTGGAAAAGTATATACCGGTATTTCTAAACCTTTAAAATTAATATCTAGTTTAGTTAGCAACAACAAAATCAGTAATTATGTTTTTATTCCTGATGGAAAAGAATATACATTAAGATATTTTATTAAATATATCAATACCATTCCTATTTATTTAAAAGAAATAGATAGCACTACTTATAATAAAGTTAAAGATAATCCTTTATACCAAACTATAGCACTAACATTTAATGTGTATTCACAAGGCCCTACAGCTAATGGTTTCTTTAATATAAATGAAGTGGAACAGGCCAATAAGAAAATGCCTGGAATAAAACTTTACCTTCAAGACGAACTTGTTTAAGGCAAGATTTTATCTTATATTTAAGGTCACAAAAAAAGGTTATGTTTTATATTATTGAGAAATCTTCTCAACTATCACAATTATCATTCGAGGATTGTTTCGTTAGATTTATCCCTAATAGCAACAATTTTCACCCCGCACTTACTGAGTTAAGTCTAATTTATGTTAGACCCATTCATAGTAAGAAGGGATACATACTATGTTTAAATCATAACGAGTCACTTTCATTAACCAAAGATAAAGTATTTAATTGGTTAGATGGTCTAGGTAAAATATGGGTATTAGATAAAAAGCAATCATTGCATTGGTACCCAAATTCAGATAAATTATTTGATGTTAATTTTATAGAGCATGTTGACATAAAGGCGTTAGATAATGCCTGTATAAGCTACTACTACAGCTTACATGGTGCGTTGTCTAACGTCAACTGTTTAATTCCTATTAGTAAACATTATGAAATGTGTGAGGCTATATATGAATTAGCATGGCCCATTATTAAACAATACTCACTGAGTGACACAACATTTCAATTTAATAATTTCCGCACGTCAAATGTGTTTTATAATATTGAAAAAAACGGCATAGCGGTTGATAAAAACTGCTTTATTGACTATTATCGAGGTAAGTTACATAACCCTCAGTTTAATTTAAATCGCAGTAAAATATACACTCAATATAATTTATATACCACAACCTCTCGCCCATCTAATACATTCAATAGCGTGAATTTCGCAGCTTTACATAAAGATGATGGCGAACGCGCATGTTTTAAACCAGAAAACGATAAATTCATTGAAATCGATTTCCAGGGATATCACCCACGATTAATTGGTGAGATGATTGGGTTTGATTTTCCAAAAGATAAAAACACATATGAATATTTAGGTTATGTGCTGGGTGTATCACAACAAGAGGCAAAAGAATTAACATTTAAGCAATTATATGGTGGCGTTTGGTCGGAATATCAGTCTAAACCATTCTTTGAAAAGGTACTTGCATACACAGATGATATGTGGGACACGTACCAATATGGAAAATCATTTAAAACACAGAATAAAATATTTATACCCGACGAAAGCATATCAAAGACAAAGTTATTTAACTATGTTGTGCAGAGTAATGAAACCTCAACCAATGTTGAATTATTAGGGTTGGTATTTAATTTATTAGAAGGTAAGAAAACAAAATTAGTATTGTATACTTATGATGCGTTTTTATTCGATTATAGTGAAGAAGATAAAGATTTAATTCAACAGATAGTTGACGTATTGGAATATCCCGTAACCATTAAACAAGGCCAATCGTACCACGGTTTGGAGAAACTATAAATATTTATTATGGAACAACTAAACGAACTAGACTTGAACAAATTATTCTGTACATTCACAACTCCATTGGATTTGGAAAATACAGTAAACACTATAAATCGCCGTTACGCTATTCTATTCAATAAGATCTTTATTCTTGAATCACCACAGAGCGATGAATTAATGTGTACTTACAATATTGACTCGGGCAATGTACAAGATGCACCGATGGCCAATACTATCTTATTACATAGAAAGAAAGAATCAAATACATTATATACCATTAATGCTTTAAATACCTTAATTAAGGATTTGAATGGTGGTACATTAGATAAGAGTTTCATTGTTAATTGGAACGATTACAAAAATTGCATATTATTAACAGACGGACCTAGCCTACGCAGGTTAGATACGGCGATTCATAAAATAATAGATTTTAATAAGTAAAAAAACACTTGTTAAAATAAGTTTTGAGGTCATAAAAAAGAATCATAGATTCATAATATTCCGTTCATAGAACGACTTACAATTAAAACAAACAAACATGGACTTATCGTTCGTCAAGCAAAAGCTTGAAGCAAACGCCAACAGAGGCGCCGGTCGTGAAAAAATCGACTACACAAAGATCTTCTGGAAACCTAAAGCAGGTAAATACCAGATTAGAATTATCCCAAACAAGTTTAGAAAAGAGTGGCCGCTAAGAGAAATCCAAATGCATTATGGATTTTCTAAGGGACCAATTTTGGCTTTATCTAATTGGGGTGAAGAGGATCCAATTACAGGTTTCGCTAAGGGATTAAGAAAATCAGCTGACAAAGATGATTGGACTTTAGCTAACAAAATTTCTCCAAAAACACGCTATTTTGCTCCAGTAATCGTTCGCGGTGAAGAAAGCACAGGTGTACGTTTATGGGAAGTAGGTAAATTAGTAAATGACCAATTAATGGGCATCGCTAGCGATGAAGATTATGGTGATTTTACTGACATTACTGATGGACGTGATTTTACAGTTGAAGCTGTAGAAGATGTTATTGCTGGTAGAAAAGGTATTAAATGTACTTTACGTATCAAACCAAAAACATCTCCAATATCTGATGATTCTGTTTTAGTAGAAAAAGCACTAGAAGAACAACCAGATATCTTAGCAATCAACCGTAAGTACACTTACGATCAATTGAAAGATGTATTACAAAAATGGTTAAGCCCTGAAGAGGAAACCTCTACAGAAGCAACACCAACAGTAGCATCAACTGAAGATGAGGAAGATGATTTTATTAAAGAAATAAACGCACCTGTCCAACCTTACAGTTTAGATGTAAAACCAAAAGAAACGGCATCTGACAAATTTGATTCACTCTTCAATGATTAAAAATGGCAACGTCCAAAGAAAAAAATCTAACTTCAGTAGTATCTGAATCGTTAAAAAAATCCTTTGATATTAATGCATACAAGAAATCTAAATTCTTGGATGAAACAACTAAATTCAAAGAGCAGAAATGGATTCCATTCTCTCCTGCAGTTCGAGATGCATTATCTATTCCTGGTATTCCTATGGGCCACGTTGCTATTGCTAGAGGAGGCTCTGACACTGGTAAAACTACATTAATGATTGAAACAGCAGTTAATGCCCAGAAAATGGGCATACTGCCTGTATTCATCATTACTGAGATGAAGTGGGACTTTGCTCACGCTCAAACAATGGGATTAGAATTAGATGCAGTTCCTGATGAAGAAACAGGCGAAGTAATTAACTATAAAGGATTCTTCATTTATGTTGATAGATCATCTTTAAATACAATTGAAGATGTTTCTGCTTTTATAGCTGATACTTTAAATGATCAAGCTAAAGGTAAATTACCTTATGACTTGTTATTCTTATGGGATTCAGTAGGTTCTATTCCGTGTGAAATGAGTGTTAAACAAGGTAACAACAATCCTATGTGGAATGCTGGTGCTATGGCTACTCAGTTTGGTAACTTTATCAACCAACAATTTCCGTTATCACGTAAGGAAAAATACCCTTACACAAATACATTCTTTGTAATTAATAAGACAGGTGTTCAACCAGCTTTAACACCTATGTCTCAACCAAGAATGACAAATAAAGGTGGTAATGCAATGTATTGGGATGCTTCACTTGTTATTACATTTGGTAATGTAACTAATAGTGGTACATCTAAAATCAAAGCAGTTAAAAACGGAAAAAATGTTGAATTTGCAAAGCGTACTAAAATAGCAATTGACAAAATTCACGCTGACTGTGGTGTTGCAACCTCATCAACTGTAGTTGCTACTCCTCATGGATTTATTCCTGATGAGGATAATGCAATTAAAGCTTATAAGAAACAACACGCTAATCAGTGGTTTGAAGGACTGACCAATGTAGATGAATTACAAATTGTAGAAGATGCTAGCGAATGGGATGAAAGTAGCAAGATATCTCCTATGATAGAAATAGATAACAACAATGCAGAATAAATACTTTGAACTTTTTTCAAGTATTCAACCTGACACTCGTACATCTCTAGATTCAATTTTAATAATAGACGGCTTAAATACTTTTTTAAGAGCGTTTACTATGATAAACCACATAAATCCAAATGGCCACCACATTGGTGGCCTAACTGGATTTTTGAAATCAGTAGGTTATGCAATTAAAATGCTTAACCCAACTAAAGTTGTAATTATATTTGATGGGATTGGTGGTTCGAATGCTAGAAGAAATTTATATCCGGAATATAAAGCAAATCGTCACGTTAGTCGTATGACAAATTACTCAATTTTCTTTTCAAAAGAAGAAGAAACG
>Ga0102875_1000723_pt1 | contig 11888 bp, 9 predicted proteins | sample Colrivmet1547B02_FD_78185 | JGI IMG/M metagenome (GOLD analysis project Ga0102875, IMG submission 78185) | Estuarine microbial communities from the Columbia River estuary - metaG 1547B-02 | ecosystem: Environmental > Aquatic > Marine > Intertidal zone > Estuary | place: USA: Columbia River... | reverse complement strand
TTTTGTAATAAATGCAACTGACAATTCAACATTTTGCAAATTTAGCCAAAACGGAGGGTTGCATTTGATAATTCGAAATAAGGGTGACATTTTTGAAATCGTGAATATGGAAATTGAGCGTATGGAACATTTTTGGGAGATGAATGGCTCCAAAAAACGGGTAGGAGATTGGGGCGAAAAACAAGCGCGTGATTGGTTGGTTAGGCAGGGTGTTGAAGTTTTACATAATAATTGGAGAAGTGGGCATAAGGAGATTGATATTATCGGTAGGCAAAGAGATGTGTTGATATTTATTGAGGTGAAATGTAGAAGCACATCTATTTTTGCACCTCCGGAAACAGCGGTAAATTCCAAGAAATGGAAGAACATCGGGATAGCGGCAACGGATTACATGATTAAAAATAAATATTTTGGAAAATTTCGGTTTGATATTTTGGCGGTGACAATTACGCCTTACTGCAAGCAAATCATGCACTTTAAAGATGCTTTTGATCGGTCAAAGACAACCCTTTATTGAAAATTGATGTCAGTGATTTTACATATAACTAAGCCAACCCTTGAAACTTTGAATTTAATTTGCGAACGAAAATGAGACTGAGTAAGATTAATTTAACCGCGGCCTTCGCTTTTTTAAGTATTGTAAATATCGCAAAATCACAACACAAATGTGGTAGCGACATGCATTATGACCGTATTATACAAGAGCATCCTGAAGCAAAATTGCTGGAAGATCAGATGAATGCTGAGGCGGATTCCAAGAAAGTGGAGTCAAGAGCTGCGATCTATACTATTCCTGTCGTTTTTCATGTGATTCACACCAATGGGGCTGAAAATATTAGCCGCGAACAAATTTTGGATCAGATGCGTGTTTTGAATGAGGATTTCAATTTATTAAATAGCAATCGCAACAAATTGCGTTCAGCATTTGCGGGCTTAGCAGCTGATTGTCAGATCAAATTTGAGCTGGCAAAAATCGACCCTAATGGCAATTGTACAGATGGTATAAATCGTGTTTATTCTTCGGCGGGTGTACAAATGGATATGGCTACCGAGCCTGTGAAATCGTTAATTATTTGGCCCTATACAAAGTATTTGAATATTTGGGTTGTTTCTTCAATTAGTGGGGGAACTGGTGGCGGAGAAGTATTAGGTTATGCGGTTTTTCCATGGACTGCAAAATTTAGTAAAGACGGGATTGTTATGAAATCGGATCGCGTGGGAACCATCGGAACAGCAGTGGCATCAGACAGTGGTCGTACCCTCACCCACGAAGTAGGACATTGGTTGGGTTTGTATCATGTATTTCAAGACGATTGTAATAACGGCGACAAAGTAGACGATACGCCTCCCGCAACGGGTCCATTTACCAATGCAAACTGTCCAGCGGCAGGCAATAGTTGTAGTACGGATTCCCCTGATAAATTGGATTTGTGGGAAGATTATATGGATTACTCCAATGGTTCTTGTCAGTGTTTGTTTACCAAATTACAAAAGACGCGTATGCATTCCTACCTTACTTCGGGAACCAGTCCTAGAACGACAAATGTATCGACGAGTAATTTAATTGCAACGGGAATAACACCATCATCGGTAGCACCTGTGGCAACATTTACATCGAGTGCTCAAGTGATTTGCGCCGGTCAATCAGTGAAGTTTTATGATTTGAGTTGTAAGTCCCTACCAACGGCTTGGTCATGGACATTTACAGGCTCTTCTCAGCCAAGTGCATCAACTCAGAACCCTACGGTGACATACCAAACGCCAGGGGTTTATCCGGTTTCGTTAACGGTTCAAAATACAAAGGGGAGTAATTCTGTCACGAAGAGCAGTTATATAACAGTACTAAAAGCCGCAGGCGCAAACAAGCCAAATTTTGAACAAGGTTTCGAAAATGGTGACCCAGCCGCTTTTACCACCTCAGATAAATTCGTTCACAGCTCACCCACAACCTCAAGGTTTACGCTGGAAACAACTGTTGGATACACCGGTAGCAATTGTTACAAAGCACCAATAGCAACGGGCAGTGCAGCGGGTAGTACCTATAGTATCACATTGCCAAGTTTTGATATCTCTGGCATGGGCGCTTCAACACCCAGATTCACTTTTTACAGTTCCTATGCTCAACCTGATGCGACGGTCACAGAAGTTATGCGGGTTTATGTGTCTACCGATTGTGGCGCTTCATTCAAGCAAATATTAGAAAGGTCAGGTGCGGCTTTGGCCTATAGCGGTCAGGTATATACCAACAATTTTAAGCCAACTAAATCAACCAATTGGCGGTTATCGGGTGTTACATCCCTTTCTTCAATTGGGTATGGTTTGAATCAAAATTTGACATTCCGCATTGATGTAATCAGTGGCGGAGGCAATCCTGTTTACATCGATAATATCAATATTGGGGCGTTTTATGCCGGTGTTAATACCATCGGAAAGGATTTGATGGGTTTTGAAGTAAACCCCAATCCTATAGAGGCCAATTCTAAAATTGTAATTCATTCTGCCATCACCGATGAGGAAGTAACAGTTGTACTTCTAGATTTGCAGGGTAGAAAAGTTGCAAATATTTTTTCAGGTAAAATCTTAGAATCGAACACAACACTTTATATGTCTGATTTGTTATTACCAAGCTCTGGATTGTATGTCATTAGCATGGAGTCGAGCAAGGGTAGCATTCAGAAACCAGTCATTTTCGGAAAATAATACATGTCAATCAAGAACTTAGTAATCGTTGAGTCACCTGCCAAAGCCAAAACCATCGAGAAGTATCTCGGGGAGGGCTTTATTGTAAAATCTAGCATGGGTCACATCCGTGATTTGTCGTCCGGCGATTCCGCCATCGATGTCAAAAATGGATTTTTGCCCAAGTATGAGGTGCCAGATGAAAAGAAAAAATTGGTTGCCGAATTAAAGAAATATGCCAAAGACGCCGAAACGGTTTGGTTGGCATCGGACGAAGACAGAGAAGGGGAAGCCATTAGTTGGCATTTGTTTGAGGTATTGGGTCTTAAAGAGGAAAATACCAAACGCATTGTTTTCAATGAAATTACCAAAACCGCGATTTTACACGCAATTGAGAATCCTAGAACCATCGACAAGTGCTTGGTAGATGCGCAGCAGGCCCGACGTGTGTTGGATCGATTGGTTGGTTTTGAATTATCGCCCATCTTGTGGCGTAAAGTGCAGCCTAAATTGTCGGCTGGACGTGTACAGTCGGTGGCAGTGAAATTGGTTGTTGAGCGTGAACGCGAAATCAATGAATTTGATGCAAAATCGGAATTTAAAGTCATTGGTGATTTTAAAACACAGGAAGGCAAGATTCTTACTGCAGAAAATACCCAAAAGCCCAAGAATGCAGATACTGCAAAGGCTTTTTTGACATCGTTGATAGGTGAAACCTTCGCAGTGACAGGTTTAGAGGTGAAGCCCACTTTTAGAAATCCTTCACCACCATTTACAACATCTACTCTACAGCAGGAAGCTTCAAGAAAATTGGGCTACGATGTTACCACAACCATGAGAATCGCACAGAAACTCTATGAACACGGTCACATCACATACATGCGTACCGATTCTGTAAATTTGAGCAAAATGGCTATGGCCGCCGCCAAATCAGAAATCGAAACTACGTTTGGTGAAAAGTATTCTCAGGTTAGAAATTATACAACAAAGAATGAATCGGCTCAGGAAGCGCACGAAGCAATTCGTCCTACCAGTTTTGCTGTGCAATTTGCAGGAGATGATAACCGCGAGAAAAAACTATATAGCCTGATCTGGAAACGTGCTATCGCATCTCAAATGTCGAAAGCAGAGATGGAAAAAACTGTCATCACCATCGAAGACACTAGTAAAAATTCGAAGTTTCAAGCCGAAGGTGAAGTGATTCGTTTTGATGGTTTTTTGAAAGTGTACATGGAAAGCAAGGACGATGAGGAAGAAGATGGAGAACAGGATGGTCTATTGCCAGCAGTAATAGTGGGAGAAGGCGTTGATATGAAGAAGATCAAGGCTCAAGAGCGTTTTGCACGTCCTGCACCAAGGTATTCTGAAGCATCGTTGGTGAAGAAGTTAGAGGAGTTGGGAATCGGTAGACCGTCTACCTATGCACCAACCATTACAACCATTCAAAAACGTCAGTATGTTACCACCGAAACTAGGGAAGGTAAGCAGCGTAAAATTGCCGAGGTGACATTGATCGGTTCGGATATTACAGAAGAAGTTAAGGTTGAAAATTACGGGGCGGAAAAGAATAAATTGTTCCCCTCAGATATGGGTATGTTGGTAACAGATTTCTTGTCGGCCAACTTCGATGCGATCATGGATTACGGATTTACCGCATCGGTAGAAAAGCAATTTGATGAAATCGCCAATGGAAATCAAGCTTGGCAGGATATGTTGACCGGTTTCTATGGTCCTTTTCATGCCGCAGTTGATACAACGATGGAATCGGCGGAGAGAGTGACAGGAGAGCGAATTCTTGGTATTCACCCTGTGAATGGCCGCCAGATGAGTGTGCGAATGGGGAAGTTTGGTCCATTTGTCCAAATTGGAGTAAAAGATGATGAGGAGAAGTTGATTTACGCGAGTTTACAGCAAGGTCAATCCATTGAAACTGTTACCATCGAAAACGCATTGAAATTGTTTGAACTACCCCGTGAAGTGATGGTGTATGAAGGCGAGGCAGTGATAGCGGGCATTGGTAGATTTGGACCATATTTAAAGCGCGGTGAGAAGTATTTCAACGTAGAAAAAGGGACGGATTTAACAGAAATGACCGTTGAGGAATGCGAAGCGATTTTGAAAGAAGCTTTGTCCGGTACTCAGTTCCCATTGCATATCACAGATTATAACGGCGTTGCTTTGGAAGTGAATAAAGGTCGTTTTGGACCCTATATCAAATACCAAGGTCAATTTATATCTATTCCCAAAGGTCAAACCCCAGAAACAGTGACTGCGGAACAAGCCGTTGCTTTGGTTGAAGCAAAAATGGCCGGGGCTGCAGCTGCAATTTTGAAGACATTCACGGAAGATGCAAATATTCAGATTTTGAACGGTAGGTATGGTCCATACATCAAAAGTGGAAAGGATAATGTTCCGATACCGAAAGATAAAATATGGGATTCTTTGGTTTACGCAGATATTGAGGTTTTGGTGAAAGGTTTTGTAAAAAAGCCTAAAGCCGCAGGATTTAAGTCGAAGAAAAAGTAAGCGTCGCCTTTTGCGATTACAAAAATTATATTGGTACGATTCTCATGATTGATCCTTCAACACTTAGGGCAATGGTTCAGTTACTGGATGATCCTGATTTGGATGTTTCCTTGGCTGTGGAGAGTCGTTTGATGCAAGAAGGTGAGTCCGTAATCGATGAGTTAGAAGCGCTCTGGTTGAATAATGAATTCCCAGAGGCCTCCAGGTACATAGAACTGGTTGTTAATAAGATACAAAAGCGCCTTCTCCATCAGCGTTTCACCAATTGGTTCGAACAAGAGCAGCCCGATTTGATCGAAGGTTGGGTCATGGTGACACAGTTGCAGTATCCGGGCATAAAATTGGTGGATGTGAAGCGACAGTTGAATGATATCAAATTGGATGCTTGGTTGCTGATGGGAAATGTTGAAAATGATTTAGATCGCATTCAGATATTGAATCATGTTTTTTTTGAACAGTACGGTTTTCATGGAGATACAAGCCAATATCACTATCCCGATAATTCTTTTATTAATCGAGTGTTGGAACGAAAAACAGGCAATCCCATTAGTTTGTCGGCCATCTACTTGTCCGTGGCTCAACATTTAGGCCTTCCCGTGTTTGGGGTCAATCTACCTCAACATTTTGTAGTGGGATTGTGTAAAATTGGCGAAGCCTATGCAGGCGTGAAGAATGTTAAAACAGTCCCGCTGGGTGAAGTTGAAAAAGTAATCTTTTATATCAATCCATACAGCAAAGGACAAATCTTCACCAAAGAAAATGTCGATAGTTTTTTAAAAGTAGTAAATGTGACGCCCATACGTCAATTTTATATGCCCTGCTCAGTCCAGGATATTATCAAAAGGATGCTCCGAAATTTGCATTATTCCTTCGGTGAAGCCCAAGATAAATCAAAGCGCGCTGAGGTTGCTGAATTGATGCGAATTTGCGGAATGACAGATGAAATTTCGTCGGATTCAGGCGAGAAAGACGACAATTCTTAGCTCATTTTTGTTTATTACGGATTGGTGTTTGGCGGTGAAATGAAAAAACACGATTTTTGCACTCAATTCTTATGGCAGAAAAACCCATTGTAATGCCCAAAATGGGCGAAAGCATCGCGGAAGCGACAATTATTCGTTGGTTAAAGAACGAGGGAGAGCGTGTTGAAAAGGACGAGCCCATCGTTGAAATTGCTACCGATAAGGTTGATAGTGAGATCCCTAGCACGGAAGCGGGGATTTTAGTAAAGCAATTATATCAAGATGGCGATGTAGTTAAAGTAGGGGAGCCTGTTGCAATGATTAATACAGAGGGTGGAGCATCAGCTTCAGCGCCTGTAGCGACATCAGCACCTGCTGCAACAGCGTCAGCGGTGGTAGAAACAGCAATTCCAGTGGAAGCAGCGGTTGCTGCCATCGAAAAACAAATTGAATCGGCACAGCCCCTCGCGGAGCCTATATCGAATGATGGCGGAAGTCGTTTTTATTCGCCACTAGTTCTCAACATTGCAAGGGCTGAAGGCATTTCGATGTCGCAGTTGGAGTCTTTGCCAGGAACAGGAAAAGAGGGTAGAGTAACCAAAGCAGATATTTTAGATTTTGTTGCCAATCGTGGTACTGGATCAGCCAACGCGCCTGCGTCTGCTCTAGCGGTTGCGACCTCTAACGCCGCAGTAATTTCAACCCAAACACCAGCCAAAGTAGAAGTGAAATCTAGCATTTCATTGAACCCAGGTGATGAAATCATCGAAATGGATCGCGTGAGAAAGATGATTGCTGATCACATGGTGATGAGCAAGCATACTTCACCCCACGTTACAAGTTTTGTTGAGGCTGATGTTACGAACTTGGTGAACTGGAGAAATCTTGTGAAGGATAGTTTTAAGAAAAGAGAAGGTGAGAACATTACGTTTACACCCATTTTCATAGAAGCGGTAGCCAAAGCAATTAAGGATTTTCCATTGATCAACGTGAGTGTGGATGGAAGCACGATCATCAAAAAGAAAAACATCAACATTGGAATGGCCGTGGCTCAGCAGAATGGCAACTTGATTGTTCCGGTGATTAAGAATGCGGATAGCATGAATTTGTTGGGATTAACGCGCATCGTAAATGATTTGGCGGGAAGAGCTCGTATTGGCAAGTTGGTTCCTGATGAGATTCAAGGGGGCACGTACACGCTTACAAACGTGGGAAGCTTTGGAAACGTTTTGGGTACACCTGTGATCAACCAACCCCAAGTGGCTATTATGGCCGTGGGTGCGATTCGCAAGAAACCAGCCGTTTTGGAGACCGAATTTGGCGATGTGATTGCAATCCGACATATGATGTACCTTTCTCATAGTTACGATCACCGTGTGGTGGACGGCGCGTTGGGTGGTATGTTTGTTCGCAGAGTTGCCGATTATCTGGAGCAGTGGGACGTAAATCGCGAGATTTAAATCCAACAATGTTTTTCCTTTTCCTTGGGGGCTTTATCTTTGATTTCCTTGGAGCGTAAAATTTCACAGTTTGCCAAATATATGAGCCTCTGTTTTGCAGGGTTTGCGATATTTTGCCTCGTGGATTTGTATTTATCGCCAGTAAGTGAGATTCAGTATGTCCTTGCCCATGAAAGTGAGACAGGGGTTAGGGGAAAATCGGGTAGTAAATATGCCACTTACTTGTATCGCGATAATTATTTGCATACGATAAACTTCTGTGCCCATCAGCCATATCGATTGCGAGCGAAGGAATTTGATACTTTGCTGGTTTATGCAAGTGTTGATAATCGGACCGCGGAAGCCGAAGCTGTTCTGTTGGATCAAAAATCTAAACGGAGCGAAAAAAACGAACCCATTAAATCAATGCTAACCTCTGAAGATTTGGTCGTGGAAAAAGTCCCGGTGGACCTGAAGTCGTTTTATGCACTGGAAGATGGGGATTCGATACGGTTGTTTTTTAGTCCTTGGCGACATAAATTGGTTGAATACTTGACTTTTGAAACCGATGTTTGGATGAGGTTATCGTTTGATAAAATGCCTGTGTATGGCATTGTACACGAAGATTTGAAACAATGGAATCTCACCACTTTGGTGTTTGGTTGTATCATTTTAGCCCTAACATCACTCACTTGGATCATAAAGCCCTTTGAGTATTCGGTTGGGATATTTGTCTTTAATGTGATTATTTCTGCATTGCTTAATTGGATTTACTGATGAAGATTTTGGTTATATCGGACAATCATGGCTACGTAGATGAAGGGATTTTGCATCATGCGGCATGGGCAGATGAGGTTTGGCACGCCGGAGATTGGCTAAATACTGCGATGCATGAGGCAATTGCAAAGCTTGGAAAGCCGATTATTGGTGTGCATGGGAATATTGATGGGATGGACGTGAAAGTGGAATACCCAGATGTTCAATTATTTGATAGGGAAGGGTTTAGGATTCTGATGATACACATTGGTGGCAAGCCTGGAAGGTATCCGGCGAACGTAAAAGACATCATTAATAAAACCAAACCCGATATCTATGTCTGCGGGCACTCGCATATGCTCCAAGTGCAAAGAGATCCTAAGTATAATAATCTACTTTTTTTGAATCCTGGGGCTTGTGGTGTACACGGATTTCATAAAGTTAGGACCGCCATTCGCTTCCAATTGGAGCCGCAAAAGATCCATTCCATGGAAGTTGTGGAATGGCCTAAAAATATTGTCAAATAATATTGGAATCATTAGAAATTAATGATAATTTCGCATCCCGTTCTGAAAAATAATATGCCCAGGTGGCGGAATTGGTAGACGCGCTGGTCTCAAACACCTGTGGGTTCACCCCCGTACCGGTTCGACTCCGGTCCTGGGCACCAAATTGTGAAAAACAATCAACATTTTCAGATCAAAACTATCGACGGCCAAATGGCCGTCGATTTGTTTTTGCCCCCAACCGAAGGGCCATGCCCAGTATTGGTGTATTGCCACGGCTTCAAAGGATTTAAGCAATGGGGCCATGTCCCGCACCTACATGAGTATTTCGCCACCGGTGAATATGCTGTCATTACCTTTAATCATTCACACAATGGTGTTATTGGTGATGCCGATCGGTTTGATGCACTAGATTTATTTGCCGTGAATACGGTGAGTAAGGAACTAAACGACCTTGAATCGCTCGGTAAATGGATCAGGGAAAATGGGAAATCATTGGGATTAAACGTCGAAAGGGTTTCATGGTTAGGTCACTCTCGTGGTGGTGCCAATGTGATTCTATTCGCCAGCCGCTGTCAAGATTATGTAGAGAAAGTCATCGCCTGGTCGCCCATTCCATCCTACCAATGGTTGTTCGAATCGTTTAACCCAGAAATTTGGAAGAAAAATCGCAATGTTTATACCACAAACGCTCGCACAAATCAAGAAATGCCGCTGGATTACAGCATCTGGGAGAATTTAATGGCGCATGAAGAGGAGTTTGACGTTTTAGAGGCTGCGAGAGGACTTGGAAGGCCATTGCTAATCGTCCATGGAGAATCAGATGATGTAGTTCCTTGTGCCTTGTCTGAGCCTATCTACGATGCTTGTATTCACAGTATCAGAATGACAGTCCCCAAGGCCGATCATACTTTTGGAATGAAACATCCTTGCGCAGGAATTCAAGATTTTACCCAAGAATTGTGGCACGCACTCGACAATACGTTGAGCTTTTTGGAAGAAATTTGATAATTATGGCTGAAAAGCCGCTCGCTGAAGCCGGTCATTGATTGCACGGCCGAGCCCTTCGTTTGGCGCCCATTCAAAGTAGGCCACTTTTTGATTGTCCTGATCGAGTCTACGCAATGTGGAAAATAGATTCGACGCCGCTTGGTTGGTGTCGCCGCTGTCCGACAAATAGTAATGTGAACCGTCCGACGAATTGTAATCAGAACTCCGTTGCGCCTCTTGTTTAGAAAAATAAATGATCGATACGCTAGGTTCAATATCTTCGGCGGGCATTGTATTTAGCGCAATGAGCTTGCATCGCGGGCTATAATGTTGGTCTAGCTGACCTGGTGCCTGAGGATTACTATTTTGGTTTAAGTGTTCCAGTACGGGAAATCCCAATACATCCGCAATTCGCTCCAGGGATAATCCACCCAATCGGAGCACTTTTGGCGTCCCGTTGTCAATGGCGATAATGGTACTCTCTATGCCTACGGAACAGTTGCCATCGTCGAGGATATAATCTATGCTATCACCCAATTGATCAGCCACATGCTGCGCATTTGTGGGGCTTACGTAACCAAAGGGGTTGGCACTAGGGGCGGCGAGAGGAAAGGGGAGTGTGCTCAGTAATTCAAGTGTTAACCTGTTGTTTGGCATTCTAATACCAACCGTAGGCTGTCCGGATGTAGTGAGGTCTGGCACATGGTCTGCCTTGGGTAAAATCAGCGTTAGTGGACCAGGCCAAAAGGCACGTGCCAATTTATCTGCCATCTCGGGCCAATCAATGGAAAGAGATTGCGCTTGCTCAATAGAAGCAACATGCAGAATGAGCGGATCAAATGTAGGTCGGTTCTTCGCCGAAAAAATTCCCGCAACCGCTGTTTCATCAAGTCCATTGGCCGCTAGTCCGTAAACCGTTTCGGTGGGAATGACGACCAATTTTCCTTCGGTGAGCAGTTTTTTGGCAAGTATTAGGTCTGTGCCGCGATGCTGCATAGTTTAGAAAAATTAATTAACGACGTTTGAGGCTGTACTTCTCAATTTTATTGTACAAATGGCTTCGCTGAATGTCGATTTCTTGTGCGGTTTTGGCGACGTTCCATCCGTTTTGAACCAATTTTCTTTCGATAAAGACTTTTTCGGCCCAATCTCTGAAATCTTGAAGCGTTTTATAATCGTCGACCACGCCAAAGGGATCCGCGCCGCGCTGTGCAGGGTTCGAGAACATGTAAACGTCTTCCCCCGAAATTTTATCGCCACAAAGAATCACCAAGCGTTCAACTACGTTGCGTAGTTCACGAATATTTCCTGTCCAATTCACATCCTGCAGGGCTTGATAACCATCGGGGGTAAATCCTTTTAGAGGAATGCTATTCTCGTCGCAGATGTCTTTTAAGAAATTGTTGGCGATCAGCGGAATGTCTTCCACACGCTCGTTGAGTGTAGGAACATGAATCAGGATTACGCTCAGTCTATGGTAAAGATCCATTCTAAACTGTCCTTTTTCGATTTCCTCGAGCAAGTTTTTGTTGGTAGCGGCTACGATGCGCACGTCCACCTTGATTTCTTTATCGCCGCCAACCCTTGTAATTTTGCCTTCCTGAATCGCTCTCAACACTGTTGCTTGGGCGGAAAGACTCATATCGCCAATTTCATCGAGGAAGAGGGTTCCACCGTGGGCTTGTTCAAATTTGCCGATGCGTTGTTTGATGGCGGAAGTGAAGCTGCCTTTTTCATGGCCAAATAATTCACTTTCAATCAATTCAGATGGGATGGATGCGCAATTCACTTCAACCAGGGCCATGTTGCCGCGATTGCTTTTTTCGTGCAACCAACGAGCTACCAATTCCTTACCCGTTCCATTTTCGCCGGTAATAAGCACGCGAGCTTCGGTAGGGGCTACTTTTTCAATTGTTTCTTTGATCTTTCCGATGGCGGGTGTTTCACCGATGATATCGAATGTCTTGGAAACTTTTCTCTTCAGAAATTTGGTTTCGGTAACGAGGTTGTTTTTGTCGATGGCATTGCGG
>Ga0102875_1000694_pt1 | contig 12095 bp, 10 predicted proteins | sample Colrivmet1547B02_FD_78185 | JGI IMG/M metagenome (GOLD analysis project Ga0102875, IMG submission 78185) | Estuarine microbial communities from the Columbia River estuary - metaG 1547B-02 | ecosystem: Environmental > Aquatic > Marine > Intertidal zone > Estuary | place: USA: Columbia River... | reverse complement strand
GCACTGTGGTCAAAACCTTTTGCTTTTTCCCAGGGCAAACCGTTTTCCTTGCATTGCTGCTGAATGTCTCTGGCGGTGAAATCTATGCCAAGCGTAAAATGTGTGTAATACTTGTGGGCAAATTCAGGGGAGATATGCTTGCCCACCTTTTCGATACGAACAACGAGTTCGCATTCGAAATGCAGGTCTTTGGTGAAGGTGGGGTAATAAAAATCTCCTTCTCGGAGTAAGGCGGTATCTGGTTTGAGAAAATAGAGGGGCTCTGAAGGGAGCGCTGCTTTCATTTCTTTGGCATGATCGGCATAATTGCGACCAATACAGATGATTTTCATGGCTTTTTGAATTTATTTTTCAATAATTCGAGCTTGTCTTCAATGTTTTGCGAACTGTTGCTGGCTTTGATGCGCTCCATTTCTTTTCGCAAGACTTGTTTGGTGTAGAGCGGAAAATCGGCCTCGAGCATCCAGCCGTAGTATCCGGGCTCAAGCTTGAGGACTTGCGCAACGGTTTTGCCTTTGTGCTTTCCGAAGTTATAGCAGACTTCTTGGTTTTCATCGTAGGCCAAACGACCAGCAAAATCGGCCTGTTGGTTACCAACGGTAGAAAATTTTGATAAGCCGGCTATGTCGTTTTGTAAATCGGTGTATTTTTCGGTTTGCGCCTGCAATACTTCTAGCGTGGCAAGGGTGTCGTAGAGTGCATTGTGGGCATTCTCTATTTGCTTTCCACAGTAGAATTGATAAGCAGCTGCTAAGGTGCGCTGTTCCATTTTATGGAAGATGTTTTGTACATCTACAAAATGGCGTGCGCCGAGGTCAAATTCAATGTTACAACGCAATAATTCTTCGGACAACACTGGAATGTCAAATTTATTGGAGTTGTAACCTGCTAAATCAGCATCGTCAATGAATGCGATGAGGCTTGGAGCAAGTACCTCAAAAGTGGGTGCGTCTGCAACCATTTCATTGGTGATGCCGTGAATGGCAGCGATTTCTGCCGGAATAGGCTGGCATGGATTCACCAACTCATTAAAGGTTTCTGTATGGCCGTCAGGGAAAAGTTTGATGACGGCTATCTGAACGATGCGGTCTTTGGTGATTTGCAGGCCGGTGGTCTCGAGGTCAAAAACACAAAGCGGGCGAACGAGTTGTAGCGCCATGCTTAGATGCTTGTTTCGGGGTCAAAACCTTCGAGGTAATCTGCCACACGACGCACAAACTGACCACCAAGTGCGCCGTCTACAACGCGGTGGTCGTAGGAGTGCGACAAGAACATTTTGTGACGAATGCCAATGAAGTCTCCTTCAGGGGTTTCAATCACTGCAGGAACTTTGCGGATCGCACCGAGCGCTAAGATTGCAACCTGAGGTTGATTGATGATCGGAGTGCCCATGACGTTGCCGAAGGTTCCGACATTCGTTACAGTGTAGGTGCCACCTTGGATATCTTCTGGCTTGAGTTTGTTGTTGCGGGCGTTATTGGCGAGTTCGTTAACAGCCTTGGCTAAACCAACGAGGTTCATACGGTCTGCATTTTTAATCACGGGCACGATGAGGTTGCCACTTGGCAAAGCCGCAGCCATCCCAATATTGATGTCTTTTCGTTTGATGATGTTGGTGCCAGAAACCGATACGTTGATCATGGGGAAGTCTTTGATGGCTTTGGCCACCGCTTCCATAAAAATAGGCGTAAAGGTCAGGTTTTCACCTTCGCGTTTCTTGAACTCGTTTTTCATGCGCTCGCGCCATTTCACAATTGTGGTGACGTCAGCCTCCACATAAGAGGTTACGTGCGGAGAAACATGCACAGACATCACCATGTGTTCGGCGATGAGCTTGCGCATGCGGTCCATCTCGATGATTTCGTCGCCGCTGTTCGGGATCACGACAGGTTCTTTGATTTGAATCGAGGTAGCAGCCTGAGCTGTGCTGGTTGGGGCTGCTGGTGTTGGCGTCGAAACAGCTGCATTTGCAGGGGCAGCGCTTCTGTTCTCCAAGAATTGGAGCATGTCTTTTTTAGTAACGCGGCCGTCTTGACCAGTACCTTGGATGGCAGCTAATTCTTGGGCGCTTATGTTTTCTTTAAGTGCAATAGTGCGCACCAGTGGTGAATAAAAACGACCATCGGTACTTTTTGCTACCGGAGCTGAAGCAGGGGCCGCACTCTCTGGAGTAGCATTTGCTTCGGTAACAGCAACTGGAGCTGGCGCAGCTGATACAGCAACTGGGGCAGGGGCAGCCGAAGCACCGTCTGTAGATAAAATGGCGATGACATCACCGACTTGGGCAACTTGGTCTTTTTCGAAAAGAATTTTAATCAGGGTACCGGCTGCCTCAGAGGGGAGTTCGTTGTCTACTTTGTCTGTTGCAACTTCTACGAGTGGTTCGTCCATGGCAACATCGTCGCCAATGTTCTTGAGCCAATTGGTAATGGTTGCTTCGGTAACGCTTTCACCCATTTTGGGTAGACGAATTTCTATTTCTGCCATGTTGCTGTTAATTGATGTCGTTGATTTGCCTGCAAAATTAAGCAAAATCAGGCAATTATTAGTGTGGTTCGTTGTCTAGCTGCCTGAGTTGTCGCCACACCGATGTGAGGTCGTGACTTGGTCTGTAGGACTTAGTGTAAATAAACGCTTGTAATTCAGTGGGTTGATCGCTGTTTAAATTCGGCTCAAGGATGCAAAGTTTGCCTTTTCTATTGACATCGTTTTGGGGCTTCACACCTACAAAAGAGCAGTGTCCAAACAGGACCTGAAAAATATTTCGGATGTATTGTTGCGGACGTCGAAAAATCCAAAAGAGGAGCGGTGATAAAAGCACTAAAATACTTGCTAAAACAAGATCAAATAAGCGTTTGATGCGTTTGTTGGCAGGAAGTTGTAGTGCATCAAAATGGATGTTGTAATAGGCACCTGCTTGATCGATAGAAGAGCTGCCAATAAGGTAGCTGGTATCGGGTTGGGCAATTTTGTATTCGAGCGCTAGACCAGCGGTGTCGGCCATGTAATGGATGATGCGAGAAGCGCCTACATCTTTGGCCGAAAAAATCATTTCATTGAGCTGGTGTACGCGAATGATGTCCTCGATTTGTGCACTCGCGTTGACAGGAAGTTCACTGACGGCAATCTGATGGATTTGTTCAATTTCCGGGTATGTTGCTTGCAATAAATGGGAGATGCGCACAAACTCTTCTTGATTGGCTACAATGCCAAAGCGTTTTTTAGGAAGTTTGCCAAAATTGATGCGCCCTTTGGTGCTGAGTTCTTTGAGTGCTCGGGTCAGATAGAAAGCCAACAAAAAGCCTACGGCGCCAAGTAAAATAAAGAGTCGGGAGAACTGCCATTCTTTGGGAAATAACGCATATGCAACCAATATGGTGATGGTGCCAAAAAATGTACTTTTCCAGATTTGATGAATGCGCGTTCCGCGGTCGTAGAGGCCAAAAAGCCACGAACAAAAAATCCAGATGCCTACATAAAAAGGAATTAAAACGTCATAGGCCCATGCAGGAAAGAGAATTTGGTTTTGTTTCCATTGTTGGGCCAGTAGATATAAAAAACAGACGGATATCGTGGTGTCAATTGCAGGCCACAATAGGTTGTTTAGTAATCTTTTGAGGATTGAAGCGCTGGCTCTTAAGTAGATAGCGAAGTGGATGGCTAATGAAAAGATCCGGGCATATCGCGCCGAAAAATGTTTCTTGGCGAATATGACCATGGCGTTGTAGAAGACAAAAACGTAGTTTAGAGAGCCTTTCTTGGTGCTTTCACCTTTGTAATGAATGATTTTGGTCTTGGGGAAATAGACATTGGTATAGCCTCCTTGCTGTATGCGATACGATAAATCAATGTCTTCGCCGTACATGAAAAATGCTTCGTCGAGCAAACCTACTTTATCGAGAGTGCTTGCGCGCATGAGCATGAAAGCGCCGCTCAAGACATCAATCTCGTGAATTTGGTGTTCATCGAGGAAGCCGAGATGATACGTGCCAAATGTTTTGCTCTTCGGAAAGAGTTTTGACAAGCCGAATATTTTGTAAAATGAAACTGAAGGGGTTGGCAGTCCGCGTTTTGATTCAGGTAAAAAGCGTCCTTTTCCGTCGAGCATGCGCACACCGAGCCCTCCAACATTCGGATTTTCGTCCAGGTAGGCAATGCATTTATCGAAGGTGTCTTGCTCCACAACGGTGTCCGGATTCAGCAACAGCACGTAGCGACTGTCGCTTTGTAAAATAGCCTGGTTATTGGCTTTGGAGAAACCGACGTTTTCTGTGTTGGCGATGAGCTTAACCGTTGGGAATTTTTCTCGAACCAATGCTACAGAGCCGTCTACGCTGTTGTTGTCTACGACAAATACTTCGATTTGCAGGTGTTGGCTCGCGGCAAGCACGCTGTTGAGGCATTGTTCTAGAAAGTTCACTACATTGTAGTTGACTATCACCACACTCAAATCAAAGCGATGTTGTTTGCTCATTTTTGGGCGATACAAGAGATTTCTATCGTGACATCAAGCGGAAGTCTGGAAACCTGCACGGTTTGTCTGGCAGGAGCAATTCCTTGGAAATAGCGGGCGTAAATTTGGTTCATGGCCTGAAATTCTTGTAAATCCTTCATGAAAATACTGACCATCACTACATCGTTGTAAGTGAAGCCTGCTTCTTGTAGCAAAGCGCCGATGTTGTCCAATACACGGGCTGTAGCAACTTCAATGGTATCCATTTCGAGTAAACCCGTACTCGGATTCAGCGGAATCTGACCACTGATGTAGAGCGTGTCGTTTTTCAATATGGCTTGGCTGTACGGCCCAACAGGTGCGGGTGCGTTTGGAATTTGAATGGGTTTTTTAGCTGCTGACATGCCGATTGCTTGATTTTACTACTTTTGCAAAGTAACAAAAAACAAGCTACGTGAAGGTCCTTTTGATCGATTTTTATGACTCCTTTACGTACAACCTCGCTCACTACCTCGAGGCCATGGACCTCGAACTTACGGTTGTCCGTCACGACCAACTTTCTCAACAAATCCTTGGAGAAGCAGCTGCCATCGTCTTATCACCCGGACCGGGGCTTCCATCAGAAAAAAAAGGTCTGAATGACTTCTTGAACGCGTTTGTTGGCCAAAAACCTATACTTGGCGTATGTTTGGGGATGCAAGCGTTGGTCGAATATTTAGGGGGATCTTTAATGAATCAAACACAAGTCAAACATGGGGTGCAAGAAAGTGTCGCTATTTTGAACCACGATGGTTTATTTCGCGATTTATCGAATCAAATCGATGTGGGGCTCTATCATTCTTGGATGGTAGCTTGCCCAGAAAGCTGGATTACAGCCAAAAGTCTGACGGGCGTCCCGATGGCTTTTGAAAGACCTGATCTAAGGTTATACGGCGTGCAATTTCATCCCGAATCGGTCATGACCCCATTTGGTAAGCAAATTTTGCACAACTTTATACAAATTGCTCAGCATGCTTAAGTTTTTGGTCTTTTCTTTGTTTTTTTCAATTGGCTTGCTCGCTCATGCGCAGTCTTGTACAGGCTTATGGATCACCATTGACGACGCCACCGGCCTCAAAAAGTCGATAGTAGAGCTGTATAAAAAAGATGGCGTGCTCTACGGCAAGGTAGTTTACATCTACAAAAGAGGAAAAGATGGTCCCAACTCTAAATGCACCGAGTGCAGTGGTAAACTTTATAATCAGCCGGTCATGGGAATGCTCATTGTCAAGCAAATGCAATGGAGTGGCTCGCAATGGGAAGACGGCACTATACTCGATCCAGACAACGGAAAAACCTACACCTGCACCATTTGGCTCAATGATGCCAACAAAGACAAACTGAACGTTAGAGGCTACATTGGTCCGTTTTTTAGAACCCAAGAATGGATCAGAACAGATAAAATTCCGACGGATTAAAAACCTTTTTGTTCAACTTTTGTTGTTGATTTACATTGTCTATCTTCAACAAAATGAAACAAATTCTTCAAATTACCTTCTTTTTCTTTTTGCCCATTTCTCTTTTTGCCCAAAGCGGCACGCTTTCTGGGAAACTTACCAACGCCTCCAACGGAGCACTTGTTTCTCCGGCAAAAGTGAATATCATTGAACTGCAATTACTCAAAGCAGTTGACCTCGATGGTAAATTTAGTTTTGAGAACCTCACACCAGGTATTTATACGGTCAAGATTACCGCGCCAGGTTTCGAAGATAAAGTCCAATCTGAGGTGCTCATTACCAATGCCCGCCCCACAGAACTCAATATTGAACTCGAGGAAAAAGTACAGACCTCTAAAGATGTCAAAGTAACAGCCGCACCTTTTCAGCGCAAAGTAGAATCGCCAAACTCGCTCAAAACTCTGAGCGCCACTGAAATTGAGCGTTTACCTGGCGCCAACCGAGACGTCAGTAAAGTTATTGCGGCGCTCCCTGGAGTAGCAGCGCGTGCCACGTTCCGCAACGATATCATTATCCGCGGTGGTTCACCCGGCGAGAATAAATTTTACCTAGATGGCATTGAAGTCCCGAATATCAATCACTTTGCTACGCAAGGCAGCAGCGGCGGCCCTGTTGGCTTATTGAACGTCAATTTTATCCGCGAAGTAGAATTTTACTCTGGGGCTTTTCCGGCCAACCGTGCCAATGGGCTCTCGTCCGTACTATCCTTCAAGCAGAAGGACGGCAATAAAGATGCCCTTATTACCAATTTTGCATTAGGATCATCCGATGCCGCCCTCACTTTTGATGGCCCAATTGGCGACAAAGGCGATTTCATTTTCTCGGTGCGCCGTTCTTACCTTCAGTTTCTATTTGCGGCGCTTAAATTGCCCATTTTACCGACTTACAACGACTACCAGTTCAAATTTAACTTTCAGCTCGACCCTAAAAACAAGCTCTCGATCATTGGCCTCGGTGCCCTAGATCAGTTCGGACTCAACTCTAATGTGAACGATGGCCTGACAGATACTGCGCAGGTTGAATACAATAATTTTATTCTCGGAAACTTACCCCAACAAGGGCAATGGAACTATACCATGGGTGCGGTTTGGCAGCATTCTTCAAAATCATCGATTCAAACTGTTGTGGCCAGCCGCAATATGCTCAACAACCGAGCCTATCGCTACAAAGACCGCATCGAAGAACCTCAGAATTTGTTGCAAGATTACACTTCTTTCGAAGCAGAAAACAAATTGCGCTTTGAACACACTTACATCAAAAATGGCTGGCGCTGGAATGTCGGTTTAGGTTATGAGTTCGCAAAGTATTTTTCGGATACTTATCAAAAAATAACGGTTTTTGGTCAGCCTGTGGTCATCGACTTTGAATCGACGCTCAACTTGCATAAATACGCAGCCTTCTCGCAACTTAGCCGCGCCTTTTTGAATGAAAGATTGCGCTTATCGGTGGGTATGCGTGCAGATGGCACCTCGTATATCGCTCAAATGCGCAATCCCTTCAAGCAATTTTCGCCCATGTTTTCGGCGTCGTATCGCCTGACCGAAGATTGGGCAATCAACACCAACATTGCGCGCTACCATCAGTTGCCAGCTTATACCATTCTCGGCTTTAGAAATACTGCCGGAGACCTCGTTAATCAGCAAAATGGTGTGCGTTACATACAAGCAGATCATTTTGTTTTGGGTACCGAATACCTCCTCAAATGGAATGCACGTGTAACACTCGAAGGCTTTTATAAGAAATACAATTACTACCCCTTCTCTTTAAAAGATTCCATTTCTTTGGCAAACATTGGGTCAGATTTTGGAGTGGTAGGCAATGAGGCCATTACCTCTACTTCTAGCGGCCGCAGTTATGGTGCAGAGTTTCTCTATCAACAAAAATTATACAAAGGATTTTACGCCGTTTTGGCTTACACTTGGGTTCGCTCCGAATTTCTCAACAAAAATAATGTGTATGTGCCTACCGCATGGGACAGCCGTCACATCGTATCACTCACAGGCGGTAAACGCTTTAAAAACGGTTGGGAGTTCGGCATGCGCTGGTTGTTTTCTGGCGGCGCACCTTACACGCCCTATGACATCGCAACTTCTAGTTTAACCACCAATTGGGATGTCAATGGAGTTGGCCTGCTCGACTATACACAGCTCAATACGCAACGCGAGAGCAGTTTTCATCAGTTGAATGTGCGCGTAGATAAAAAGCTCTATCTCGATAAATTCAACATGAACTTCTACTTTGACGTTCAAAACCTTTATGGATACAAGGCAATTCTAGCGCCAATTTTGTTGGTAGAAACCGATGCGAATAATCAGCCCATTGCCGTGGAGAACGACCCAACGCGCTACCAAACGAAGCTCATCGAAAATGCTTCTGGAATCGTACAGCCTACACTGGGTATCATCATTGAGTTTGTAACCAAAAAGCGCAACTAGAGAGATGCTTCACCATTTTTAAAAAAGTGGTATCTTTGCACCCAAATTAAAGAAAATACATGGCTACCAACAGAACTTTTACAATGCTAAAGCCCGATGCAATTGAAAACGGGCACATGGGCAAAATCATCGACATGATCATCAATGCTGGTTTCAGCATCAAAGCAATGAAATACACGCAACTTTCCGAAGCGCAAGCCAAAGAATTTTATGCAGTTCACGCCGAGCGTCCGTTCTACGGCGAACTCGTTGAGTACATGACCAGCGGCCCTATCGTTGCCGCCATTTTAGAAAAAGACAACGCTGTTGCTGATTTCCGTGCACTCATCGGTGCTACAGATCCGGCTGAAGCTGCAGACGGAACCATCCGTAAAGCATATGCCGAAAGCAAAGGTCGCAATGCTGTTCACGGTTCCGATTCAGACGAAAACGCTGAAATCGAAGGTAAATTCCATTTTGCTGCCAACGAAATTTTCTAATTTCGCTTTACCAATAGATTTTTAAAGACCGCATTGCGGTCTTTTTTTATGTTGAGCCCCATGAGATTCACAGAAGCCACCGAGAAACGCCGCACCTTCGGCATTATTTCCCACCCCGATGCCGGAAAAACCACCCTTACCGAAAAGCTCTTGCTTTTTGGCGGAGCCATTCAAACAGCTGGTGCGGTGAAAAACAATAAGATCAAAAAGTCAGCAACTTCTGACTTTATGGAAATTGAAAAACAGCGTGGGATCTCCGTGGCAACCTCCGTGATGGCTTTTGCTTATAACGGTAAGCAAATCAACATTTTAGACACGCCAGGTCACAAAGACTTTGCCGAAGACACCTTTCGAACACTCACTGCCGTAGACAGCGTCATTTTGGTCATCGACTGCGCTAACGGTGTCGAGGCTCAGACTGAGCGCCTCATGGAAGTGTGCCGCATGCGCAAAACACCCGTGATCATCTTCATCAACAAAATGGACCGCGATGGTAAAGAGGCCTTTGATTTGCTGGACGAACTCGAATCCAAGTTAGCAATCAAAGTGCGGCCACTCACATGGCCAATTGGCATGGGTGATCGCTTTCAAGGGGTCTACAACATTTACCAAAAAGGTCTGAATTTGTTCTCGGCTAACAAAACAAAAATTGCTGAAGACGTTGTTTCTATTGCCAACCTTTCCGATCCAGCGCTCGATCAAATCATAGGTGAAAATCCGGCAAAAGAGCTCCGTGACGAGATTGATATGGTGGAGGGAGTCTACGATGCCTTTGATCGAAATACGTACTTGGCTGGCGATGTCGCACCCGTTTTTTTTGGCTCGGCTGTCAATAATTTTGGCGTCAAAGAATTGCTCGATACCTTCTGTGAAATCTCGCCATCGCCTCAAGGGCGCGAGAGCGACACCCGCATGGTGGAGCCCGAAGACGAACGCTTTTCTGGTTTCGTTTTTAAAATCCATGCCAACCTAGATCCCAAACACCGAGACCGCATTGCCTTTTTGCGCATCGTTTCTGGCCGTTTTGAGCGCAATAAGTTCTACCACCACGTGCGCCTCAACAAAGACATGAAATTCCCGAACCCGACGTCTTTTATGGCCCAAGATAAAAGCGTCATCGACGACGCTTACCCAGGCGATGTCATTGGCCTTTACGATACGGGTTCCTTCAAAATTGGCGATACCCTTACCATGGGTGAAAAGATGATGTTCAAAGGCATCCCGTCTTTCTCGCCTGAAATTTTCCAGGAATTGGAAAACCTCGATCCATTAAAGTCCAAACAACTAGACAAAGGCATACGCCAGCTCATTGACGAAGGCGTAGCACAGTTGTTTATTCAGCAACCGGGTAACCGCAAAATTGTCGGTACGGTTGGTCAGCTTCAGTTTGAGGTCATTAACTACCGTCTGATCCACGAATACGGCGCTAATTGTCGTTTTGTACCCCGTAATTACTTCAAAGCATGTTGGATTACCTCCACCAATCCAGAACAGCTCGCTTCATTTCAGCGTGCCAAAAGCAATTACCTAGCCCTTGACAAAGACGAAAACTTGGTGTTTTTAGCAGAAACACCGTTTTTATTACAAATGGCCGAGCAAGATTACCCTGATTTAACTTTTCATCAAACTTCTGCATTCAAATTAGAGGTCTAGTTTTTATTGATGCAGGTCAAGCGTTTGTTTTTCTTTTAATCAGTAATTTTATCAAAAACTCGTGCTTATGTCAGCTCCTCTAGAACGTCGCTCTTTTCTATCCCGACTGGGCCTTGGGCTCGGCGGAGCACTTCTTTTTCCATTTTCTAATTGGGGGAAGTCCAAATCCAACGATATGCAACAATTGATTTTAAAAATCAGGCCACTTGGCTTTCAATGGGAAACCCTTGATCCTTTTCTTTTTTGTGTGCACCACGAAGATTTCTTTCCAAAAGGAAATGCCGCACTCGGCCCCGATCCTAAAAACTTTGAGGGGCGCCACATGGGCCAAGATTTCATTGTCAAAGATGGCTTTCGCATGTACCATGGCTCCACTGTTCCTGGCTTTCCTGGGCATCCGCACCGTGGCTTCGAGACCATAACGGTCGTCAGAACAGGTTTGGTTGACCACGCAGATAGCATGGGTGCTGCCGGCCGCTACGGAAACGGCGATGTCCAATGGATGACCGCAGGTAAAGGTGTTCAGCACGCAGAAATGTTCCCGTTACTCAACCAAGACAAAGACAATCCGCTAGAGCTCTTTCAAATTTGGCTCAACTTACCTAAGCGCAGTAAAATGGTAGAGCCCCACTTCAAGATGCTCTGGGCAGAGTCTGTTCCAAAGTTTAGTGTAAAATCACCTTCGGGGTCTGCGCATATCGAAGTACTCGTTGGTAAGTTAGGTGCTCAGCAATCGGCCAATACGCCTCCCAACTCTTGGGCTGCTGATGCCAACAACCATGTTGCTATATACAACATTCAACTAGAGCCAGGTGCTACATTCGAATTACCTGCAGCAGCGGCAGGTGTCAATCGCAGTATTTATTATTACGAGGGAAATGGCTTGCAAATAGGTGCGCAAACCATCGCGCACTACCACGCAGCTGACGTAGACGCCACAAAGGTTTGTACGTTAAAAAATGGTTCTGAAAGCTCCAAAGTATTGGTGTTGCAAGGGCGCCCGATCAACGAGCCAGTTGTGCAACACGGCCCATTTGTCATGAACAGTAAAGAAGAAATCTATCAAGCTTTCCAAGACTACCAAACCACGCAATTCGGTGGCTGGCCTTGGCCGCGTTACGATCAAGTCCACGACGCCAAATTAGGCCGCTTTGCCAAGCATGCCGATGGCAGGATGGAAGAGCCGAGAGGTTAAAAAATTTGCTAGGATTCGCGCGCTTTCATCGCGCGATCGGTTCTCCATCTTACAAGAAAAAGTCCATTTGCTGGGATTAAAGATCCCATTGAACCGACGTGCAGTGGATAAAAGCCCTCTGTCGTTGCTTTTTATGGAATAAATGCTGCGCATTCATTTCATTCGGTCACTCCAAATTTGAAGCGAGCTTCATTTGTTTTGACCTTCATTCAATTATTTCCTTCGGAAATTTATTCCATAAAAAAAAGCACCTACAGGAGGTGCTTTTATCAGAGTGATCCCGCTGGGATTCGAACCCAGGGCCCATACATTAAAAGTGTATTGCTCTACCAGCTGAGCTACAGGATCTGCCTTTTTGAGGGTGCAAATATACAACTATTGTTT
>Ga0102875_1000680_pt1 | contig 12223 bp, 8 predicted proteins | sample Colrivmet1547B02_FD_78185 | JGI IMG/M metagenome (GOLD analysis project Ga0102875, IMG submission 78185) | Estuarine microbial communities from the Columbia River estuary - metaG 1547B-02 | ecosystem: Environmental > Aquatic > Marine > Intertidal zone > Estuary | place: USA: Columbia River... | reverse complement strand
TAATGTTGATTGTCTAACAACTGCCATTTCCGTCAATAAACTTTGCAAACTTCTATCTTTACCATTAGAATTATCTACAAAGCTATTTTCGTCAAAACCTGGTAAAGGTGTTTTATCATTTCTTGAAATTCTAAGAGCTCTATAACCAAATACCCTTTCTGAATCAATCAAATGTTGAATGATTTCTTTGATTGTCCACTTTCCATCTTGATATTGATAATCAAATTTATCCATTGGAATATTTCGAACAAATTTGATGAATTCGTGCAAGCAAATTTCCAATTCTTCAATTAATTCAACATTATCGAGCGCTTCAATATAAGATTTATAAAAATCGGCATATTCGTTTATTGGTAACTGATTTGATTTCATAAAATTAATTTAAGCTGAATTTCTACTAGCATTTGTATTTCCAAAAAGAGAACGAAGAACCATTTTTTCATATACTTTTAGTAGTTTTTCATCAGGATTATTTGATTTCTGTAATTCTTGAATTTTAGACAATGCATATTGTTGTATTGCTAATAATGGTTTAACAATTGCCTCCCGAGTATCAATTGATGCTTTTCCATCAGGATAATTTTCCATTAGTGTTTTATGACCCGAAATTTTCAATAATAAACGGCGAGTTTCAAGGAATTCATCATATATTATTTGCCAAAATGGACCAAATTCAGGATCTTCTTTCATGTAAGCCGTTAATGGGAAAAATGATTTTGCCAATGACATCATGCTATTTTCCAATAGAGTTCTAAAAAACAATGAACTAAAATACAATTTCTGAATTTCTTCCCACTTGTTGTTATCTTCAAAATGTTTTAGGGCAGTTCCAACTCCAAAAAAACCCGGTACATTTTGTTTCAAATGACTCCAAGAACCCACAAATGGAATTGCACGTAAATCAGAAAAATCAAGTCCTTCCGCTTTACCACGTTTTGATGGACGACTACCAATGTTTGTTTTAGCATAATAATTTAAGGTACTCATCCTTTCTAAATATGGAATAAATTTAGGGTGGTTTTTAAATGAAATGTATTTGTTATAACCAATTTCGGCTAATTCAACAAGGCGGTTTTTTTCAGAATCGGTTAATAAATTTGATCCGTCGTCAAAAATTTTATTTGTAATACCGGCACTTAACAGGTTTTCCAAATTAAATCGACAAGAATCTAAAGTCCCAAAGTTGGAGCTTATAGTTTGTCCTTGAACAGTTATTTGAATTTGCTCATTTTCAATATTCGATCCTAAAGAAGCATAAAACTTATGTGTTTTTCCTCCTCCACGAGCTGGTGGCCCTCCTCTACCATCAAAGAAAATTACTTTAATTCCGTATTTTCTTGAAATAGTAGTAATGTTTTCTTTTGCCTTATATATACTCCAATTGGCCATTAAATAACCCCCATCTTTAGTTCCATCCGAAAATCCTAACATAACTGTTTGTTTATTTCCGCGATTAGCCAAATGATTTTTATAAGCCTCATTAGTGTACAATTGCTCCATTATTAAAGGTGCATGTTGCAAGTCATCAATAACTTCAAATAGTGGAATTATATCAACTGTAGGGTTTTTCCAACCACACAATCCAAATAAAGCATAGGTTTCCATAACCTGAATTGCACTTTCACAATTACTAATTATATATCGGTTGCAACCAAATTCACCATTTTTTTCTTGAATGGATTTCATAGTCAAAACGGAGTCTAATGTAGCATTAGTCATTTCATCCTCGTAATCTTTAGGATTCAAATTATTGTTTACTTCTGATAATAATTTTAATTTTTCACTATCAGAAATTAAATTGTAATTTTTAAGAATTGGTGTTTTACTATTTTCTATAATAGTTTTGTAAACATGAGAATGTAATTTACTATTTTGTCTAATGTCTAAAGTGGCAAAATGGAATCCGAAATGATTTACTTTGTTAATTAAAGAATTTATATCCTCTAAATATAAGGATTGGTGCTGTTCAATTACAATATCTTTTATTTGATGTAATTTGTCTTTAAATTCATTTAATGAAATGAAAATATCACCTTGAGAATAAAAAACAGATCTATAAATTTTTACTTCAATTTCAGATATTAAAGTATCTATATTTGAAAAAGTGAGCTTTCTTTTTAATTTTCTTATATCACTATAGTAGCATTTCAATATTGAAGTTCGCAACCGGTCAGCAACATTTAAAGAAATTTCGGTTGTAACATAAGGATTACCGTCTCTATCGCCTCCTGGCCAAAAACCTAAATTGAAAATAGGATTGCTAATTTCTTGATCTTGAAATATATTTTTTTGTAAATACAGCATCATGCTACCAACCGTTTCGTAAAATACATTTTCTAGATACCAAATTAAGCTAACCGCTTCATCAAATGGAGTTGGCTTTTCTGATTTTATAAAAGGTGTTTTTCCAAGTTGTGACAACAATTGTTTTATTTTTAATAAATCATCTTCACGAATTGCAGTTGTTAAATCGGTAATAATTCCTAATACTGTTCCAGGGTAAAACTGTGTTGGATGCGCTGTTAAAACAGGTCTAACGTTAAAATTCTCTAAGAAATCACGCAATTCATTTGTTTTTTCCTTTTCATCAGCTATTTCCTTAATATCTCTCAACGATCCTCGACCTCCTAAATTGTTAACCAACGAAAATGAAGCGTCCTCAATTGCATCAAAAAGAACAATTTGCCTTTCTATATACTGAATAAATCGAAACATCAAATCAATCCTATCCAATTCACTTGCTTTATCCAAATATTTAGAAGCAAAAAAATCAACAATTTGAATTGGAGTTTCTTGTTTTTTGAAACCTTTATCACAAACTTCTGAAAACAATGGCAACATTACACCAGTATTATCAATTTCATCAAATGGTAAGGTTAAAAATAAACTGTTGTATATTTGGTATTTAGAGAGCACATTTTGATTAAATGCTTCAATTTTTGGAAGGCTATACATAATTTTGAATAAAAAGCCCCAAGAAAAAACTTGAGGCTTCATAAAATGGTGATTTTATAAAAACTACAAGCTTTTAAAAATAGTGTGCATTAAACGTTTTTTATCGTTTAGACTTTCGTCTAATGAAATCATAGTTTCTGTTCTGTAAACACCTTCTATATCATCAATCATGAAGATAACATCCTTTGCATGCTTGGTATCTTTCGCTCTAATTTTACAGAAAATATTAAATTTTCCAGTAGTAATATGCGCTACGGTTACGAATGGAATTTCGTTGATACGCTCCAAAACAAATTTAGTTTGTGAGGTGTTATTAAGAAATACCCCAACGTAAGCTATAAAAGAATAACCTAATTTTTCATAATCTAAAGTCAATGACGACCCCATTATTATACCTGCATCTTCCATTTTTTTCACTCTAACGTGTACGGTACCGGCAGAAATTAATAATTTCTTAGCGATATCCGTAAAAGGAACTCTGGTATTATCAATCAACATGTCTAAAATTTGATGATCTACTTCATCTAAACGGAACTTGCTCATAAGTTTGTTTTTTTATTGTACTTTAATTTAAATTGAACAAAATTCAAAAAAAATCTAATTTTTCATCAATCCGTTAACAAATTTTATACTTTTTCCTAAAGAAAATTCTGCTTTTTGGTCAATTTTAGGAATATTTAATTCTAAATCTTCATACAAAGCTTCTTCAACATCTAACTCAAAATGACCTGAAAAACCTTCTAAATCCCCTATTGCAGCAGTATAAGCGTTATAAACTAATTGATTACCAATTATTTCTTCTTTAAACTGAAGTGCAAAATTGGTGATTATTTTGTTATTATCATAATTAATTTTGATGTTTTTATAAATAAAATCATAAAAACAGATTTTATTGTGAGGAATATTCATATAATCTTCAATTTTATTGATAACTATATCGTTTTCGTTGATTTTTAATAAACCCTCTACTAAGGATATAAAAACATATTTTCTTGTCAATTCTCTTTCGTAATCTCCTGGGAAATGTCCCGCTTCAATTAAAATAGTTGGCACGTTTAAAAACTGAAAAGTATCACCCACACAATTGATATTAAAAGAATCGTCAAAACGACCCACTTGATTTGGAATAAACTCTTGCAGAATTTTGTTCATTGCAATTATAACTTTAATAGCCTTCGCCCTCACTTCATTAACCTCTCTATTTTCATTATAAGCTGGCGCTAAAAAAGAAACTGTAGCTGGCCTAATTGCATCAGACTCTATTCCATAAATAGTTCTTTGATCGTGTAAATTATAACAATAATCTGGCTTAAAACTTTCAAAAGTACTTCTTAGCAACTTACTTTCAGGCTGAGTTAAATTCTGAGCATCTCTATTTAAATCAATGTTATTGGCATTTTCCCGAGTGTAAAGCAACGCTCCATCTGGATTTAACATTGGCAAACAACAAAAAGAAAATTTGCTTAAAAGTTCCTTGGCAATGTTGGAATTACAATTTAACAAGTTTAAAAAATCAAAAAGCGCTTTAGTAGTTGTGCTCTCATTTCCATGCATTTGAGACCACAATAAGACTTTTATTTTTCCTGTTCCTAATTCATATTTATAAATGGGTTTTTCAAGAACTGATTTACCTATAATTTGAACTTGATTATCAGAGTTAAATTGCAACAATAAAGGTTCGATATCATTCAAAGTGATGTAACGACCCTTTAAATTGGTTTCTAAATTCTGTCTATATAAATTCTCGTAATTCATATTTTTATTTTATAAAACAAAAGTAAGCAACCCTACCCAATTAAACTACATAACTATTTTCTGGTATTTTACCCACAACTCCTTTAAAATGAAGTAATAAAACTTTTAAATCGGCATCAATATCTCCGGTAATATAAAACGGTTTTCCAAAATTAACTTCTTTCTTACCATAGTTAAAAGCAACTGGAATTATAGGAACATTGGCTTTTTGAGCAATATAATAAAATCCTGTTTTTAATTCGGTAACCTTTTTACGGGTTCCTTCTGGAGAAAGTCCCAAGCGAAATATTTTTCTGTTTTCAAAAACCTGTGCAATAGATTCAACCATATTCAATCCTCCTTTTCTATCCAAAGGTGCGCCTCCCATATATCGAAAATACCAACCTAAAGGAAACCCAAAAAGTTCTTTTTTGCCCAGCCAATTCAATTCAACGCCTATAATTCCTCTTGTAAATAAACCTACAAAAAAATCAACCCAACTAGTGTGAGGGATCACTATAAAAATACATTTTTCTAACTCCTTATCGATTTCTACTACAATCTTCCATCCCATTAATCGGAAAAAAATGAATTTGTAAATAAGCTTTTTCATTCTTTACAATTTTTATGTAAAAGTAATATTAATCTCTTATTTTTGAGAAATTTGACTTAAAAAATACTTGGCATATCTTTCGCTAACAAAAAAAACGAATAGACTATAACAATTGGTGCTAATTCGATTATTCGTGGCTTTTATTTCCTTGCGAACTTTGCTGTTAAAAATTGATAACTGTTTAACTGTTTAATCGTTTAACTGATTAACCGATTCAACCATTAACCGAATAACCGAATAACCGAATTATCTTTTATTTCTTCGTGAAACAATTACACCTTCACTTTACTCCAAAAAAAAATCCCCGCAAGTGCGGGGATTTTATATAAAAATCAAGAATTATTTTTTCTCGCTTTTTTCCATTTTAGCTTTTAATTCAGCTAACATATCGTTGTTGTCTCCTAATGTAGATGCTTGCGCATTTGTATTATTTGCAACAGCTTCAGTAACCGCTTTCACATTTTTCTCTTCTTCTTCACGGAAGATAGCAGTGTGAGAGGCAACTACTCTTTTAAATTCTTTGTTGAATTCAATTACTTTAAATTCAGCAGAATCTCCTTTTTTCAATTTCTTACCGTCTTCTTTTTCAAGGTGACGTGTAGGAATGAAAGCAACGATATCATCACCAAATTCTACAGTAGCTCCTTTGTCAACAATTTCAGAGATTTCACCTGTGTGGATAGTTCCAACAGCAAATGAATCTTCATATTGATCCCAAGGATTAGCAGTAGTTTGTTTGTGTCCTAAAGATAATTTACGACCTTCAACATCTAATTCTAATACAACTACATCTAATTTTTCACCAACGTTTACAAACTCAGATGGGTGTTTGATTTTCTTAGTCCAAGAAAGATCAGAAATGTAAATCAATCCGTCAATTCCTTCTTCTAATTCTACAAATATTCCAAAGTTAGTAAAGTTTCTAACGATTCCTGTGTGTTTAGAACCTACAGGGTATTTAGCAGTGATATCTGTCCAAGGATCTTGCGTTAATTGCTTGATACCTAATGACATTTTACGGTCGTCTCTATCTAATGTTAAGATAACTCCTTCCACAATATCGCCTACTTTTACGAAATCTTGAGCCGAACGCAAGTGCGTAGACCATGACATTTCAGAAACGTGAATTAAACCTTCAACACCTTCAGCAACTTCAATGAAAGCACCGTAATCAGCGATTACAACTACTTTACCACTTACTTTATCACCTACGTTTAATTCAGCATTTAAGGCATCCCATGGGTGAGCGTTCAATTGTTTCAATCCTAATTGGATTCTTGTTTTCTCATCATCAAAGTCAAGAATAACAACATTCAATTTTTGATCTAATTCTAAAACTTCACTTGGGTGGTTAATTCTACTCCAAGAAAGGTCAGTAATGTGGATTAATCCATCAACACCACCTAAGTCAATGAACACACCATAAGAAGTAATGTTTTTCACAACACCTTCTAATACTTGTCCTTTTTGTAATTGACCGATGATTTCTTTTTTCTGTACTTCAATATCCGCTTCAATAAGCGCTTTGTGCGAAACAACTACATTTTTAAATTCGTGGTTAATTTTCACCACTTTGAATTCCATCATTTTATTTACATAAACATCGTAATCTCTAATTGGTTTAACATCAATTTGAGATCCAGGTAAGAAGGCTTCGATTCCGAAAACGTCAACGATCATACCACCTTTAGTTCTGCATTTAACGAAACCAGTAACAATTTCTCCTGTTTCATTGGCACTAATAACTCTGTCCCAAGATTTAATAGTACGTGCTTTTCTGTGAGACAATACCAATTGACCTGTTTTATCCTCACGGATATCAATTAATACTTCTACTTTGTCACCTACTTTTAAAGCGGAGTTGTAACGGAATTCGTTTAATGAAATAACACCTTCCGATTTTGCGTTGATATCAACTATAACGTCTCTATCTGTAATACGAACAACAACACCTTCTACTACTTCTTCTTGATCAGTATCAATAAAAGTTTCAGAAACTAATTGTTCAAATTCTTGCAAGTTTTTTTCGTCAACGGCATCAATACCTTCTTCAAAGTTGTGCCAGTTAAATTCTGCTAAAAACTGCTCTTGTGATTTTAATTGTTCAGACATGCTGATAATAAATTTGTATTCTGCATTTTCTCGAGTTTCATAATGTGATAGAAAACAACAGAAGTTGTTTGATTTAATTGACAATCCCAAATAGAAACTCTTATTCACTATAAGGGTTGGCAAAAGTAATTCTTTTTTATTTATTCGCAAAGTTTTTTCCAGAAAACTAAACCCTTAACTATCAATTGTATAAATAAATTGTTTTTGGAGCGAATTGTCCCGGCATTTTTGGAATTGTAATTCCCGCTTTCGGCTATATCTCTTCGCTTTGCTACGAGGATACCGCCTTGATCGGGGCTAAAGAATCTTGATTTTTTTAGCTAGGAATTACCACCGTCATTGCGAAGGGACGACCTACTACAGTCATTGCGAGCGGAACAAAGTGCAGCGCGGCAATCTGTTGAAGCTCACGGGAACATCATGAGATTGCTTCGTGCCTCGCAATGACTTGCTTCGTTCCTCGCAATGACGGTGTACTTGTCTTGCTGTCCCTAAGCTTCGGGATTGTTTCAGAATCCAAACAAAAAACCCGATAACAAATGCTATCGGGTTTTTTTATGAGTAGTTTCAATTAATGACTTACCTCTGCAATTTCTTCAGGTTTATGTTCGTGCTTAAAGAATAAGGCAAAGGCTACCGTAATTACTGCCGCATATAGGGCGAAGCATAACCAAATAGAATGCCAGTCTTTATTGCCATCAATGGTAAAATATTTATCAATAATATAACCACTTATTGAACTTCCTAGAACGGCTCCAAAACCGTTGGTCATCATCATAAACAATCCTTGCGCACTGGAACGAATAGAAGAATCGGTAGAGGTTTCAATGAATAACGAACCAGAAATGTTGAAAAAATCGAAGGCCATTCCGTAAACGATACACGATAAAATAATCATCCAAAGTCCGCCTGAAGGATCTCCATAAGCAAACAATCCAAATCGCAATACCCAAGCCACCATCGAAATCAACATGACTTGCTTGATACCAAATCGTTTTAGGAAAAACGGAATGGCAAGAATAAACAACGTTTCCGATATTTGAGAAATCGACATTATAATAGTAGAATATTTTACCACAAATGAATTTTCGTAAGCCGGGACTTTAGAAAAATCAGAAAGAAAAGTATCGCCATACATGTTGGTTAATTGCAACGCAGCTCCTAAAAACATAGAGAATATTAAGAACAACGCCACTTTGTAAGTCCCGAAAAGCTTGAAAGCATCCAAACCTAATTTTTGTGTTAAGGAAGAATCTTTAGAAATCAGATTTTGCGGAGGACATTTAGGTAAGAAAAAAGAGTAAATCCCGAGTGAAATTGCTGCTATTGCAGAAATGTAAAACATATTTGCGGAAGCTTTATTTCCTGTTAAATTGGTGATCCACATCGCAACTATGAAACCAATAGTTCCCCAAACGCGAATAGGCGGAAATACTTTTACCACGTCAAATTTATGGTCTTTTAAAATGGTATATGCAATAGAATTAGAAAGCGAAATAGTTGGCATGTAACAAAGCATCGCCATAAAAATCACCAAAAAAAAGGAAGTTGGAGAATCAACTTGAGGAATGTAACAAAGAATTAAACCCCCTAGAATGTGTAAGATTCCATATAATTTTTCGGCATTTAAATATTTATCAGCAATGATTCCCGTTAGTGCCGGCATTAATATTGATGAAAGTCCCAACGTTGAAAATACAGCTCCAAATTCGGCTCCACTCCATTGTTTAGAAGCGAACCAATAATTTCCAACGGTAATCAACCAAGCTCCCCAAACGAAAAATTGTAGGAAACTCATTATGGTAAGACGATTTTTAATATTCATAGGTTAGTTTTTTGGTTATTTAATAGTTTTGTAAATCTAATAATTTATTGATACAATCGGAAAATTTATCGCAAAATTGTAGTCACTAAATTCAATACTTGGTCAAATTGTTCTTCTCTTGACAAATGGGAATTATCAATTTCAATGGCATTTTTATCTTTCACTAAAGGAGAATCTGCTCGGTGTGTGTCAATATAATCGCGTTCTTCAACATTCTTTAAGACTTCTTCAAAAGATACTGAATCGCCTTTTTGTTGCAATTCGTCAAAACGTCTTTGCGCACGAGTTTGAGCACTCGCAGTCATGAAAATTTTAAGTTCGGCATTTGGAAAAACTACCGAAGCAATGTCTCTTCCGTCCATAACAATTCCCTTGTTTTTTCCCATTTCTTGTTGTTGTTCGACTAATTTAGCTCGAACTTCCGAAACTTCAGCAACCTTACTTACAAAGTTGGAAACTTCGATAGTACGAATTTGTTTTTCGATGTTTTCATTGTTCAAATACATTTCTGCAAAGCCCAATTTAGGATTGAATTCGAAGTGTAATTTGATATTTGGCAGACAATTTATCAATGAAAGTTTATCAAAATGATCATTATTGATGAACTCATTTTTCATAGCAAAATAGGCTACAGCACGATACATAGCTCCGGTATCAACATAAACATAACCTAAATGTTTTGCCAATTGTTTTGCCAAAGTACTTTTTCCAGTTGATGAAAATCCGTCGATTGCGATTGTAATTTTTTTATCCAAAATCTATTCTTGAAAGTTAATTGTTAAACCAAATAAGCTAGTATTTCCTGCCATTGTATATCGTGAGTAGGAATAATTAAATTTCATGTTATTGAATTTTAATCCGAAACCTAACGATAATCCTGCAAAGGTACGCTGTTCTAAAATACTCAACTCCTCGCCTCTTCTAAAGTTATATCCCATTCTAAGATTAAAACTTTTTTTTGGAAATAATTCAACTCCTATAATCACGTGTCGCATCGCATTATTTAAACCAGATACTTTTTCTGGTGTAGAACCACCATCAATTAATCCAACTGCACGTGCGGGATTTGAAAATGCAATGTTCCACTGTTGTAAATTTTCAAATGTTAGATGCCATCGTACGGGAATATTTTCAACTTGTTGAGAAACCCCAAATATTACTTCAGTAGGTAGCTTTTCTGGTAAACCAGAATAAGTTGTGAATTGCGTTCCAACATTTCTAACCACCAGAGCCCAATTCACATCGTTTCTTTCATCAATAAATAAAGCCCCAAAATCCATTGCTCCTCCATATGAATTGTATCTTTCTAAATTGGATGAAATTAATTTTGCAGAAGTTCCAAAATGAATTGGAACATCAGGAATCATAAAGGAATATCCCATTGAAAGGGCAATTTCACTACCTGTAAATTCTGAAGTATAATTTCCAGTTTCGTCTGTTCCTTGAAATTTTCCGTAATTGATATAATTAATCCCTGCTTGAAATGTTTGCACGTGACGATCAAAAGTATAGGCATAGGAAGCCGTTCCATAGGTGATTTCTCCAAAATAATTTCCATAATTCATGGCCAAATGATTGTCCATTTCCATGTTAATAGTAGCCGGATTAAAATTGGCCTGATTGACATCTTCATCATAAATGGTAACCGTTTTTCCACCCAAAGCCGCTTGACGTGGGGAGGTAACTAAATTCAAAAATTGATATACAGACTGTCCTCCTATTTGACCATAAGTAACGGAACAAAAAAGCAGAAAAAAAGCATATTTAATTTTATTGAGCATCTTAATTATTTATGCATGTATAACGCAATTGCGAAGATATTATTTTTAATAAAAAAAACGGCTAATTTCTCAGCCGTTTTTGAATTATAATACTTTTGCATTTTTGACTTTCTGATCAAGAAGTGCAATTTTGAGTACTTCGCTCATTTCTTTCACATAATGAAAAATTAGGCCTTCAAGATATTCCGGTTTGATTTCGTCTATATCGCTCTTGTTTTCATGGCAAAGGATAATTTCTTTAATATTGGCTCTTTTGGCAGCTAATATTTTTTCTTTAATTCCGCCAACAGGCAATACTTTACCTCTTAAAGTGATTTCACCTGTCATAGCAAGACTTTTTTTAACTCTTTTTTGTGTAAATAAAGATACTAAAGAGGTCAACATTGCAATACCTGCGCTTGGTCCGTCTTTTGGAGTTGCCCCTTCAGGAACATGCAAATGGACATTGTATTTTGAAATTAATTCCGAATCAATACCAAAAATATCAGCATTTGATTTAATATATTCTAAAGCAATTGTAGCCGATTCTTTCATTACAGTCCCTAGATTTCCTGTAATTGTCATGGTTCCTTTGCCTTTAGAAATCAAAGATTCTATGAAAAGAATGTCACCTCCAACGCTGGTCCAAGCCAATCCTGTTACCACACCTGCAACATCATTATTTTCATATTTATCGCGTTCTAATCTTGGTACACCCAAAACTTTTACGATATCCTCATCGGTAACTTTTTTATTGTATTCTTCGTCCATTGCGATTGATTTAGCCGCATTTCTAATTACTTGCGCAATTTTAGCTTCTAAACCACGAACACCAGATTCACGAGTATAACCTTCAACAATTTTTTCTAATTGTTTTTTTCCAATAGTCAAATCCTTAAGTGACAATCCGTGTTCTTTCAATTGACGCGGGAATAGATGTTGGCGGGCAATTTCGATTTTCTCTTCAATTGTATAACCTGACATTTTTATAATTTCCATTCGGTCACGCAAAGCAGGTTGGATTGTCGCCATATTATTAGACGTAGCTATGAACATGACTTTTGATAAATCGTAACCCAATTCAAGAAAATTATCATAGAAAGAACTGTTTTGTTCTGGGTCTAAAACTTCTAATAATGCGGAGGAAGGATCTCCTTGATTTCCTAATGCTAATTTGTCTATTTCATCCAATACAAACACTGGATTTGAAGTTCCTGCTTTTTT
>Ga0102875_1000676_pt1 | contig 12241 bp, 7 predicted proteins | sample Colrivmet1547B02_FD_78185 | JGI IMG/M metagenome (GOLD analysis project Ga0102875, IMG submission 78185) | Estuarine microbial communities from the Columbia River estuary - metaG 1547B-02 | ecosystem: Environmental > Aquatic > Marine > Intertidal zone > Estuary | place: USA: Columbia River... | reverse complement strand
TTCGATTGTTAGTGTTGCTCCGTTTACTACAAAAATTTGACCTGCTAAACTATACACGTTAGCTGCTGTCCAAGTTGTGTTTACTGAAATATCAGCACTTACTGTTACAGTTGGCGCTGAATAATTGGCATTTTTTGGATCGAAATTAGTCCAAGAATCGGTCCACATTGTTGCAGGTGCTGGTTCAAACGCACCTCTGTAAGTTGTTACAGCTATCTGAGCAGTTAGAGATAAACTGCAAAGCAAGATAATTGATAATACGTAAAAATTTTTCATTTTTATTAATTTTTAGATTTTAAACAAAAGTAAAATGACAATGTTAACATGCTATAACTTAATTGTTATAAAAACGCTATCTTTATGTTACTTAATCATTAAGAACTAGTTTAAAAAGGTCTTTTATAAAAGAGGATTATCTTTAAATTTAAAAATTGTAGGTTACATTAAATGAAAATGTAGGAGCAAATTTTGTACTCCAAAGTAAATCATCCGTTTTACTGTTATACCCATTCACGTTTTGTGAGTCCCCTGTAAGAATATTATTAATAAAAGAATTTAAACCTTCGATTTTATCTACAGTCCCTTTTACATTTTGATAATAATCTAAATCTTGTGCTAATGCATTTTGCAAGTTAAGTTTCAATTCCATCTTATTTTTAAATAATAATTTTGACACTTGAAAATCTAAAAATGTTCGCGCTTTTTCCCATATAGCAGGAACATCAACGCCATTTGCTTGATTTGCTTGGATAAAAATTCTATCTCCAACTCTATTAAAATTCCCAGTAAAAGACCAGCCCTTTTCGATATTGCTATACTGCAAACCTACGTTTAGGACATAAGGAGACTGACCTTGTAGTGGGGTTTCGGTAGCAATACTTACTAAATTTGAAGTGTCTACTGATGAACGAATTATAGATAGGTTAGTAAAAAAAGTCAAATCACTAAGTAATTTGTTGTCTTCTGTTCCAAAAATAGAACTAGCCAAGGTTCTATATTCTAGCTCAATACCTTTATTTTTTGCGGACCTAGCATTATTATATTGATTCGTATTATTAGCTAAAGCTTGTAGTTCGATAGGATTTTTAAAATCCTTATAAAATATAGAAAATGAAAATAATTGTCCTTTTCCAGGAAAAATTTCATACCGCAAATCATAGTTATTAATACTTGCTATTTTCAAATCTGTTAAACCTGATGTGTTTTGTCTGGTATCATTATCAAAAAAAATGAATGGCGCTAATTCTCTAAATTCCGGTCTGTTCACTGTTTTAGAAGCACTTAATCTTATGTTTTGCTTTTTATTGACGCTAAAAATTAAATTGGCTGAAGGTAAAAAGTCTAATTGTGAATTATTGACAACGATATCTTGATTAGAATCAGATTTAGAAAATAAATTTTGATTAAAATCTTCCATCCGAACTCCCCAAACAAATCTAAATTTTTCGATAGAATTGTCAATCATAATGTAAGCTGAATTTAATTTAGAATCTGCTTTGTATTTATCATTTCCTAAAGAACCATCATAAAGTACAAGACCACTAGAATTTGTTCCAAGAATACCTATATTTGAGGCATTAAAAACAGTAGAATTTGGCTGAGACTCTATTTGGGGATTAAAAGTAAGATTACCATAATTTACACCACCAACAGTCCCAATAAATCGTGTATACCCAAGTTGTCTTGCTTCAAAAACTCTATCTCTAGTTTGCATAAGTCCTCCAATTTTAAATTCAGTACTAAAGTTTTCAAAAAATTGTACTTTTTTACTTAAATCAAATTTTGTGCTGTATAAAAATTCATTATTAAGAGATGTAAAAACAGAACCAGGTAAATTTCTACCTACAGTATTTGTTGAAAAGCTTGTAACTAGTGGACTTTGAGTTCCATCAGCAAATCTCGTTTGAGTGTAATAATGTCTTCTTTCATTAGGAATATCTCTTATTACATTACTAATAGAACCAACCCAATTCAATTTAATTTTGCTGGCACTAAAAAAATGCTCACCTCCCAATTGCCCTGTATAAAGTTTATTTTCTGTAAAAGTTCTAGCAGTGGCTTTAGTAAATAATGGGTCATCTTCTTGTGTAAGTTGACCGCTTCTGTCTAATATTCTATCTTCAGAATTAATGCTGTACAAGTTTTTAAAACTTAATTTATTATTTGCATTTAAATTTAACGATACATTCAAGATAGCTCCCGATAAAGTTTGAACAGTATAATTTTTATCAACCAAATTCGAAAGCAAAGTATTTGGACCGTCAAATTCTTTTCTTAATGTTTCATTAAAATTATTAGAAGTGCTGTTTGATAAAGAAAATAGAATTCCTATGCTTTCTTTTCCCTCTAAAGTAAAATTACGTCCAATTGTATATTGAAAACTAGTATTAGCTCCAAAAGTCTTATTATATAAGTTCCAATCTGTTTCATTATTTTTAGAAATCGAGACCAGCTGTGATAAATTTCCTTCAGTTCTGTTATTTTGCAAAGCTTTGAAATCTTTTACACTAGGGATTTCTAATTTTGATTTAATATCTTTGGAGTACAACTGATCCTTCCCAGTAGTAATTGAATTATAACCAGTTCCTATGCTAACAGATTGAAAGTTATTCGTTGGTGTAGCTTTAGTACTAATTTCAACAACACCACCTGTAAATTCCCCTGATAAATCCGGTGACGCAGTTTTGTAAATAACTAGATTATCAAGCATGTTTGCAGGAAAAATATCAAATGAAAATGCTTTCCTATCTGGCTCAGAACTAGGCATTGGAGCACCATTCAAATAGGTAGTATTGTAACGGTCATTTAAACCTCGAATAATTACAAATTTATTATTTTGAACACTCGCTCCACTAATTCTTTTTAAAACATCCGACGCAGTTTTATCTGGAGTTCTTTTAATAGTTTCTGCAGAAATACCATCAGAAACTCTCGCACTGTTTTTTTGAACTGATAACAATGAAGCCACAGATTCTGCTTTCATCTTGGTTTTTTTAATTACCACCTCATTCAAGGTGTTATTTTTTTCAGACATTGAAACGGTAAGTGAAGTAGTTTCATCTTTAATAGCATCTACATCTGAAATAATTTTAGTTTCTAGTGTAAAATCAGAAAATTGAACTTCTTGTTTTCCTACAGGTACATTTCGGATGATAAATTCTCCAGAAGCATCTGTTTGAGTTGCTAGTTTTGTGTTTAGTACTTTAACCAAAACACCTGGTATGGATTTTCCAGTCCCTTGTTCAATTACTGAACCTTTAATAATTGCTGTTTGAGAATAAATTGCGCTTGAAACAAGTGCGATTAATAAAGAATAAAAATACTTCATTATTATTTTTTTAATTTGGATTATTACCCTGCAAAATTAATATCCAAATCCTAGTCTAATGTTACCTATTTATTATGAAAAGAAGAGTTTTAAAACTCAATGTAAAATAATTGTTAAGATTTAGCGGTAAATTTTCTGCTTTATTAATGTTAAATTTTCATTTTTGCTTATAATAAAATTTCAAACGTAATCTTCTTAGAACTCTTTGCGCCAATTTGTCACTTTCAATGAATTGGTATTCTATTTGAATAATGATTTTTAAATCTTAAAATTTTAATTTATGACAACTGGAAAAATCAATGTTTCGGTGGAGAATATCTTCCCTTTAATTAAGAAATTTTTATACAGCGATCACGAGATCTTTTTGCGTGAGCTAATTTCTAATGGAACTGATGCTACTTTAAAATTAAAGCACTTAACCAGTATTGGTGAGGCTAAAGTAGAATATGGAAATCCTATTATCGAGGTTAAAATCGATAAAGAAGGAAAAAAATTACACCTTATTGACCAAGGTATTGGTATGACTTCTGATGAAGTTGAAAAATACATTAACCAATTGGCCTTTTCGGGAGCTGAGGAGTTTCTTGATAAATATAAAGATTCTGCCAAAGATTCAGGAATTATAGGACATTTTGGCCTTGGATTTTATTCTGCTTTTATGGTGGCTTCCAAAGTAGAAATAATTACTAAATCTTATAAAGACGAGCCAGCTGCACATTGGACCTGTGACGGAAGCCCAGAATTTACTCTAGATCCAAGTGATAAAACAACTCGTGGAACTGAAATTATCTTACATATCGCTGAAGATTCTTTGGAGTTTTTAGAAGATTTCAAAATCAGCGAATTGTTGAATAAATACAATAAGTTCATGCCTATTCCAATTAAGTTTGGAACCAAAACAGAAAAAATCGAGCAGAAAAAAGGAGAATCTGTTGCTGAAGAAGACAAAGACAACATTTTTACAGAAGTAGAAGTGGATAACATTATCAATAATCCAAATCCAGCTTGGACCAAACAGCCAACCGAATTATCTGATGAAGATTACAACAACTTCTATCGCGAGGTGTACCCAATGCAATTTGAAGAACCTTTATTCCACATTCATTTGAATGTAGATTATCCTTTTAATTTAACTGGGATTTTATACTTCCCAAAATTAGGTTCTGATTTACAAATTCAGAAGGACAAAATTCAATTGTATCAAAATCAGGTTTATGTAACCGATAATGTGGAAGGAATTGTACCAGAATTTTTAACGATGCTAAAAGGGGTAATTGACTCTCCAGATATTCCATTAAATGTTTCTCGTTCTAGCCTTCAAGCTGATGGCGCGGTAAAGAAAATATCAAATTATATTACTAGAAAAGTAGCCGACAAGTTGAAATCTTTGTTTACAGAAAATAGAGAAGATTTCGAGAAAAAATGGAACGATATTAAAATCGTTTTAGAATACGGAATGCTTTCTGAAGATAAATTTTATGAAAAAGCAGGTGCATTTACTTTGTATCCAACTGTTGATGATACTTATTTTACTTTAGAAGAATTAAAAGAAAAATTAGCTCTAAATCAAACTGATAAAGACGGGAAATTAGTGGTTTTATATGCTTCCAATAAAGAAGCGCAACACAGTTACATCCAAATTGCAAAAAATAAAGGTTACGAAGTTTTACTGCTTGACTCCCCAATTATCTCGCATTTGATTCAAAAAATTGAAAGCGATAATAATACGATAACTTTTGTTCGTGTGGATTCTGATCCAATAGATAAATTAATCAAAAAGGAAGAAACTTCAATTTCTAAATTATCTGATGATGAAAAAGAGAAGCTAAAAACGGTCTTAGAAGGGTTTGTTCCAAAACAAAAATATTCTGTTCAAATGGAAGCTTTAGATAGTAATGAAGCGCCATTTATCATCACACAACCTGAGTTTATGCGTAGAATGAAAGAAATGAGTCAGACTGGTGGTGGCGGAATGTTTGGAATGGGAAATATGCCAGAAATGTACAATTTGGTAGTCAACACCAATTCTGAATTGGCTTCCAATATTCTGAATTCTAGCGATACTGCAAATCAAGAAAACTTGGTGAAACAAGCTTTAGATTTGGCAAAATTATCTCAGAATTTATTAAAAGGAGAAGAACTTACGGCTTTTGTAAAACGTAGCTTCGAATTGATTAAATAAGACTTTCTAAATTAAAAAAAGACCTGTAATTGCTTACAAGTCTTTTTTATTTTATTGCAATCCGTTTTGATCAATTAGATACATTAAAGCAGCCATTGTTGCGGCTCCTAATTCTAATTCACGCTTATTTACGCCATCAAAATTATCGTTTGCGGCATGGTGATAATCAAAATATCGTTGTGAATCTGGGTGTAAACCAGCCTTAATTATTTTAGACGAAGTAAGTGGCTCGATGTCGGCACCAGAATGTCCTTTAGTGAAACTATGAATTAAGTAGGGTTCAAAAAGACCTTTCCATGTTTGAATTTTAGTCAAATTTGCTTGATCGGTGTCAAATGAAAATCCTCTAGGCGTAAATCCTCCAGAATCACTTTCTAATGCGAAAATATGGTTTTCATTATTGGCTTTTGAGAGTTCTTCGTATTTCTTTCCACCACGACCACCATTTTCCTCATTCATGAATAGTACCGCGCGTAAAGTATTTTTAGGTTTGTAACCTATATTCTTAAAAATATTTAAAACCTCCATACTTTGCACTACTCCTGCTCCATCATCCTGAGAACCATCGGCTAAATCCCAAGAATCTAAATGACCTCCAACAACCATAATTCTATCAGGGTACACACTTCCTTTGATTTCGCCTATAACATTATAGGATAAAACATCCTCGAATTGCTCACAAGATTGCTTCAAATAGAATTTCAAATTAGGATTTGCTTTAAGCGATTTACTTAATAATTCCGCCGCGTTAGTACTAATTGCAGCTGCAGGTATGTATTGGTCTTTTGGAAGATCACCATAACTTTGCGCTCCAGTGTGAGGAAAATCATCCAATCTCATATTCATGGAGCGAACGATAGTGGCAACAGCACCAAACTTTGAAGCTTCTTTTGCGCCGCCAAATCTTTGATCAACACAACCCCCATAAGAAGTAAATGTTTCTATATTATCGGGCTGCATCGGACGATTGAAAAATACGATTTTACCTTTAATTTTATCTTCGCCTAATTCAGCTATTTCTTTGATGGAATGCACTTCAATAACGGCAGCAGTAAGTCCATTTTTAGGGGTTGCCACCGAACCTCCTAAAGCACAAACAGGAATAGAAATTTTGGATTTGTTATCTAGGATATAAGCGACTTCCTTTTCGCCGCGAACCCACTTTGGAACCATTACCTCTTGAAGATAAACTCGGTCTAAACCCAGCGTCTCTAGTTGTGCTTTGGTATATTCGACGCCTTTTTGAGCTCCTAATGAACCCGATAAACGAGCCCCAACTTTATTTGACAAATCGTCTAGCCATGAGTAACATTTGGAATTGGTTAAAGCTGATTTATAGATTTCTTTGAACTTAATTTCATCGGCATTTTGCGCAAAGGAAACTATCGAAAAAAGCAAAAAGAAGTGACGTATATTTTTCATATTTGAACTTGTTGTAAATTTAAAAGGATTTGTAAAAATACAAATCCTTTTAATATAAATTAGGGCTATTTATTAATGACCGCCTGAAACTGGTTTATCAAAATCAATGCCTTGGTTTTTCAATATTCCACTTACTTTCCATGCATAAAATGCCAAATAAGCAAAACATAAAACCCCAATAATATAGCTGCTTTGTATACCAATACTTTCAGAAATAATACCTTGAATCCAGCTTACAATTCCACCACCCATAATCATCATAATCAAGAAACTACTTCCTTGACTGGTATTTTTTCCTAATCCACTAATTGCTAATGTAAAGATACATGGCCATAAAGTACTACAGAATAAACCTACACTTGTAAACGCGTAAACACTTGTCATTCCTGATGTTGTCATTCCAATTCCTAAAGCTACAATTCCCAATACAGAAAATAAAAGTAACATCCTAGCAGGATTTCCTTTACTTAATATATCGGCAGCTATCAATACTAAAATGATTAAACCGTAAACGTAAAATGGCGTTAAGTCGTGTTTTGCAATGGCATTTACTAATAAAAATACTCCAAAAGCCAAATACGGTGCTAAGAATTTGAATACCTTTTGTAAGTTCATATCATTGGTAAAAGCACCAACTGCTCCTGTCCAACGACCAATCATTAAACTCGCCCAATACAATGAAATGTAAGGTGCTACATCTTGTGTAAGAAACCCTAATTTAGACTCCATATAGGCTGGAAGGTTACTTGCGGTAGAAACTTCAACTCCTACATAAACGAAAATTGCGATCATCCCCATGATTAATTGAGGGTATTTTAAAGCGGAGCTTCGAGAGGTATTTACCTCATTTTCCACTTCAACTACGGCCTCTGGTTTATCTGGAATAGAAGAGAACTTCAATAAAATAGCAACTAGTAAAAATGCCAATCCTAAAACTAAGTAAGGAATTTTTACACTCTCTATACTCATTTCAGTATCCGCTCCGGCAGCACTTGATCCAAAAATGGCAAAACTAACTACCAATGGTCCAATGGTGGTTCCAAAATTATTAATCCCCCCCGCCAATGTTAATCTTTGAGAACCAGTTGTAATTGGCCCCATGGCAATTGCTAGTGGATTTGCGACGGTTTGCTGAAGCGAAAATCCTAATGCCACAATGAATAAACCAGACAACATTAATGTAAATGAACCCGTATTTGCAGCAGGATAAAACAATAAAGTCCCTAAGGCTGATATTCCTAATCCTAGTGCAAGACCATTTTTATATCCTATTTTGTTTACAATATCTTCCTTCATTAAAAGTGAAATTCCCATGTAGATAAGGGATCCTACAGTGTATGCAATATAAAATGCCAATGAAACTAACTGGCTTTGTCCTTGAGTTAAATCAAAGGCTTTTTTAAACACTGGAATAAGGATGTCGTTACTGGCAGCAACAAAACCCCAAAAGAAAAAAACGGTTACTAAGGGAATAAACTGTCCCCATTTGGTTTGAACATTTTCTGAATTCATAAAATTGGTTTAAAGTTGGTTAAATAATTGGTTTTAGTATTTCATGTATCACAATTCTAATAATAAAAAATTACTTTCATGATAAAATAAATACTAATATTCGATAAATATACATTTATAAAAAAATAACTCACAATAATTGTTCAATTAATTTATTAACGAAATCAAATTCTGATCTTTTGAGAATTTAATTCGGACTATTTCCCGTCAACAAAATCCTGTAAATATTGGAATCTTTCAGTTAGTTTTCCGTTTTCGGTCATTTTAGCTCTTTTTAGAATTCCGTCTTTATCGCCATTAAAAAAAGCGGGGATTACATGCTTCATGAACATTTCGCCAAAACCTTCGCTAGCATCTTTTGGCAATTCGCATGGTAAATTATCAACCGACATTACCACAATCGCGGCAGGATGAAATACATCTACTTCCTTGTGTTCACTAGGCAAATAACCAAATAGAGGTTCTGCAATTGTTGAAGCTTTAATAGTGCAAGCAATTGGTCCATTAACATCACAGGAAATATCGGCAACAACCTTAATGTTACAATCATTTGCTTTAAGCATATCTTGAGTTAAAATATAAGGAGCATCATTTCCATAAAAATGGCCAGCGATAAATATATCTGATACTTTAGTAAATCGTTCAAAATCGGAAGTGTATTCGGTAGGATTGGAATAAAAATCATTTTTTTCTAAATTCTGACCATCCTTTCTTTTGTTATAATCTAGAACATCAATTTGAACATAAACAGGTTCCGAATATTTTTTGGTTAAGAAATTATCAACAGAAACTTCCTTCATTTTCATTGCGTCCAATATTTCTTTTGCACCATTTCCAACTTTTCCACAACCAGTTAAAACTACTTTTATTGGAGGTAAAACTTGTCTTTTTAATTTGGCTACTAAATCTTCTTTTCCTGAAAGTGTTTCAGCTTTTGGTATAGTAAATAAACCAAATTTAATTCCAAATGCTCTAAAAGCATTGTAACTCCCCACAATTCCTGCATATCTTCCAAAACCAATTAGTCGATTATAATTAGCATCAACGATAGTTTCATGGTCATAGAAATCTATATTTTTTTCAAGAAGGGCTTTTAATAATTTTCTATTGTAAGGTTGTTTTTTAATTGTGTGAGAAAAAAAGAAGTACTTTTTATTGGGAATTAAAGCGTCAATGGGAACTTCTTTAACTCCAAATAAAACATCACAAGAATTCATACCATTAGTAACATTAATTCCTAAATTGGCATATTGTTCATCTGAAAAAATTCTAATATCGGAACTTTCTACTTCAATTTCGGCAGTTGGGAATTCACTTTTTAATTGCTTCAATTCTTCAGGAGAAAAAACAACTCTTCTATCTGGCGGATTCTTTCTTTCTTTTATAATTCCGAATTTCATTCTTTGTCTTCTTTAATTTTCATTCAAAAGTAAGCTTAAGTGAATGGATGTCAAAATTTATTTTAATAAAAAAACTCGTTTGTAATTGAAAAACAACGCCTTATATTATGGTATAAATTAATTAAGCAAGTATATCCAAAGTTGGGTTTGAAAATAAGTTTCTTTCTTATATATTTGTTCTTTCCCTTAAAAGATGACACACAAAACGCCAATAATTTACATCAACCTTTTTTTTATCTTCTTTCTTTGTCTATCATGTAAAGGCAATGATAAAAATACTGAATCTTTAATTTCTTCAATAGAAATGATCCCTTCCGATTCTATTTTTCCAAAATTGACAGAATCTTATATCAATTCTAAAAAGTATAAAATTGATCATTTTTTTAATAAAAATTGGCCTTCAAAAAACAACAATATAAGCTTTTTAGTGGCAAAAGATGGACAGATAATTTATGAGAACTACTCGGGATTTGGAGATGTAAGAAAGAAAACTCCTATAACAAGCGAAACTCCTATTCACATTGCATCAGTTAGTAAAGTCCTAACTGCAACCGCAATTTTAAAATTAATAAATGCTGGAGAAATTGAATTAGATCAAAAAGTGACTTCGTTATTGAAAGGGTTTCCTTATCCTGAAGTTACCATTAAAAATTTACTAAGTCATAGAAGTGGGATGCGCAATTATGCCTATTTCACTGATGATAGAAAAATTTGGGACAATCATAAAATCATGAGTAATCAAGACATTTTGAATGTTATGATTACTAAGAAAATAGGTTTAGAAAGTAAAACCAACACTAGATTTCAATATTGTAACACCAATTATGCAATGTTGGCCTTAATTATTGAAAAAGTAACTGGAAAAAGTTATCCTGAAGCCATGAAATCGATGATTTTTGATCCTTTAGGAATGAAGCATACTTTTGTTTTTGATTATAAAAAAGACAAAACAGTAATTACTCCTTCCTATAGAGTTGGCGGAATGCAAATCGCTTTTGATTATTTAGATGCTATTTATGGTGATAAGAATATTTTTTCTACACCCCAGGACTTATTACTTTTTGATACGGCTAGAAATTCAAAATATTTTTTAACTCCTGAATTGCACAGCCAAATCTACCAAGGTTATAGCAATGAGCATAAAGGTCAAAAAAATTATGGTTTGGGAATTAGAATGATAAACTTTGAAACGGGACAAAATTTTTATTTTCACAATGGATGGTGGCATGGAAATATGTCGTCTTATGTAACTTTGATAAAAGAAAACGTAACTATAATTGCTCTTACCAATAAATCTATGAAAAGCGTTTATAACGTTCGAAAATTGGCTCCGCTATTTGGAGATTACCCTTTTAAAGTAGAAGATTTGGAGGAATAAAGCAAATAGACTTGAAAATAATAGAGTTAAAATTCGCTCGAATTGAAAAGTCTATCATCTATTTGTCTATTATCTTTTCTCATAAATCTTAAATCTAAATTCTTAAATCAATAAGTCGTATATTTGCGTCACTAATTGGGGTCGACTGGTTTTGACAGCAAGTCGAATTGAAAAGTAAGCACGTCGAGAACTGGGACAATTCTCGTTAATAAAAGGTTTCAAAACACTTACACGGCGAAGGAAACTACGCTCTTGCTGCATAATCTGAATTATAGTAAGATTAGCCTCGTCCTACAAGGTAGGAAAGCAGGATTCACCACGAAAGCTTTGGTTTATGGCGGTCGATAAAGGTGAATCGTAAATTTAAACCTAGATTTTCATGAGCTTCGGGTGGATTTCGAAATTAAAGAAGATAAGTGTTGTGCGACTGTTTCTGGTCAAACACAATATCGAAAACTCAATCAGGAAATAAGCGTGTAGAAAGCTCTTTAGTTGCTTGTTTGGACCCGGGTTCGATTCCCGGCGATTCCACAAAAAAAGACAAACTTATTAGTTTGTCTTTTTTATTATTGTTACCCAAAACCATTTTCTAAATTTATTATTGATATTTAACCAATTCTGGCTTTGAGATTCCAAAATTTTCTAGGCCAAAATCATTGGTTCGAATAGCATTCGTTTTAAATAGTGAACCACCATCAATCGGTAAATTAGGATAATATGAAAACGATAATTGAAAAGATTTGAATACCAAATAATCATTACTAATAATTACACCCACTCCAATTTGGGAATACAGTTTACTAGAAAATATTTTTTGATTGTCATCGCCAATTAATCCCATTGTGTATCTAAAATAGGGATTCAAACGAAATCCTGTAATTTTCCAAGGTGAATATCCTTGCGTTTGAAAACTGATTAATAATTTTTTAGTTCCAAAAAGAGATTGGCTGTTAAACCCGTTAATTCCTGAATCACCATTAAGAGTAATTCTATCAGAGAGAACGTTGGGTCTGTTCATC
>Ga0102875_1000667_pt1 | contig 12308 bp, 11 predicted proteins | sample Colrivmet1547B02_FD_78185 | JGI IMG/M metagenome (GOLD analysis project Ga0102875, IMG submission 78185) | Estuarine microbial communities from the Columbia River estuary - metaG 1547B-02 | ecosystem: Environmental > Aquatic > Marine > Intertidal zone > Estuary | place: USA: Columbia River... | reverse complement strand
ACAATTGCATCTTTCAGCCTTGGTCTTCTTATGTTGTGTGGTTTAATCGTGAGATTGAAGATGAAAGATAGTCTCTGGATTTCATCGCCAGCTATTTTTTACATGTGCTTAAATTTTTATATATTTTGGCTTCAATAAGATAATTTAGAATTAACACGCACAGATTTTATAACCCTCATGAAGACATACTCGGCCTACAACTGCAGTTTAACACTATGACGGCTAAAGTACTTCTACAAAACCTTTATTCTTCGCATCCATCTCAAAAGCTTTTGGGATGATGAAAATTACTATCTTTATTAAGCAGAAAAAATTTTAAGAAAGCCTAAAAACTAAAATAGTAAACAAAAAACAATACTATGAACGTATCGAAACTCTTGGAAAAACTGTATCAGAAGCTTCTTTCAAAACAAACTAAAGAAAAAAGTGAACGGGTTATCTTATGGATTGCTCTGGTGAGTTTTATCCTTCACTTGGTACTAATTGGATTGATCCATTTTAATATTATTGCTATTGATGAGCCGTCAAACCTATTAAAAAATCCTATTGCTGCCATTTATACACCATTTTCGTTTATATTGGTTTATGAGGTGTATCTTTTAATTTACTATCTCCCAAAATCAACTTCTACGTATATCTCTAAGCAATATGAAATTATTGCGCTCATTATTATTAGACGATTGTTCAAAGACCTTTCCGATTTATCACTTACGTCTAATTGGTTTAACACTAAAAATGATTTGCAGTTTACCTATGATTTAGTAGCATCTGTTTTATTATTCTATTTAATTTATCTGTTCCATATTCAAAAAAGCAAAGTATATAGAACGAATGAAAATAGTGAAGCCCATTCTTTAAGTATTTCAAAATTTATAAACGCAAAAAAATGGATAGCTACAGCCTTAGTTCCTACACTTGTAGTTATTGCGCTCTATTCTTTCTTCAATTGGAGTATTGGTATCTTTCAACCGCTTGAAAGCAACGCTATTTCTTTCCAAAACATCAATAATATTTTCTTTGAACAGTTCTTCAATATTTTAATTATTGCCGATGTAATATTATTGTTATTTTCGTTTTTCCACACAGACGAGTTCCACAAAGTCATTCGAAACTCGGGGTTTATCATTTCAACTATATTAATTCGAATTTCTTTTTCTGTTAGCGGTATCATGAATACGGTGCTGATTGTTTCTGCTATTTTATTCGGGCTTTTAATACTTTTCATTCATAATAAATTTGAAAAGCAGCTAGAAAAAAAAAATGAAGAATAAAAAGATGCCAACGAAAGAATAAGCACAAACTGATAAACAGAAATAGAAGTTATGGAGAACTTAATTTGCCATTAATTTAAAAAATAAATGAAAAAGAACACAATTTTGACAAGCATAATTCTTTGCTCTTCGGTATTGCTTTTTAGTTGTAAAACTAATGACAACAAAAATGAAGTAGATACCCAAACGACAGAATTATCTGCCACCGAAAAAGAAGTTGCCAAAAAAGAAATTTCAGGACGGATTAACGAAATTATTAAGGGCGTTAAAGAACTAAATGCAGAGGCAGCATTAAAACCTTATTCCAATGACCCTGATTTTAAAATAGTTAGCCCTGACGGATCAGAAACAGATTTTAAAAAAATGATGAAGGATCAAACTGAATCCCTCCATTCAGTTAAAAGTATGAGCTTTACAACTATTAAGGAGGACTTCAAATTTCTTTCTAAGAACTTAATTATGTGCACTTGGACAGGAAAAAATGAGTTTGAACTCAAGAGTGGTGAGAAGATGAAAATTGACCCTTATGTAGGTAGTATGCTTTTTAGCAAAAAAGACAATGAATGGAAAATAATTTATGCACATGAATCTTCTGCACAGCCAGTAAAAGTAGAATCTAAAAATTAAAACCTTATGTTGATAAATCAGGTACTATTGCCCCAAGTGCGGCTTGATCGTTCTTTCTAAAGTAATTTGGTTTAACAACAACTGTCTAAATAATTTGTTCTACGCCAGTGGGCAGACGTAATCCTAATTCCTCCATCTGACGACAATAACCGGGCGTCACCAGCAAACCTATAAAACTCTTATACGTTCCTATACTCCCGAGGTCTACATTTTTTCTTTGCCAAAAACACCCTATTAAAGTACGAAAGCGATTCAAAGCCTGATTGGAGTGCAATTTCACTAATGGGCTTATCGGTTTCAATTAATAACTCACAAGCATGTGCTATGCGGATGTCGTTGGTATAGTCGGAAAATGTTTTGCCACTTGCTCGTTTAAAATATTTACAAAAAGCACTTTCTGATAAATGAATTAGCGATGCTGCTTTTTTTAAAGAAATAGCAGAGCGAAACTCCTTTTCTACATACCTGAAAATTGCATTTAGGCGTTGCTGATTTTCATTTCCTTTTAATGGTTTGTAGTGCACAGAAGCAATGGGAATTGCTTTTGCTTGGGTAATTTCGTTTAGCACCTGCAAGAAACTCGTTAATTTAGTAACAGCATCTCCTTTGAGTAGCAATTTTAAAAGCGGTACCACCTCTTTTGATTTGGGGCCCGTAAATTGTAAACCCCTAGCAGCTGTTGTAAGTAGTTTTTTAAAACGTGCCAATTCTGGGAGTTGGCTTAGTTGTTCAATACTTGTTTGCGAAAACTTAATCACAATGGCCAAACAATTACCCTTCCGCCCATTTTCAGAAATCCAGGTATGGGGCAACATAGGTGGTAACAACACCATATCACCAGCCTTAAAAGCTTCGTAGGTATCTCCTACCAATCTTTTCCCTTCCCCCTTCAGAATAAAAGTGAGTTCGTACTCCGGATGGTAATGCCAATAAAAATCGAAAGAAGGCGCTTTAACTTCATAACACAAAAAAGAGTGCTCATGAGCATCTTGAGGAAATTGTTCTAATTTAGCTCTCATACTATATTACTTTTTTTTATAAAAAAATAAATAATAATGTCAATATAGTATTATTAATTTACAACTAAGTATTACAAGTAAACGGGTACGCCTCGTAGATTTGAGTAAAATTTAAAACCATGCAAGTTCCCAATTCCATTCAATCTTTTTTACAAACACCTTATACGCTTAGCTCAGAGCAAGTTGCGCATTATCAGCACTACCGGTATATAAAATTAAAAGAGGTGCTCAATGCCGAAACGCTCGAATTTTTTAACAAGGCTATTACGGAGAGAGTAAATTTGATGAATGAAAACACCACCCCACTTGAAGAAAGAACTACCTATGGAAAGGCTTTTTTGCAGCTATTTAATTTGTGGCAAGAAGATGAACTGGTTAAAGAACTTATTTTTAGTAAACGCTTAGGCAAACTTGCCAGTGATTTAATGCAGGTGGGGGGCGTAAGACTTTACCACGATCAGGCCTTATTTAAAGAAGGTGGAGGTGGCATTACCCCTTGGCATGCCGACCAATATTATTGGCCCCTAGAAACAGACAAAACCATTACCGCCTGGATACCTTTACAAGAAACCCCTCTGGGACTTGGGCCCTTGGAGTTTAGTGCAGGTAGTCATGAAATTGTGGAAGGCCGAGAACTTGAAATTGGCGATGAGAGTGAAGTGCTTATTCAACAAAAACTAAAAATTACCGATTTTAAACATGTAATCGAGCCCTTTGATGCTGGTGAAATTAGTTTTCATTCGGGCTGGGTATTTCACCGAGCTGGGGCCAACACTACAAATCAAATGCGTAAAGTGATGACCATTATTTACATGGATAAAAATATGCTATTAAAAAACCCAGAGAATACAAATCAACTAAACGATTGGAACACCTGGTGCCCGGGAGCTAAAGTTGGAGAAGTGATTGACACTGCATTAAATCCGATTATTTATTAAAACCAAAACCTTGAAAATAAACTATTGCTGCACTTACTGGGGCTGCGAACAAGATTCACCAAACGTATTTGTCGACAAGGTTTTGGCTGCAGGATATGAGGGCATTGAGATTTCATTACCACCAACCCCTGAGACCTTTACACCCCACTTTTTAAAAGAATTGGAAGGCATTAGATTAAATAAGCCCAATTTCATTTTCATTGCGCAACACCTCACTTCACCCGGTACAGATACGGTGGAGCAGTATATCCGTAAGATGGAAAAAAATCTGCTTGAACTAACCAGCTATAACCCCACGTTTATCAATTCGCATACAGGCAAAGATTTTTATTCCTTCGACGAGAACTGTAGCGTTATAGAGGCTGCATTAAACATCAGCCAAAAAACAGGCGTACGCATTTTACACGAAACGCACCGAGGCCGATTTTCCTACCATGCTGCCTCACTACTTCCCTATTTGCAAAAATTTCCAGAATTAGAACTTGTAGGCGACTTGTCACATTTCTGTACCGTATCGGAGAGTTTGTTAGCCGATCAGCAACACATTCTACAAGAAATTATTCCACATATAGCACACCTCCATGCCCGTGTAGGGCACGAACAAGGCCCACAAGTAAATAACCCCTTTGCGCCCGAATGGCAAGAACATTTGGCGGTATTTTTAGCTTGGTGGAAAGAAATCATAAACCATAGAAAAAATACAAGTAAGGAGTTATTTACCATCACTCCTGAATTTGGCCCTGCTCCCTACATGCCAGCAATGCCTTTCACGCAAGAGCCCTTAAGCAATCAATGGGAACTGAATTGCACCATGAAAGATTATCTAATTAACCAACTGAACTAATGATGAACTTAAAAATTGTAAAACTAACTTTAGTCCTTTTACTTGCCTGTACGAGCACTATATACGCACAAAAAAAGCAAGCTGTAAAAAAAGGTGAAATAGTTTACCACGTTTGCCAACGTAGTTTTTACGATAGCAATGGTGATCTACAGGGTGACCTAAACGGACTAAAACAAAAATTGCCCTATCTACAAGATTTAGGCATCACCTCCATTTTATTATTTCCCTTATACGATGCCGATTGTTACCACAACTATTTTGCAAACGATTTCGAAAAAATTGATGCAGAATTTGGCACCATGGAAGAGTACATTTCGCTCGTTAAAGAAATTCACAAACGAGGCATGAAAGTGTATATGGATATGGAAACCCAATATGTAACCGACAAACATCTGTGGTGGAAAGAAGCAGTGGGCAACCTTCAATCTCCGTATTCCGATTATATTTTATTTGATGATGCAGCGCACAAAACCCCTGCAAGCATTGTGGCCGATTTACGTGGATTGAATAGCTACGAGGGTAATTTTATTAAAATAACCACCGTAAACCTTAAAAATAAAGAAGTGTACGAATACAATAAAAAGTTATTCACCTATTTTGTTGACCCCAATAAAGATGGCAACTTTAATGATGGTGTAGACGGCTTTCGCTTAGACCATGCCATGGATCATTTAGATGGAAAACCAACACTTACCAACCTATTTGCTGAGTTTTGGAAGCCCTTACTTACAGCGCTAAAAAGCATAAACCCCAATCTTAAAAACGTGGCCGAACAAGCCAATTGGAGTGATTATGGATTTTCTTATTTAGAACAAGCTGGTGTAGATAGGGTGTTTGGCTTTGGATTGAAAGATGCCATAGTATCCTTTGATAAACAAAAATTGATTGCTGCAGCAGATACCATTTTAGCAAAATGTCCGAAAGGAAAAGAGCAGATCGTTTTTATTGAAAACCACGATCTAGATCGGTATGCTTCCATAGAACCATCTGTTGAAAAACAAAAAACAGCCGCTGCTATGCTATTTTTAATTGGTGGGTTACCCTCTATGTATTATGGACAAGAAATTGGCATGCAAGGAAAAAGCTGGTCATTTGGCAATACCGATGGAAATGATATTCCACGCCGTGAGGCATTTGAATGGTATAGCAAACCTGAAGGAAAGGGAATGGCACTATGGTACAAAAACACAGGCCAGTGGTGGAGCAAAACAAAGCTAAAAGCAAATGATGGCATCTCGTTGGAGGAACAAAAAAACAACTCAAAATCGCTTTTTAATCACTATAAAACACTCATCAACTTAAAGCAAAGTAACCCTGCCTTGGCAAAGGGAAACTATGAACTAGCAGAGAACAACAACAGCCAGGTATTTAGCTTTTACCGAACATATAATGAGCAAAAATTACTGGTAGTTGTAAATCTTTCAAACGAAGGGCAAACAGCAAATTTTGCGCAAGACCAAAAAATGGGTAATAAACTTTACGGAGAAAGTACCTTTACTGAAAATGTAATACAGTTAAAGCCTTACGAAGTAGTGGTCATAGAAATAAAATAGGCAGATAATGAAGTTGGTACTGAATTTTAATTTTACTGTTTACACAGCATCATGAAGATTTCTAAGTTTATAGCACCCTTCCTATTCGTACTCCTAGTATCTGGCAGTAAACCCCTAAACCAATCTAGCCAGAGCGATTATACCCAATACGTCAATACATTCATTGGAACGGAGGGAACTGGCCATACTTTCCCGGGGCCCTCCATGCCCTTTGGTATGGTACAACCCGGTCCCGATAATGTGAATAAAGGTTGGAATTATACTAGCGGATACCAATACCGAGATTCTGTGATACTTGGTTTTTCTCAAACCAGAGCCAATGGCACAGGAATTAACGAATTTGGCGATGTATTGCTACAGCCCTTTACCGACGAACGAACAGAAAATTTCAGCGAAACGTATCGTAAAGAATCAGAAAAAGCAAGTCCGGGTTATTATACAGTAACCTTAAATAACAAGGTAAAAGTAGAACTTACCTGCACCGAACGGGTGGCCATGCACCAATACACCTATCCAAATTCAAAAGCAAACTTGTTAGTAGATTTACAACACGGGCTTCGTTTTTTAACCGATTCCTTAGTGTTGGAGAGCGATGTTAAAGTAGAAAATAATAAAACCATTAGCGGGTATTGCCATACCAAAAATTGGGTAGAACGAAAGTATTTTTTTACCATTCAATTCAATGAAGCATTTAGTTCATACCAGCAATTAAGCCAAAGAAACAACGAAAAGGCACCCCGCTATGTGCTGAGTTTTAATCTGAAGAATAAAATCTTACAAACTAAAATTGCACTATCCACCGTAAGTGTAGCTGGGGCAAAAAATAATTTGCAAAAAGAATTGCCCGGCTGGGATTTTAACTCCACTGTTGCACAGGCAAAAAATGTTTGGAACAGCTATTTAAGTAGAATACATATTGAGGCTCCTCAAAAACAGAAAGAAATATTCTACAGTTCTTTGTACCGGTTTTTTATACAGCCATCCAATATTGCAGATGTTGATGGCAACTACCGCGGTGCTGATGACAAAATTGCGCTGGCCAAAAACAAAGCGTATTATTCCACCCTTTCTAATTGGGATATTTACCGAGGTGCTTTCCCATTGCTACAAATTCTGGCACCAGAAAAAATTAACGACATAGTAAATTCTATGCTCATACATCACAACGCAGCCGGTTTTCTACCCATATGGACCGCCTGGGGACAAGATAATTATTGCATGATTGGCAATCACGCCATACCCATGATTTTATCGGCTTACCAAAATGGCTTTAAGGGTTTTGATGCCAATGAGGCTTTACAAGCCATGGTACAAACTTCTACCAAATCACACATCAACTCCGATTGGGAACTATACAACCAATACGGCTATTACCCTTTTGATAAATTAGATAACGAAGCGGTTTCTAGAACCTTAGAAAGTGGTTACGACGATTGGTGCGTTGCCGAAATGGCAAAAAAATTAGGCAAAAATGAATTAGCAAAAACTTTTTCAAAAAGAGCACTTTATTACCAAAATATATACGATACCGAAACAACTTTTTTTAGAGGCAAAGATACCAAAGGGAATTGGCGCACACCTTTCAACCCACTTATGGCAACTTCGCCAATGAACAACCCCGGCGATTATACGGAAGCCAATGCCTGGCAGTATTTTTGGACACCGGCCCAACACGATGTAAACGGCCTAACGCAATTAGTAGGTGGCAAAGAAAATTTCACTAAAAAATTAAATGCGTTTTTTACTACTGAAGCAGAAAACCCTAATAAATTTTTAGGACAAGAAGCCATGATTGGGCAATACGCACACGGCAACGAACCCAGCCATCATATCGGTTATTTGTATGCCTACAGCACCGAACCTCAAACAGGGCAAAAATACATTCATCGGGTAATCAACGAATTTCATGGCAATACCCCCAATGGCATGATTGGCAACGACGACTGCGGACAAATGAGTGCCTGGTACATACTTTCTACCTTGGGTTTTTATCCGGTTAATCCTGCAAGTGGAGAGTTTGTTTTGGGCAGTCCGCAGGTGAAAAAAGCTACCCTGCATCTAGCAAAAAACAAAAGCTTTAGCATAGAAGCCAAAAACTTTTCGGAACAAGCTATCTATAATGAAACTCGTCTTTTGAACGGGAAAGAAATCAATAAGCCATTCATTACATTTCAAGATGTTATAAACGGCGGTAGTTTAATTTTTGAAATGATTATTGGTTCTTAATCTAAACATTCTACCTTTGAATTGTACACCTGTAGCAAACTGCGGAAACGTTAAAAAATAACAATGAAATCCATCACAACGAGTTTAAAAGTATTTGGTATCTATATGATACTCATTCCTGGAATTGGGCTAATGATTGCTCCCGATTTTATGCTTGACCTATTTAAGTTAAGCCATGGCGAAGAATTATGGATACCCAGAATGATGGGGCTACTGGCATTTATTATTGGAGTTTTTGATTTTTATATTGCTAAATATGAACTAAGTAGCTTATACAATTTAAGCGTAGTTCTAAGGTATTTTGCGGCCATATTTATGATTGGATTATGGCTAAACGCAGAAGTAGAATCCATGATACTCTTGTTCGCAGCCATAGATGCCGCTGGTGCATCATGGACATTATTTGCTATAAAAAATACGATTTCTCCAAAAAGCTAAAAGCCACAAAGCAAGTAAAAACCTAATTTTATGATCATGATTAAGGTCATTCAGAAGATTATCTTAGCCGCTTTTAACAGTACTCTATACTATTTAACTTATGGAAAACGAGTTAATCAGTAAATTCATCCCTGTACTCATGCTTCTAATTTTAGGAGTTTTAGAGGCACTAGGTGGCTTATACTTTGATGATAAAAGAACCAAAAATGATTGGACAATTGAATTGGTTAGTCTTTTTACCTTACCAACTCTAATTCAACCCGCTATTTTTGTGTTCGCACTTTGGTTAGGTAAATTGTGCTTTCCTCAATTCGAAAATTATTTCATCAGTTTAGCCTTTGGTTGGCAAATCTTATCATTTCTTATTGCTGATGATTTGACCCAATATTGGTGGCATAGGTTTTCTCATTCTAATAGAATGATGTGGAAACTACACAGACCCCACCACGTGGTAGAAGAAATGGGTGTGCTTGTAACCTATAGAAATGCAGTACTTTATTATGCCTTAATGCCGGGAATTTGGCTTTCAGCGATCTTAATTTTTCTAGGAATGGGTTATGTATATTTAGTGTATTTACCCATAAAACTAATCGTTATCTTACTTGCACATAGTGAAACAAAATGGGACCGTTTTTTGTATCGCTATAAATTTTTGAGCCCCATGGCATGGCTTGTTGAAAGAATTATTTCTACACCCAGTACCCATTTCGCTCATCATGGACTTACTGCAGAAGATGGCATTTCGCACCCAAATGGAAATTATGGAAACTTACTTTTTATTTGGGATATACTTTTTGGAACTGCAAAGATCACCAGGAAATACCCTGTTAAATTTGGCGCATGGAATCAAGTAAAGGAACCTTGGCATGTTCAATTACTATTTCCTTTCATACGATCTAAAAGACCAGAAAGTGAATTGCATTCCTTAAGAACTAAAAACGATTACGATCCGTCTATTGATTTTAAAAGCTTTACCAAATAAGCTGCATGGTTTAAAAATTGAAGTAAATTGTGGATTCAGCTAAAATTATTTACTTAACTTCACCTGCTAGAAAAAACTTATTGTTAATTTGATAAAAATATAAAGACAAATGCGTGGAGAAATGGCAACCTACGGTCGCATATTAATGTATGTGATACCCGTATTTTTTACCCTTGTTGTTGCAGAAAAATGGTACGGCTGGTATTGGAAAAAAAAGTCTTTTAGGCTATTAGATACCATATCTAGCCTGAGTTCGGGCTTTACCAACACCATAAAAGATGCATTAGGTTTAACCGTGGTTATACTAAGTTATAAATACATGGTTAGCCACTGGGCATTATTTCAGTTAGAATCTAGTGTGGCCATGTATATCATCACCTTTATTGTAATTGATTTTTACGGCTATTTTAGCCACCGATGGGCGCACAGCATTAATTTTTTATGGAATAAACACGCCATTCATCATAGTAGCGAAGAGTTCGATTTGGCCTGTGCCTTAAGGCAATCTATTTCGGTATTTATTAATTTATTTACCTTTTTATTATTACCTGCAGCATTGCTGGGCGTACCTGCCAAAGTAGTGGCATTGGTTACACCCATTCAGCTGTTTATGCAATTTTGGTACCATACCACCTACATTGGCAAAATGGGTTTCCTAGAAAAAATACTTGTTACCCCTTCACACCATCGGGTACACCATGCTATTAATCCGGAATATGTAGATAAAAACCACGGACAAATTTTTATTATTTGGGATAAAATTTTTGGCACTTTTCAAGAAGAACTGCCCAACGTACCACCGGTTTATGGCAGTACACGCCCGGTAAAAACCTGGAATCCAATTAAAATTAATTTTCTACACCTTCGTTTATTAATACTCGATGCTTATCGTACCCACAATTGGGCAGATAAATTTGCCATTTGGTTTAAGCCAACCGGCTGGCGACCTGCCGATGTGATTGAAAAATATCCTGTTGAGAAAATTGAAGATCCATATCATTTTCAAAAATACGATACAAGGGCTTCCAATGCATTGAAGGTGTGGATTGGGATTCAGTTTTTTGTTACCCTTGCCTTTATGTATTATTTATTCGGCAACCTAGCCACCATTCCTAAACCGCAAATTTTCTTTTATGGCGGCTTTATTTTACTGGCGGTTTATGCCTATACCGAACTCATGGATAGAAACCCCAATGCCATTTGGTGGGAACTAATTAAAACCATTTGTGCGCTTAGTTTAATATATATCAACGGCGACTGGTTTGGCATGGGCGAATCATTTACCAAATGGTTAGTCCTGTATTTAGTAGTTGCAAACGTTGTAACCTATTATTTTAGCAGGTTAGAAGAAGATAGCTCCCCTGTTTTGGCTTCATAAAATCTAACATGGAATTCTCACATGCTCTAACCGATGCCCTCTTAACGCTATCAGGTATATTCGTATTTTTTAATTATTTAAAGCCTTTAGCTCCAAGAGAACGTTTGCTTTGGAGTGCATTTATTGTATCGGTAACTGCAGCTTCATTTTTTGGAGTCATACGGTTTTTAGGCTACGCTCCGGCACGGTCTGTTTCAGAAACTTTTCAGCATCTAGCCTCCACATTGGGTGCCATTTGCTTGGTGTTGGTTTGCTATTTAAAAATCAGCAAAAAAAGGCTAAACACAACGTATTTGTATAGTTTTGTGGCAGCTGGTGTAGTGCTATTCTTATATATCGAATTGTTCCAAAAACCTGCTTTAGCTCAGTTTTCATCCATGGTAGCCATACCCCTAGTGTTGGCTCTTGGTATTTGGGGGCTTATAAAAAGTAAAAAAGTATACTGCCTGTGGCTCATCATGGCCGTTTTTTTACTCATACTAGCCAACTTTAATAAGGCCGTTGCTCCGCTAATTCATGTAAACAATATAGATTTGTACCATTGCGTATTGGCAGTAAGCATCCTATGCTTTGGTAAAGCAGCAAAAGAATAACATGTCCACAAAAACACTCATTAAAAATTGTAGCCTAGTAAACGAAGGCCAAATTCGCGTTGCCGATGTATGGATTGAAGATGGGTTGATTCAAAAAATTGGACAAATAGAAGACCTAAATGATGGTGCTACCGTACTAGACGGAACGGGTAAGTTTTTATTTCCGGGTATTATTGATGGTCAAGTTCATTTTCGCGAACCCGGGCTAACCCACAAAGGCGATTTATATACAGAAAGCAAAGCAGCACTTGCTGGTGGTGTAACCTCCTTTATTGATATGCCCAATACATCTCCGAATGTATTAAGCATGGATATTTTGAATGATAAATATCGCATTGCCTCCGAACAATCTTTAGCTAACTTTGGTTTCTTTTTAGGCGTAAATGGCGATAATTTAGATGAAGTTATTAAACTAGATACTTCTAAACTCTTGGGTGTT
>Ga0102875_1000655_pt1 | contig 12444 bp, 12 predicted proteins | sample Colrivmet1547B02_FD_78185 | JGI IMG/M metagenome (GOLD analysis project Ga0102875, IMG submission 78185) | Estuarine microbial communities from the Columbia River estuary - metaG 1547B-02 | ecosystem: Environmental > Aquatic > Marine > Intertidal zone > Estuary | place: USA: Columbia River... | reverse complement strand
TATTGAAATGGAGCGTATTGAAAGGGATTTAGGGTTTTGAAAGTTACAGTTTTAGGTTGTCATGCAGCTACCCCTAGAACCTTGACCAGTCCTACGGCTCAAGTTATTACATCGGGTAAGCACGTGATGCTGATCGATTGCGGTGAAGGCACGCAATCACAGCTCCGGAGGTATAAAATTCGTTTTCAAGACATCCAACACATTTTTATTTCTCACCTTCACGGGGATCATTTTTTTGGTTTACCGGGTTTGATTGCTACATTTCGATTGCTTGGCCGCCATCACGCGTTACATGTGTACGGTCCACTAGGGATGAAAGAGGCAGTTATGGGTATGCTCCTGGCGGGTCAAACACATATTGATTATCCTTTGTTTTTTCACGAGGTGGATACGCAGACTCCTCAAGTCTTGTTTGAGGATCAAGGGTTGGTTGTTCGCTCATTTCCGCTGAATCACCGCGTTCCTACCCAAGGGTTTTTATTCGAGCAAAAGCCGGGTCTTAGACACATACGCCGATCGATGATTCCTGATCAGTGGCCTAAATATGCCTACGATTTACTAAAAAGTGGAAGAGATTATATAGATGATCAAGGACAAAGCTTTAGTTCGTCTGAATACACCAAACCCGGACTACCTGCCAAGAAGTATGCCTTTTGCAGTGACACTCAATTTGACACTAAAATCGTTCCCTATATCCAAGGGGCCAATCTGCTCTACCACGAAAGTACGTTCTTAAATACAGAAAAAGCATTGGCCAAAAAAACAGGGCACTCCACAGCTGAACAAGCAGGGATGATTGCGGCTATGGCGAGTGTGGAAAATTTGATGCTGGGGCATTTCTCTACGAGATATCCCTCCACCGAACCTTTTATTGCGGAGGCAAATCTGCATTTTAATCAGGTTGTTTGTGCCCATGAGGGTTTGGAGCTTAGCTGTTAAATCAGCTTTTTTTAACACAGCCTTATAACGTACATTTGTACAACAAATTATTTTTGTTCCATGGAAAAAGACCTCGGCCATTACCGAAAATCTTATGAGCAAGGCTCACTTGATGAATCTCAATTGGACGATAACCCCATGGGGCTTTTTCACCGATGGTTCCATCAAGCGGATGAGCATCCTGGAGCGCAAGAAACCAATGCGATGACCATAAGTACTATCGGACAAGATGGATTTCCTAAGTCTAGGGTGGTGTTGCTCAAAAAGTTTGATGAAAAAGGTTTTGTGTTTTACACTAACTATTTAAGTGAAAAAGGCCAAGCACTAGCCCATAACCCTAAGGTTTGTCTGTCCTTTCATTGGCATGCCTTGGAACGGCAAGTGATCATCAAGGGTGTGGCACAAAAAATCGATACTAATTCTTCAGATTTATACTTTGATAGTAGACCCATAGGCAGCAGATTGGGGGCTATGGTATCACCGCAGAGTCAAGTGATCAGTAGCCGTGATGTACTCGAGAAAGAGCTTGCCTCACTGGAAAAAAAATATGCCTACCAAGATCCAAAAAGACCCGATCATTGGGGCGGATATTTGGTGACACCTCATGAATTAGAATTTTGGCAAGGAAGACCCAATCGACTTCACGACCGGATACGTTATCGATTGATCGAAGAAATTGATTGGGTTTACGAACGGCTTGCTCCATAACGAATACTCTATGAGTACAGAAAACAGATATGTCAACAGGGAGCTAAGCTGGCTCAGGTTTAACGAACGTGTACTTCAAGAATGTGCAGATGTCACTGTGCCTTTAATTGAACGTTTGCGTTTTTTGGGGATTTTTTCCAACAACTTGGATGAGTTTTTTAAGGTACGTTATGCCACTGTGAAGCGCATTGTTGATGCTGGCGCAAAGCTGGTAAATCCACTAGGACTTAGCGATCCAAAGGCCTTACTCGATGAGATTACCTCAATTGTTATTGATCAACAACAGCGGTCCTTAGATATTTTAAAGGAGATAGAGAAAGAGCTCGAAATCAATGGAATTCATTTAGTTGATGACAAGAATCTGGAGCCTGATCAAGCCCAATTTGTTTCTGAATATTTTGCGCACCAGGTGAGTAACGTCTTGATGACGGTAATCCTCCAAGAAAAAACAGCATTTCCCACACTGAAGGATACGGCAGCGTACTTGGTTGTGGAGATTGTATTAAATTCAGTGACCAACAGTGTGTTGCCATTGAGGAGAAAGCCAGAGGTGCGCTATGCGTTGATCGAAATACCCAAAGAGATCGATCGATTTGTCGTTCTGCCCAACAAACACAACAAGCAATGCATCATGATGTTGGATGATGTAATCCGGTGTAATTTGGACAAGATTTTCACCATGTTCTCCCACAAAAAACTCAATGCTTACATGATCAAAATCACGCGTGATGCAGAACTTGATCTAGACAATGACGTCAGTAAAAGCTTTATTGAAAAGTTGTATTCTGGCGTTGAGCACCGAAAAGTGAGTGATCCTGTTCGATTTGTTTACGACAGAAACATTCCGCAATCCACCTTGAAGTTTATCAAAGCAAAAATGCAAATCGAAAACACGGATAGTGTAATTCCTGGTGGCCGATACCACAACAGAAGGGATTATATGGGCTTTCCGAGTTTAGGAAGACATGATTTACTCTACGATCGCATAGTGCCTTTACCGATTAAAGGACTGGATATGGAGGGAAGTTTATTTAAACAAATAGCTAAACGCGATTTTCTGCAATATACCCCCTATCATACCTTTTCCTACATCACTCGTTTGCTTAAGGAAGCCGCATTAGATCCACAAGTTCAGAGTATTCACATCACCGTATATCGTTTATCTCGAAACTCCCAAGTAGCTGCTGCACTGGTCAATGCAGCTAGAAATGGGAAAAAAGTCACTGTGGTGCTCGAACTTCAAGCTCGTTTTGACGAACAAGCCAATATTGAGTACGCCGAACAACTTCAAACAGAAGGAATTAAATTAGTGTTCGGAGTGCGCGGTTTGAAAGTTCACAGTAAAATCTGTGTCATCGAGCGATTGGAGCAACAAAAAATTGTCCGTTACGGATTCATCAGTACCGGTAATTTTAATGAGTCTACAGCTAAAATTTATACGGATTACACTTTATTTACGGCTCACAGACCTATTCTTAAGGAATTGACCAAAGTTTTTGATTTTATTCAAACTCCTTACATGGTTCAAAAGTACAAGCATTTAATTGTTTCTCCTCATTATACGAGGGTTCGGTTTGAAAAGTTAATCGATCAAGAAATAGCATCAGCAAAGGCAGGTAAACCCGCCTATATCAAAATAAAAATGAACAGTTTCACCTCGTACTACATGGTAGATAAACTGTATGAAGCTAGCCGAGCTGGCGTTCAAATTCAATTAATTGTTCGGGGTATTTGTTGTTTGATTCCAGGAGTACCCGGAATGAGTGAACACATAGAAGCCATAAGTATCGTGGATAAGTTTTTAGAACACCCCCGTGTATTTATTTTTGGAAACGAAGGCAATCCTCTGGTTTACATTTCTTCTGCAGATTGGATGACCAGAAATATCGAAAACAGGGTAGAGGTAGGTTGCCCTATCTATGATTCACAAGTGAAACAAGAGTTGATTGATACTTTTGAAATTTCATGGATTGACAATGTGAAGGGGCGAATGCTTATCGATACCCAACAAAGCCCGTACCGAAATAATGGAGCTGCACCGGTAAGATCTCAGTATGCGCTTTACGAGTACTATCAAAAAAAATTAACTGGGTCTAATTAAGCTCTAAGTCAAGCGTGGATTTAAAGAAATCTAGGTGCGGATTTTTTGCTCTTAACTTTTCATATTTTTCCTCCGGCGTGTAGGCATATTTTTCCATCAATGCTTCTTTTACTTCTACCCGTAATTGAATTCCGTAGTGATTCAGTTTTTCTTTGAGAAAGTCAAGCAATGGTCCAGAGGAACGCTCGACTTCTTTTTTCATCGTATCATTCGGCAGTTCAATTTGTATCAGCTGTCCATCGATCAATATAGGATCATCAGAGTAAAGAGAAGAGGACAATATCTTCTGGCCAATTTGTGCCAAGTGTTCCGCATATTCCCGCCAATAGTTGATTAGTAGCTCTTGGCTAAACGCATCTTGTGGCCCCTCTTTTTTGGAAGCTAGTTCAGATTTTTGAGCTGCTTTTCGTTCTTTTTGAGATTTGATACTTGACAGGGAGAAAGCAGAAACATCACCGATCGGCCAATCTTTTTTGATCGTCAATGGGACAGCTACCTCAGAAGAAATTACATCTTGTGTGTCCTTAACTTCTTGGATTTGACCATCGCTGGAGGCCATAATTATTTCTGGTTGTGGATCAATTCTATCCGGAGTAGATTCCATGTTCAACATGGGTTTTTCCGAAGTAGGTAGGCGATTTTTAAACAGTGCTGCAGGTAATATACCTATCCGTTCATCTAGGTCATTTTTTTTTTCTCCCTGGTGTAGGGAGGCAATTTTCATCAAACAAAGTTCTACCGAGAGTCGTTTGTTATTGGCAGCTTTGTATTGAAAATCACATTGTTGGGCTACATCGATGGCTGTGCGTAAAACATCTGCGTCACTTAGGGCCGCTTGCTCCATCATTTTGGCTTTAGCGTGATCACTCATTTCTAATAAAACACCAGTTTGGCTGTAAAGAGCCATCATCAGATCTCTGAAATGAGCGGCCAGTCCAGCAATAAAGTATTGCGCATCAAAACCTTTGGCAAGTACTTGATCAAGTTCTAGAAGTACTTCTGGAATAGCTCCTTTCCATAATAATTCAGTGATCTTTAAGTAGGTGGCATAGTCCAATACGTTCAGGTGTTCAGCAACCATTTCCTTGGTCATGGTGACCCCGGCAAAACTGACCATTCTGTCAAAAATAGACAAGGCATCACGCATCGCTCCATCCGCTTTAAGCGCTATTAGGTGTAATGCGTCTTCATCAGCATTGATCTCCTGTTGCTTGGCGATGTATTTGAGATAATTAACCGTATCTGTGACAGTAATACGCTTAAAGTCAAATATTTGGCATCTGGAAAGAATAGTGGGTATTATTTTGTGTTTCTCGGTGGTCGCTAAAATAAATACCGCGTGTTTGGGGGGTTCTTCAAGCGTTTTCAAAAAAGCATTAAACGCACTTGAAGACAACATATGTACTTCATCGATAATGTATACCTTAAACTTTCCTTGTTGTGGGGGTATACGTACCTGATCGATTAGATTTCTGATATCATCTACTGAGTTATTAGAGGCGGCATCTAATTCAAAAATATTAAATGCAAAGTCCTCACTTGGGTGATCGCTATCTGCTTCATTAATCCTTTTAGCAAGTATACGAGCACAAGTAGTTTTTCCTACTCCTCTAGGTCCACAAAACAACAAGGCTTGTGCAAGATGGTTTTGAGCAATAGCGTTTTCTAGAGTTTGGGTAATAGATTGCTGACCAACTACATCCTCAAATGTTTGGGGTCTATATTTACGCGCTGATACCAGAAATGGCTCCATAAAGCAAATATAGAAAATACCTTAGCTGTGCTCTAAATGTAGGCAGCAGATAAATAGGTTACTTATCAACAATGTCGTGGCAAATATGCCTATTTTTGTCCCGCAGGCCACCTTATCGCTCCTTAGGGAGAGGAAAGTCCGGGCACCACAGTGTAGTATAGCGGGTAACGCCCGTCCGTCGAAAGGCGAGGACAAGTGCAACAGAAAGGATGTACAGGTAATGCTGTAGTGAAATCAGGTAAACTCTATACGGTGCAACGCCATGTATACCGACGTTTGAGGGCTACACGCTCGAGTTGGAGGGTAGGCGGATAGAACCTTAAAGCAATTTAAGGTCTAGATCAATGATAAGGCATCTTTTGATGTACAGAACCCGGCTTACGGCCTGCTTTTTTTATTCTATTTCTTGCTCAAGAGCAAAAAATCCAAACACACTACTTCCATAAGTTCTAGCATCCACAAAGTGGGGTAAGTGACTTAGGTTTTTATGTTTTTCGTACTCTAGAACAAATAGTCCCCCAGGTGCCAGTAACTCCCGTTCAAAGATCACAGCGTGTAATTCTGTTAGCAAATCGGCAGAGTGGGCATAAGGTGGATCAGCAAAAATAAATCCAAATTTTTGAGGGGTCTTGGTCAGGTATTCAAGCACATCTGCTCTAACAGCACTGATATTCATGTCTAGTTCTCTGGCGGTCTTTTGTATAAACTGGACACAACCAGGGAACGAATCAACTGCCGTAATATTGGGGCATCCTCTTGACGCCAGTTCATAGCTGATGTTTCCCGTCCCCGCATATAAATCAAGGGCGATGGTATCCTGAAGGTAAAGTTGATTGGCCAGTCGATTAAACAACGCTTCCTTGGCCATATCAGTCGTAGGACGAACAGGTAGGTTTTTTGGGGCTGTTATTCTTCTTCCTTTGTGTTTTCCGGAAACAATTCTCAAAATAATGCAGTTAATGTAAGTGGATCGATTCCTTTTGGGTCAAGGTGCTCGGCAAATTGGTAGGCATGTTCCACCGTACAATTATTTATTTCGCCCAAATGATCAATCATGCGCAACCAGTATGGATGCCCTTCGTTAAGCCCTCCTGAGGCGATAAATTGGGTTTTATGGATGTCAATCTGAATTTGCTCTCCCACAAAAAGAAGATAATACATGAAGTCTTCCTCTGTAAATGCCTTAAATACATTGACCAAAACTATTTTTTTTCCTTGAAACACCATGATCGTCATCAATTGACCTTGCAGGTGAATCAGTAGGGTAGATGGGCTGTTTTCCAATAAACCTGGTCGAAGTGTTTTGAATAAAAGCTCTGTATGATGGTGGTATTCAAACGATCCGAATCGATCAAAAATCAAGTTGTTGGCATTGGCAAATGGGACATAAACTACCTGAATATCCCACGGTTGAATAAGGTCGTGACTCAAGGTGTCATTGGCCAATAGGGCAGTATTGTATTTTACGTAACTATTCAGGTATTGTGGGTCAAACAAAGACTGAGGAACTATGCCAAATAAATGATTGGTATGCACCACTTGTACGGCTTGGTACGTGTACTTATCGATTTGATGATCCCCAATGAACTGACTGAGCTTAATCCCTAAGTCCTGAGTGTCAATTTCCCAGCCAAAATCTAGGTATTCATAACGCGTAACCTCTTGATGATAGGGGTCAAGGGTACAAAAAGAAAGTCCATTCAAACTCAATTGAATGGACAGTTTCAAATCAAGATGTTCCTTGCTTTCGATAACCTAGTTATTTTTCTTTTTGTCATAGATCGGAGGCCAGTTTCCACTGGTGCTCACATCATCCAAGGAGCCAACTTTGATGGCGGTTCCATTGATTTGCTCTACGCTTAAGGCTGCATTTTCTTTGGCTACTAAATCCTCAGGTTGGTCATAAAGAACCACATTTTTTTCAACAGATACCAAAAATACGGGAGCGCGATAACCTCCCTTTTCAATGACTTTAGCTTCTAATTTAAATTCCTCTCCGTTTTGTCCGAAAGGAACTTTCATCAAGTTTTTGTATCGATCAGATCCTTTAAACAGAGAATCCTTAACAGATACCGTGCCTAGTGTATCTATAATACGCACCTCTTTTAAAACTGAAATCCCGTACGCTTTATCAAATGCCGTATATGAGGAGTCTCTTTGTTGAGTAATGGTATAATTTCCAGTTTCTACAAATGCAATTAATGATTTGAAATCTGAAGCGTATTTATTGTTGACTGTTTTATAAGCTTCTTGAGCATTGCGAATGTCTTTAAGCGTATTGATTACAGCAGAAAAGCGTTCTTGTTTCACCTTATCGAACTCGATGGGTGCATTTACCGAAAGATAGATCTGGTAAGAAAATAAGATGGCAAGCGCCCAAAGAAAGAGTTTTAATGCGGTTTTCATTCGTGTGGTCGTTATTTTTTACGTTAAGTGATGAAAACAAAACTACAATTTTTTTTTAATCACAAATGGATTTAGGCCACAAAAATCCTCATTATATTTGGGGACTATGCCAACGTTCACCTCCTCGGATTTTTATAGAAAATTCATTGAATTTTTCCCATTTACTCCCACAGCACCTCAGTCAGAAGCCCTAAAAGGTATCGCTGATTTTGTGTCAGATTTAACCAGTCCAGGGGTGTTTGTACTCAAAGGGTATGCAGGTACGGGAAAGACCACTTTATTGGCGGGTTTGGTCGAAGTGTTGAATCAGGCGGGTATTAAGGTGGTATTGATGGCACCTACAGGCAGAGCAGCCAAGGTAATGTCGCTCAAGGCTGGAGTTGCAGCCCACACGATTCACAAGAAAATTTACTACCCCAAAAAACAGTCGAACGGTAGTATGCAGTTCACATTGGCCCCCAACAAGCACACACACACACTCTTTGTGGTCGATGAGGCTTCTATGATCTCTACGCAAAGCGTTGATGGTGCACTCTTTCAAAATGGGTCGCTCTTAGATGACTTAATGCAGTTTATCGCTCAAGGAAAATCATGTAAGTTGATGTTGGTAGGGGACCACGCTCAATTACCTCCTGTAGGTCAGGTTTTAAGTCCAGCACTGGATACAGAGGTGATCGAGCGTTTTGGTTTCGGTTCGGTGAATGAGGTGCTCTTGGACGAAGTGGTCAGGCAAGCGGCCCTGTCTGGAATATTGAGCAATGCCACTACACTAAGAGCGGCCATAGCCGATGAACAACACTCCTCATTCGTTTTTGATCTAGCAGGAAAAAAAGATATTGTTCGGTTAATTGAAGGTCAAGAGATTTTAGAGGCTATTGAAGAAGCGTATAGTCAATCAGGAACTGACCATGTTTGCTTTATTGTACAAGCCAACAAAAGAGCCAATTTATACAATCAAAGTATTCGCAGTCGAATACTATTCCACGAGCACGATTTGTGTGCAGGCGATCAGTTGATGGTGGTGAAAAATAATTATTTCTGGCTTCCGGCATCTTCTGAAGCAGGTTTTATAGCCAATGGAGACATTATTTCCATACTCCAGATATACAGTTTTAAAGAACTGTATGGCTTTAAGTTTGCTGAAGTAAAAGTACAGATGATCGATTATCCGAATCAACCTCCGTTTGATACGGTATTGCTGTTGGATGTGTTGGATCTACCAGGGCCAGCACTGCCTTATGAACTGGCCAATCAATTATACCAAGAAGTACAGAAAGATTACGCAGATACAGCGAGCAGTTATCGGAGGTTGCTCCAAATTAAAAACAATCCTTTTTTCAACGCCCTGCAGGTTAAGTTCTCCTATGCAATAACTTGTCATAAAGCACAAGGGGGTCAATGGGATACGGTTTTTATTGAACAGCCTTATCTACCGGATGGTTTCACAGTTGAATCGATGAGATGGTTGTATACGGCCATGACAAGAGCCAAGAAAAAACTCTATTTGATCGGTTTTGACAAAACATTTTTCGATTAATTCAAAAGCATATATTTGCCACATGATCTCCATGGCCCTCATTCCTGCTCGTTATGCATCAACTCGTTTGCCCGCTAAGCTTATGCTCGATTTGGGTGGGGCTCCTGTGATTGTGCGCACCTACCAAGCGGTGTTGGCTACGGGCTTATTTGATGAGGTTTACGTGGTGACTGACCACTCCGATATAGCTCAATCGATAGAATCGGTGGGGGGTAAGGTATTGATCAGCACTCAATCGTACGACTGCGGGAGCGATCGGATTGCCGCTGCAGCAGCGTCCCTTGAGGCAGACATCATCCTTAATGTACAAGGAGATGAACCGTTTATTGACCGTGAAAGCTTAGCTGCTTTACTGGATGTTTTTAGAAAAGACACCGCCTCACAAATTGATGTGGCCTCGTTGATGTTTGTCATTGATCAACCTCAGGACATCAATAACCCCAATCACGTGAAAGTCATTGTCGATCAATACAATCAGGCGCTTTATTTCTCCAGAGCGCCGATTCCCTATGTGCGTGAAGCAGATGATCGGGCTGTTTACTACCAACATAAAGGCGTTTATGCCTTCAGAAAAAGTGCCCTGTGTGCATTTCCTACATTGCCTATGGGGCCTTTGGAAAAAGCTGAAAAAATTGAAGCCATTCGTTTTTTGGAATCAGGAAGAAAAATAAAGATGGTGGAAACAAAGATCTCCAGCATCGGCATCGACACCCAACAAGATATTGAAAAAGCAAGAGCACTATGGGCATTGACTTAAGTCAAATAACGGCTATTGGATTTGACGCAGATGATACTCTGTGGGTTAATGAAACCTATTTTAGAAAGACAGAGGAAGCTTTTGGCTTATTGCTGTCCGGGTATGAAACGCCCAATCAAATCGACCAGCTTCTGTTTTTAAAAGAGATGGAAAACTTGCCTAAATATGGCTATGGAATCAAAGGATTTGTCTTATCTATGATCGAGTGTGCCTTGGAAATATCCCAAGGCAAGATATCACCGAGCCATCTCAGTCAAATACTTCAATGGGGAAAGGAAATGATTGAACACCCCGTAGAACTTTTACCCGGTGTGCCAGAAGTATTGGAGAAGCTTTCCAAAACTCATCGGTTATTGGTATTGACAAAAGGTGATTTATTGGATCAGGAGCGCAAGCTAGAGCGTTCAGGCCTAGATCCATTTTTTCATCATGTGGAAGTCCTCAGCGATAAGCAGCCCAGTAATTACAAACGATTGTTAGATCATTTGGAAATTGATCCAAAAAACTTTTTGATGGTGGGTAATTCTATTAAATCAGATATCTTACCCGTGCTGCAGATCGGCGCTCATGCGATCCATATCCCTTTTCATACAACTTGGCAACACGAAATTGTCAGTCCCAGCGCAGATGATACCTTTATTACCTTGGATCAGATGTTGGATTTACTCACTTTTATCAAATAGTCATGCGATCGATAAGCCGATTTATCCTTTTGACTTTATTGGGCTGGCGGATCAAGGGGACCTTTGAACCTATAAATCAGTGTGTGGTTATTGCGGCTCCCCATACCAGTAATTGGGATTTTCCCTTAGGGTTATTGACGCGCAAGATCATTGGCCTAGAAATTAATTACATTGGCAAAAAGAGTTTGTTTAAACCTCTGTGGGGTTGGTTTTTCCGCTGGACTGGTGGCGCTCCTGTAGAGCGCGATAAAAATTCGGACGCTGTAGCAGCTATTGTTTCCTTATTTCAAAAGAAAAAAGTATTCAGATTAGCCTTGGCTCCAGAGGGAACTCGGAAAAAAGTGGAGCGTTGGAGAACTGGTTTTTACCACATTGCCCTGGGGGCTCATGTTCCTTTGCTGATGATCGCCATGGACTATGCTAAAAAAGAAGTCCGCATTAGTGAACCACTTTGGTTAGTGGGTGAGCCTAATGCGGACTTTGCTAAAATTGAGGATTTTTTTAGTGGGGCACAAGGTAAAATTCCTGCCTACACCTCGTTAAAAATCCAATAGCTATTCAGATTCTTCCATGGTGTGGTACACGTTTTGAACGTCGTCATCCTCTTCAATGCGTTCTAATAGTTTTTCAACGTCTGCCATCTGTTCCTCGATTAATTTTTTGGTAACTTGAGGGATGCGTTCAAAGCCTGAAGAAAGTATGGTGAATCCTCTTGATTCCAATTCTTTTTGCAAGGTTCCGAATTGTTCAAACGGTGCGTATATCACAATGCCATCTTCATCTAAAAACACTTCTTCGCATCCGAAATCAATTAGGTCTAACTCGAGTTCTTCTACATCTAAACCGTCAGCCTGGATTCTAAAGTTACAGGTGTGGTCAAACATAAACTCTACGGATCCTGAGGTTCCAAGGCTGCCATTGCATTTATTGAAGTATGAACGAATATTGGCGACAGTTCTTGTGTTGTTGTCTGTAGCTGTCTCAATCAGAATGGCAATTCCATGAGGAGCATATCCTTCAAACAACACCTCTTTATAGTCTCCTTGTGATTTATCGCTCGCTTTTTTTATGGCGCGTTCCACATTCTCTTTCGGCATGTTTACCGATTTCGCATTCTGGATAACCGCTCTTAATCGGCTGTTGCTGTCCGGATCTGGTCCTCCTTCTTTGACAGCCATAACGATGTCTTTGCCTATTCTGGTGAATGCTTTGGACATAGCCGCCCAACGCTTCATTTTTCTAGCCTTTCTAAATTCAAACGCTCTTCCCATAATTGTGTGATGTAATAGGGGGTAAAATTAAGTATTTTTCAGTGCTTATGCAGCTCCACCAGGAATAGAAACGCAGTGTTCAATGCGTTCGGCCAAGGCAAAATCATTTAACGTGACCGCCTTTACGCTAGGTGTTTGAATGCTGACCAATAGGGTGTTAAATGTATTTGTCCACTTGGGGTAATGCCCCATTTTTTCACATTCAAAAGCTATGCGAGTCATCGCAGAGAATGCTTCTTTAAAATCGGCAAACTGAAAACTACTCATCAAACAGTTTTCTTTATGTCCC
>Ga0102875_1000653_pt1 | contig 12456 bp, 14 predicted proteins | sample Colrivmet1547B02_FD_78185 | JGI IMG/M metagenome (GOLD analysis project Ga0102875, IMG submission 78185) | Estuarine microbial communities from the Columbia River estuary - metaG 1547B-02 | ecosystem: Environmental > Aquatic > Marine > Intertidal zone > Estuary | place: USA: Columbia River... | reverse complement strand
GCGGAGAGAGAGGTACACTAACCGCCTATGCTAATACATTAATTATCAATTAGTTATGTCAATCCGTGACGCGTCAACGTCACGAGTTGCAAAATGATTTTTGGCAGGGGACCTTAATGCCGAAAACCCTCTTACAACGGTTCGAATTTAGAAAGAATCCCGAACCTAAACAACAATTTTATAAATTATTTACATGCTTAAAAATCATCAATTCACCGCCCCAAATGTCGAAAATTAGACCCTTTTGGATTCGAAACCTGGGACCTATTAAAAAACGGTGGACATGCTCAATTCCAAGCATACGAAGGGGGAGTCTGCCCAAAATCAGTATGCTCTTGAGGGACTCTTGATCCATTTTGTAAAATTTATTTTACATTTAGTCAAATATATTTTACATTTGTTGTCTAATTACTCAAAACCATGAACAACCATCTCTTATCAACTCGTTGGCTAATCCCCTCTGGCATCGTCTTTTACAGCTCTACCATCATTGGCATCTTATTGATGACATCCACAATTACTTTGGATACCGTTATTTTAGAGGTATCAATACCCAATCTTTTTAAACTTGATGACCCTTTGGTTGGGCATAATCAGACATGGATAAAAAACAATTGGATGGACGAAATCCTCGGTTTCCTGCTTTCTTTTTCGGGTTTGATCCATGGATTCTCTGCTGAATCAGATGAAGACGAATATGCCAATTTCCTGCGATTCCAAGCACTCAAATGGTCATTGGTCATTAATTATAGCCTGCTGACATTGGTATCACTTTTCGTATATGGTTTCGCATATTGGCAAGTGATTTTAATTTCGATGTATAGTGTGTTAGTTACCTTTGTCGTTTGGTTTAGAATTTCTATCATCCGTCATCGACGTTAATGAAAAACAACATCAGAGTTAACCGCGCGACAAACAAAATCTCGCAAGACGACCTAGCCAAATTGGTGGGCGTATCCCGCCAAACTATCAACGCCATCGAAAATAACAAATATTATCCCTCCCTAGAATTGGGTTTAAAACTATCAAAAATCCTGAACTGTTCTGTGAATGAGCTATTTAGTTTGGACGATGAATAACCGCATCAAACAATATTCAAGGTAAGCCATCGTTATTCAAAGACAAAAAACTTAGAATGAAAAAGCTATTTCTATTTCTCACAGTATTGAGTTCGGCGTTGACCGGATACTCGCAAACCGACAGTACCATTCTTCATTACAAGTATATCGAAGACAAAGACTTGATTAACATTTGTGAGTTAACCGAAATTCAAAAAATCCATTGTGAAGACACTGCATTGGATAAAAGGATGCACAAATCATATCCGCAATTAGAAAAGTTGGATCTTTCTAATTCCATCGAACGTTCAGTTGATGATTTTTTTCAAAGAAGAATGAGAAATCGGAATCTGGAGAAAGTGATGGGTAAAAGGTGTGAGATTATAGCCACTGACACCAATTTTGTTTATTACGGATATCCATATCCACCTACGATGAATGAAGTGACAAAAGCCGACACGATTTTTAAAACGCAAATCAAAGTTTTAACAAAACAATTCTCGTCATTTGAGACTATTGAAGGTTATCACGTAAAGAGCAAGATCATACAATCACTCAGGCCCTATTTTGATTCTTCCGTTAATTATACAGTCAAAAGCACAAGCTATTCGGATGAATTTCGATTAGAACCTGATAAGATTTCTGTAAGTATGAAATTCACTATCGTTAAGGATTTTCTAATAAAAGATGAGAAAAATTTCATCGTTGATTTAGATAAATCGAGTCTCGAAATAATTTCAATTCGCAATAAATGAAACAGATTCTGTTTACGTTCTATCACAAAATAACAACAGCATGAAAAAACCACTTTTAATGCAGATTAAAATAATTGGTACTAGAAAACTCTTCAGTAAACCACCACCACGTCACATGCAAAAGTTCGCAAGCATCTTATTTTTATTCATTACTCTGAATTTATTTGGACAAACTCCTGCCCCATTGGCAATCAAACCATCAACAAAATACACCCTGCAAATCGATGCCGGCTTGAATTATTTTCGTTATTCAGAGATCCCCATGATTGGAAGCGTGAGCAATCCAATAGCGTCACATTATGAAGCACTGACAATAGTTAGAGAACTAAATCCAACTTTTTCAATTTCGTTGGGCTTAAGAAATACAAACTATGGACGTAAACAATATATCTATGTGTTTGATGGCACAAATTATTTGACTCCTGTTACTCACCAATGGAATTATTGGACAATTCAAACACCGATACAAATCAAAGTAAAGCCATTTCAATCGAAGAAACTCTCCTTGAACGCGGGCGGATACTTGGGATTCAATTATTACAATTCTGAGTCAACCTCGTCTCCAGATTTCAAAGTAAGACACGACAATTACAAAAATATTTTAGATATCGGCATCATTGTGGGTATTGATTACAATTGGTACAAAAAAGGTGATTTTTCCATAGGGAATTCGCTCACATATTATAGAGGATACCCCTATCTGAGCCCATTTACATATACAAGGAGAGCGCAAGGCATGACAATTGGATGTTCAGCAAAATGGGGATTATAGTGATGTGTAAAAAAACGTCACAGGGCGCAAATTAATTTTTCCAGTACACCGGACGACAGTATGAGTCCGATGGCGAAAGGCCTTAATGCTAAAATCCATGAAATCAAAACTCTACCACATACCACCACTACTCGCCACCCTTTTGTTTTTGTTTTCGGCAGCCACCGTGGGACGGGCGCAGAGTTTCGGATTGAAAATCATACAAGTTGCTGACTCTTCTTTAATCACCCAAGATTTGCAACGATTTGATTCATTGTGGTATGACTGCATGCACGGTTATGGCAAAAAGAATGTTTCCAATCTATTTGCGGACCCTTTGGATGGGGTATCCAAAACCAACCCCATCACCCTATTGAATTTCATTGGTGGGATCGACATGCCCTTCAGCGATGTTTTTGGCTTCAAACTGATCCATCAGCAAACCTACGGTGACTCGGTGAAACTGTATCAGTTGGATATGGGATGGATGCAATTGGCTGCGCTATTTCATCGCCAAGAAAAAAAGCTCATGCGATTTGAATCTTTGAATAGTTTCAAGCTGATTCCAAACTCCTATCAGAACCTTACCGTATTCGCATCAACACAAATCTCCAAAAAGGAACTCTCAAAAGCATACAACCAAGTAATTTCAACCATGAAAGAACTCGGAATCGATGTAGATTCATTCAAATCAAAACCATTGACCATCTATTCTGGTGCGACATTAAAAGATGCGTATGCCCATGTTGGCGGACTAGAATACGTAAACTTTTTCAACCCAGGTGCTTTGTATGGCGGTATGGGCGACCCTTTTAACCGAGTGATTTTATCGGGCATACCAAAGCCAATTCATGTGCATGAGGTATTACACTTTGCAATTACTTTTCCCTGCAACCATTTTATTGGTGAAGGCTTGGCGAGTTACTATGGAGGAATCGGCGCGAAACCCTACGATGAAAACAAAGGTGAGGTATTGGACATGTTGAAACGCAAAAAGACGAGTACTTTCTCATCGGCGATGCAATTGTGGAGAACGGAGCCCGAGTTCAATGCATTACGAGGCACCTACGTCATGGCCGCCATCATTTTGGAACGCGTAAAATCCGATTTCAACTTGGATACTTACCGCAATTTCGTGAGGCATTGCAGAACAGATGAGGAAATGATCAATTCTTTAATGGCACTTTACGAGATCAAAACTGAAGAAGAAGTATTTCGGCATTTGTTTTTAAAATAAAATATACAATTACCTCAATTCCATACGTTATTAGAACAACAATCAAACGGCCCTTCCGTTAAGTATTAAATTGGCAACGCATGAAATTAATTCTATTTATAATTATTCAAATCACAATATTCACAATATCTCCATTAAGGGCACAAAAATTCGACCCCGTGGATGGCGGATTTGAAACTCGCGAACGGAAAATCCAAGCACAAACCAATCCGCGATTGCAACGAAAAAATTTAGAGGAATGGATGGAGGTCAACCTCGGTTATGCACCAACGGGTGCCATGATACAGCACAACGGGGGTATTTCATATACTTGGCTGCAAGGGTATCCTGTGGTTTGGAAAGGACCCAATGAGGGTCAACGAATTATCAAATCAAACGCGACGAAAGACATCGAGCCGTTGAAGCCATATGCAGCAAGCAAATGCGTCTGTATATTTAACCATGAAGTGAGCAACAAAGAGTATTTGGACTTTATTACCGATGTGTTTTTGGAAAAGATGCGATTGCTGAATCCCAAACTGACATTTATAGACAAAAAGGGCAATTTTACGGATAGCTTTTTACAATCACTGGTTAAGCATTTTCTAAAACCAGGTGTTGCTGTGCCCATGATTAAGACTGGCTCAAGTTTGGGGCGTGTTTTAATTCAAGATGTTAAAGATTCCATTACCCAAAAAGAAAACCTGTTGCATGAACTGCTCGATTTGACGAAAATCACCTTCGATGGCACGCGGATTTTTCCGGACGTGACGGGGTGGAATAATAATTTTACATGGTCACACAGTAATGGCCCCTCTACATGGTCTAGCGGTAATGACCCCATGGCGCTCTATTATTTGTGTCATCCATCCTATGGCGATTATCCCATTTGTAATTTGAGACAATCCCAAGCCATGGCCTATTGTCAATGGTTGAGCGCACAGCTCTCCGCATTGTCGGGAAAGGAAATCGTAGTTTCACTTCCTACAGAAACGGAATGGATACAGGCGGCCAGTTATGAAAGGGAGGATTCGAAGTCGTATTACAAACCCAGTGTCAACATCTATTGGAGAAATGCCAAAGGCGTTTACATCGCCAATCATGTGGTCTACAAAACGCCAGAACAGTTAACACAGTACAAAGATTGGCTGATGCGGAAAAACAAATTGGAAGGAGATTCCACAAACGCTGATTGGGATTCTATTTCAAGGGCGGATCCAGTCGCGTATTACTTGGATTATATGAGCGATGGCGGGTTTTATTCCACACCGGTTTTTTCATATTGGCCCAACGATGCCGGCTGTTATAATATTTTTGGGAATGTTGCGGAGATGACCAGCACCATGGAAGGCGAAATGATGGTTGTAAAAGGAGGGAGTTTTATGGATGTGGGCGATGTGCTATTTCCTGGAAGTCGCGCCCTGGTATACAGCGGCGAATCCATGCCCATGGTCGGCTTTAGACCTGTTGTGAAAATGCGTTGATTTTCAATGAATTTCCCCCAGAAATTTCTTTAATTGTATCCATGAGGGTTTGACTGACCAATACCAGTTCTAAAAGTTGGTACTTACACAAGAACAACATCAAGTTTAAAGTCCATAGTAATAGACAACATTTATTCCACCACTGTACAAATAACCTGTCACCGGCGTATCGATTATCTTTAAAACGCCATATCTAAAAGTGGGTTCAATTCTCAAATTCATTTTTTCGTTAATGCGATAATCAATACCAACACTCATTGTGGGTGAGAAATTCAATTTGTTGTAACTATCCGATTCCGATGTCAGCCTCGTTTTTCTGTCAGTATGGTCGGAGAACACCAACACACGAGTTACTGTTTCTTTAATAAAAAAATTAGCTGTCAAACCCAGGCTGGTGAAAACGCGGATCTTCCCTTCATCGGTTGTAAAATTTGCCTTTATGGGAATATCCACATAATGAAAGTTGTAAATCGATTTTGCTCTATTAGGCACAAACGGGTCAGGTTGTAACGGATTCAAAATCATCATTTTGGACCGAAATCCCGTATTGGAATATTGAATACCTGCTTCAATACCAAAAGATCTTTTTACATTCAAACACATATTCAGGCCAGCGGAGTATCCTAGCTTTACGGTTTCATTTTCGTTCCTCGACTTCACAATACCGGCACTTAATGAGCTCCCATCGTTAACCTTTAGTGTCCGATAGCAAATATTGGGTGAAACATTGAAACCAATTAGAACTCGTTTCAAATCTGGAGTTGAAGATTCCTTATCCTGTCCAAACAAACGACAAGAAGTGAGTAACAGTAAAAAAAATGTCAGTTGTTTCATTTTTGTCAAAATTAATTAATTATTTTTCATCAGACTTAACTTGATCTTCTCATTAGAGGCAAATCAATTCAGGCAAGTTTGATTATGGCCCACCGTGCGATGGTCGATATACATCCAGCTGCAAACTCATGCCCAACGAACTAAACGGACGTATTGCGCGGGCGGCGGCTAACAACTTCAAATAGGTGGGCGGCTCCATATATCCACCGTGAACCGAATGTTTTTCCTCGTTCTCGGGATGAAACCAAAATATGTTAGATGGATATCCCACCTCCTCATCAACAAATAAATACTTCTGCAGCTCTTGAGGCTTTACTTTGTTGCCGTTGAGCGTGTAACTGGTATCGATGTAGGGATTAAAATAAACACAAACAAAGTACTTGTTGAGGGTATCGACAACCCCTTGGTGGGTGTACGTATATTTAAACATCAATTTGCATCCATAGCATGACGTTGTACTGACATTGACAAGGAGAATTTTATTTTCCCGCACCGCTTTGGCATGTCCCTCATTGAACGAATACCATTTTATTGTATCATTTTGGGACTTCGTAGTTTCGCAGGATTGATTGATTTCAGGATTGCATTTTGAATCCGTCTGGGCTTTTGATTGGATAACACAAAAGCCAAGTAATGACACAATAAACAATAGCAGTTTCGGTCTCAATATTTTATTATTTAATCCTGTAACCAATAAAAGTAGTTGGATTTTTATAAATTGGATCCGGATTAGGTCCAGGGTAATAGCCCCAATGGTCTAATGAAGGAATTTCTGCATGGATAGTATCTAACGTCTTGTTCAGTAGAAAAACCGGTCCATCTATTGCCGTTGCAAAACGATTAGTATACTTATTCAGCGTAAAAGCCTGCGGGCCAATATCCTTTGAATGATACCCATTGGGTAAATTATAATACGCCGCCAATATACCGCCTGAATTACTATTTATGAAAGTTACATTAAATGTATCAAGCGGCTTGGCCGTTAAACACCCTCGAAATATTCCGTTATACGAATCGTAATCACCTTTGCGGTATGCATCAATAATATAGTGCTTCACCATAGTATCCCTGCCATCATCGCCAGCTTTGCATCTCGGATTTGGCTTGCGGCAAGTAATGCATGTTATTGTAATTGGCCCTTCTGTACCTGGTACGTCTTCATCAAAAGAAACTGTGACAGAATCACCTTTGCGGTATTTTTTTTCTGTTCCTATTTTCCATAAAACACTATCATTTCCACTCTGCCAACATTTAAAGGTTTTATCACCAGTTCCAATTGTATCATCTTCTGGCACCTTGTAATAGGTGTGAAATTGAGTTTTGGCATCAATATAATCCATTACAATATCAAAATCTGCATTGCTCAGTGGATTTGCCCTGCATGGGTCGTAATTTTCACATTCCGGGTTTTTGTAATCATAGCAGCACTTTCGGCATGAAACCATCGCCGAAGAAGAATACAACAAAACACCAATTAGCAAGGTATAAATTACTTTTTTCATCATCCTTTTTGATGTTTGTTAAATCAATCACTTGGGTTCTTTGGTGATTTTCAACACCTGATCCATTGTATATACGAAAACACTGCCGTCACTCGTCTGGATTTTAACCTGCTCATTGGGTATTTGTTCGATAATCATACCTCTTATGATACTACCATTCTTAAGGTATAACACTTCAATGTATTCAACTTTCTTTTCTTCCTTAACTACATTTTCAGCATTATTCAAGGGCTCCGGTGATGATTTTGATTTTCCTGAGGCCATCAAAACCAACCCTAACAACGCCAACAACAATCCAACAATAAGAGAAACAAAGAGAAAAACGATAATTCCAACGACTATCAAGAAAATACCAAATCCTCTAGAACCAGAACCACCACCTTCAGACGATGCACTTTTTTTCGATGTTTTCAAATCGGCCCCATTCAATTCCCTTTTAGCGTTATACGTTTTCGTTTGAATTAGGGCATTTCCGGCAGAACGTTGCATTGAGTGATTGCCTAAATCAACTGAGCTAACTGGAACCTGTGTTACTGGTGAAATTGCACCAAAATCGGACATCCTATGTTCTACTATTTGACACACGGAGCCATTTATTTGGGCGATGTTTGGTATATTATTTGCCAACTCAACTGATCCTGCCTTTGGGGCTGCTATAATTGGATTTTGAATCGCTTGTTTTACAGATTTTTTGGGTGTTGCAGTAACCTTGGCACTCCTTGTGAAATGATGGTTTAACCCCAAATTAAATCCAGAATTATGATATCTCTTTTGCATGGTGCAGGATGAGAGAACAATCACAATCATTAATAATATATAAATTTTATTTTTCATAATATCCATCAACTTGTTGGCAGTAATTCAAATGTAAATCAACGACATCTCCCAAACAATACAACTCAATAAATAGCTTAAACAATATTACAAAACAAAAACAAACGGCCCAAACAATAAACATAGTCATTCAATCAATACACTGCTGTATTAAAATCTTTTCAAAAACTGGCATATTTCGCGAATTAAGAGTTTCAAGGCTCCCCAAACTCATCTACAATAACCTTCACATGCGCTGGGGTAAATAATCGATTTCCTGATTTATAACCAAGATTTAGCAGCAACGGCATTACCGTCTTACTCATTTTAATCCACCTTCGGAGCTGAGCACTGGCACTCTTTTTTGAAATACTGGGAAAATATAATTGTGCGAGCTCACCATATCCGTAAGCTCGCACTTTAAAGGTTTCTTCTTTATTCATAGTGTCTAATTTCATTGGGACACCACTGCATCATCATGATGTTTGGTTAAAAACAATAGACCTGCCGCCCTTCAATTTGGCTGCAAGTAGTTTCATGTCTTCACCCACTTTTTGATCAACAATACGTGCATAATGCTGCGTACTCTTCATGTTTTTGTGGCCTAGCATCTTACTTACAGTTTCCATAGGGACCCCGTTCGTCATGGTTACAGAAGTTGCAAATGAGTGTCTGGCCACGTGAAAAGTCAGCTCCTTGTGTATTCCACACAGATCAGCTAGCTCTTTCAGATAGGCATTCACTTTTTGATTGCTTAAAACGGGGAGGATGGGATCTTCAGGCATGAGCAAATCCAATCGGCAATAATTATTAATGATATCCATTGGTATAGCCAACAATGGAATATTTGCGCGTGCATCAGTCTTTTGACGCCTTGTTCGAATCCAATATCCGAGTTCATCACTCCCTTCTACTTCCGCTTTCTTCAATTTCTTGACATCAATGTATGCCAATCCAGTGTAACAGGAAAAAATGAAAATATCCCTAACCCTTTTCAAACGTTCAAGATTTGAATCAAAGTCAATCAAAGTTTGAATTTCTTCCATAGTTAAATATGGTCTATCTACTTCTTTAATTGACATACTAATACCAACAAACGGATCTTTAAGTAGCCAACCATTCCTAATGCTAATGCAAGTGATCCTTTTCAGGTTTTGTAAAAACTTAGTCGCGGTATTGGAATTACAACCCTTTTCCGTTTTCAAGTACATGTTGTATTGCTGTATCATATGATGATCAACCGCTTTGATTGAAACATCATTGACACGGTAATACTTCTGCAAGAACTTTTGGAAATGATTCTTTGCTGTGTTGTGCTTCTGATAAGTGGCATAGGTGTTTTCCTTGCCAATTAATTTTTGGAGTCCATCAACATGGTCCTGCCAAATATCGATAATTGTCCTTGCTTTAGCCGAGTTCACCCCCAGGATAGCATCTCGAAGGTCGGTAGCCAAAACCTCCTCCTGTAGCATCAGGAGATCATTGTACTTCTGATGGGCACGAATGCGAACTGCTTCTAAATACTCATTAAAGACCTTAGCTTCTTTGGTTCGACCTTTCATTTGATACCTCGCCGGATCCCATTGTTCGGGAAGGATGAATCGTTTGAGTCTCAGGGCAACTTTTTCCCCGTTAATGTTGATGCGTAGCATCACGGGGCATTCCCCGTTCTGTTTTTCTTTTGTCCGGTTTATGTAGAAAACCAGACTGAATGTTGTTTTTGACGACATATGGCGCAATTGTTTTAATTGTGCCCCCCATTTTGATTACAAAACTACATTTACCCCTTGGCTAAATCAAGCTTATCTTGTTGATTTTCAGTCCGATTATGTTCGTAGTTGTTCGCACACCGTTGACCCTTTTTGCATTTTCAAAAAGGGGTCACCAGTAGGAAACCCAGTTGGCGTACAAACGCGAACATTTTCGGAAAGTAAAGAACAAAAAAAAGTGTGTAAATCAACGACTTACACACTTTTCGAACAGTTGCGAACTGTATCCAGCGGAGAGAGAGGGATTCGAACCCCCGGACCTGTAACAGTCAACGGTTTTCAAGACCGCCGCATTCGACCGCTCTGCCATCTCTCCAATGAGGGTGCAAAAATACGCCTTCGCATTGTCATTTGCAAAGGAAATAGGAAAGTTGATGGATTTTTACTTCCATAAATGCAATTTCTATCGCCGACCTACACCCAATTCATTGAATGCGAAGAAATTGTTTGATATTTGGTACACAATTTGACAATCATCGCTTCGTATGGAAATCAATAAAGCAATCGCGAAAGTTTCCCTGTCGATGACAGTTTTTACCCTTTGGGCTATCGCCAATCTAGGCGCGCAAAAATTAGAATTCCCCAAGAATATCCCAAGAACACCAACCAAACCGCAATTCAATCCCCCTTCCAAGCCAACCCCACGGCCGCCATCCAATCAGCGGCCGCTCATTCGGTTGCTAAAGCATCCCGCAATTTGGCTGCCGCCATCGAACGATAATCGACCAAGCATCCCTACCCCACAATTCCCATCGAATTACCCCTACCCTATATATTTCCCTCAAAATGGCATGCCGGGCAGGACAACATCGAACAACCCCAATGGCATATCGGAGTACCTTTATAGGGCCCCTAATAACATCCCCGACAAAAATGGAGTAACCCATGTTACGTTTCTTAGCAGTCAAATTCAATACAGAATGTACAATTGGCCATTGCCCGTTGTTCAACACGATGCATGGCTTCTGAAATCTGGCGCCCTGGATACTTTGCGTGCAATGGCTCCCAAGATCGAGACGTTCGATATCAACCACGCCCAAAAGGCCTTTGAAATCAAAACAAAGACGGGAATCATATTGAAGTTCCCCGAAAATGCTTTTTCCGATGCGATGGGCAATCCCGTCCTTGGCAAAGTCCAACTGAGTGTGCAGCACTTTCAAAGCAAGACAGATTTCGCTTCGGCCGGACTTACTAGCAGCACGACCGATGGGCAGGCACTAGAAAGTGGAGGAATGATCGACATCAATGCGACTTCAGACAATGCAAACATCAGAATCGCCGATGGCAAATCATACAAAATCGAAGGAAATTCAGCGTACAAAGAGGGTTTTGAGACGTTTTATGGCGTGAGTGGCGATCAAACCACTTGGACCAACGACCTCAATTCGGCGAGTGCCAGTGCCAGTAATAACGCATCAAACAGTGATGGCAGCGAAAACAAGAATAGGAAATTTACGCTATCATTGCTTCCCATCACCCGGTCCAATAATGGCGTTGCCGAACACCTAATTGTAAACGACATGGACGTTGACATACCATTGAGTCAGTGGTTTTACGACAATGCCAAAATCAATAAAGAGTTAAAAAAGCGCATTAAAATGGATGGCATTATTTTCCCAGCAAAATTAATGCTTAACAAATCGGGCGATATTACCGATGTTCAATTGTTGGACTCTTCACAAGCATCGAATAGTCTAATTTCTGACCAGTTCGCCAACTTCCGCGAGTTACTACTTTCCGCACCAGCCGCAAGGTTTAAGGACAGCTTGGGGATGCCTGAAAGTCTAACCATTCGATTCTCCACATTGGATGCCAATTTCATCAAAATCAAACAGTTACCGCTACCTCCCGTTGTCGCTGGAATCGGAAAAATGGCAACTAATAACGGAGGCAATTGGGCTTTGGAATCGTATTCCACGAAACTGGTTAACTGCGACAAATTTAGCAAATTCACCAAAAGCGACGACTCGATCACATACAAGGTGGATCATGCGCGGGCTCTGGTATTCTTGAATTTTAGCGACCTTAATTCGTTGCTGGGGCCATCTACAAGCAGACAGGATAATACGGGATATTCTTATGCGATGCATCAGTTTCCGATGGGTGCCAATGCGAGATTGATTGCGATTGTGTTCGACCAGCAGGGCGCCATTCATTTGGAAGTGGCCGATGTTTCTCCAGGAAAATATCACATCGAAAAAACCAGTCGCTATCCGTTTAATCAGCTCACGGTGAAGGCCGCTTTTGAGATGATGCCAATGGACTTGTTTCCGG
>Ga0102875_1000641_pt1 | contig 12580 bp, 12 predicted proteins | sample Colrivmet1547B02_FD_78185 | JGI IMG/M metagenome (GOLD analysis project Ga0102875, IMG submission 78185) | Estuarine microbial communities from the Columbia River estuary - metaG 1547B-02 | ecosystem: Environmental > Aquatic > Marine > Intertidal zone > Estuary | place: USA: Columbia River... | reverse complement strand
GCTTCCGTCTGCCCGAAATCACGAGACCCGACGATCGAAGAATGCAGGTAGAGGTTATGCGGCATCACGGTGGCACCGATGATACCCAGCGCGACGAAGAGCATGCCGGGGCGCGTCAGCACGTCTGCGGTCGGCACGAAGCCTTTGACGAGGTCAGCCATAACCGGCTGCGCGAGCAGAAGCTGGACGCCGATGCAGGCCGTGATCGTCAGCACGAGTACGGCCACCAAGGCTTCGAGCCAGCGGTAACCGAGGCGGGTCAGCGCCAGCAGCACCAACACGTCGAGGGCGGTGATGATCGCGCCAAAGAAGAGCGGAATGCCAAAGAGGATTTGTAACGCGATGGCCGAGCCGAGCAGTTCGGCGAGGTCCATCGCAATGATGCCCACCTGGGCCGCGACCCAGAGGAACTTACCGACGGCCGGCGAATAACGCTCCCGGCAGGCTTGGGCGAGGTCGAGGCCGGTCGCAACATTGAGCCGCACGCAGAGGTGTTGGAACAAGATCGCCATCAGGTTCGACAGCAGGATGACCCAGAGCAGTGCATAGCCGAACTGCGAACCACCCGCGAGGTCGGTCGCCCAATTCCCCGGATCCATGTAACCGACCGAAACTAAAAAACCCGGCCCCACAAAACCCAAGAAGCGCCGGAAGGCACCCCAGCGGGAGGCGTTACGGGCGGGATTCGGTTCGGCTGTCCTCATCAGTGTTGAGCATTACGCCCCGACCGTTGCTGTCAACCCGCCGCCAGTCGGACGGAGTAAATCGCCAAGCCAGACCAGACGGCCGTTCGCCACGCGTGCGAATGGATGAGGCTGCCCAAGGCCGGCGAGGCAGGGCCTTGCAGTTGTAATCGCCGATGGCACGGGACGGACCAGGCGGCCGTTAATACCCAGCAGACGAGCACGAGGCCAAGGCCCAAGCCGCCGCCCGCGATGACGGTCAGCCAGACATGACCCCCCAGCTGGGCGAACAGCAGAGCCCGACGACCCAGCCGACGCGACGGGTATAAGCCTCATGCGCCTCGGCGAAGCCTTCGGGCCGCCAGCGAGCGAAGTCAGGATAGGTGCAGAGCAAAATCAGCCAGGAAACCGCGGCCATCGCGACATCGATGCACGCCACGCCGAATTGGATTAAACGAAGGTCCATGAGGGTACCGAAGTGGGTTTTGCCCTTTGCACAACCCGGCGAGACGTTAAACCCAAGGCATGCCCCGCCTTCTCCTTGGCCTATTGCTCGGTGCCTTGCTCGCGCTCTCCCCTGCCTCAGCGCAGGAGACCCCGCCTAACTTTGTCATCCTCTTCGCCGACGACCTCGGCATCAACGACCTCGGTTGTTTTGGCCGGAAGGATCAACGCACGCCCAACCTGGACAAGCTCGCCGCCGAAGGCGCCCGCTTCACTCAGGCCTACGCCGCGGCTTCGGTCTGCTCGCCCTCGCGAGCCGGCCTGCTTACCGGCCAGAGCCCGGCTCGCCTGAAGATCACCACGTTCCTCACCGGTCGCAGCGACCGCGCCTCGCACCGCGTACTCGCCGCGCCCATTAACCTACATCTTCCGGACGGCGTCCAGACGATCGCCCAACTCCTTAAGCCGAAGGGCTACGTCTCGGCGGCGGTGGGCAAGTGGCACCTCGGCGGTAAAGGCCATCAGCCGACCGACCACGGCTTTGACGAATCCTTCACCGGCAAGGTCAATCCAGGTGCGGAATCTCCGCAGGGCGGCAAAGGCGAACTCGGCCAGGCCGACGCGGCGGTGAAATTCATCGAACGCAGCAAGGGTAAGCCCTTCTTCCTCTACCTTGCCTTCGACAACCCGCACATTCCGCTCGCCGCGCCAGCCAAGGGTATCGAAGCCAACGCGAAGTCCTTCCACCCCACCTACGCCGCACTGGTCGAATCGCTCGACACCGCCGTCGGTCGCGTCCTCAAGGCGCTCGAAGATAACGGCCTCGCAAAGAATACCTTCGTCGTCTTTGCCTCGGACAATGGTGGCGTGCATGTTTCGGAACTCAAGGAAAGCCCAGCCACTTACAACGCCCCTACACGCGCGGGCAAGGGCTTCCTCTACGAGGGCGGCATTCGCACCCCGCTCATCATCCGCTTCCCGGGTCGACTCGCCGTCCGCGAAATCGCTGAGCCCGTCGTCCTCGGTGATATCTGTCCGACCATCTGTGCGTTGGCCAAGGTCACCCCACCCGCGGTTCAGGACTTCAAAGACCTCTCTCCCCTGCTCTTTGACAGCAAGCCAGCCAACGCCACCCCGCGGGCGCTCTACTGGCATCAGCCGCACTACATGAACCAAGGCGGTAAACCCGCCGGGGTCATCCGCGAAGGCGACTGGAAACTCCTCGAACAATACGAAGACGGCAGCCTCGAACTCTACAACCTCGCGAAAGACCCGAGCGAAATGACCGACCTCGCCGCGACCGAACCCGCCCGCGTGGCCGCCCTCCGCGGCAAGCTCGAAGCTTGGCGCCGCAGCGTCGGTGCAGAGCCGATCAAGGCCAATCCCAACTTTGACCGCGCCCGCTGGGATAACTGCTTCGTGAAGTTCGACGCCACGCGTATTCAGACGCTCCCCACATCCGAAGCCATGCGCCCGCTGATGGCGGAATGGCGCAAGGCGATGGACGAATTCACGCCGACGGGTCCGAATGCACTCATCTTCCTCGAAGCCCGTGACGCGAAGGTCCAAGCAAAGAAACTAAAATACGAAGACCCACCCCAAAAGGATACGCTGGGATTCTGGGTCGACCCGACCGACACCGCATCGTGGACCTTCCAGGTCGCCAAGCCTGGCAAGTACCGCGTGAGCATCCTCCAAGGCTGCAGTAAGGGCAGCGGTGGCTCCACCGTCGCGCTCGAGGTCGGCGCCTCCAAAGCTGAATTCACGGTCGAAGAGACCGGCCACTTCCAACGCTTCATCCCGCGCGAAGTCGGCCTCCTCGACCTGACCACCGGCGAGAACACCCTGACCGTCCGCCCGCTCAAGAAGAAGGGTGGCGCGATCATGGATCTGCGTCGAGTGACGCTGGAACGCGTTGAGTAACTTAGAGCGTAGCCAACAGCGCGCGTAGTTCTTCCTCGGGCTCTTCATGGCCTTGGGCCACGGCGAGGCGCAAGGCGTCGTCAAAGGCGTTGCGCGCCGCCGCCCGATCACCAAGCGCCAAATGGGCTTTGCCCAACAAAATCCGCGGCATCATCCAGTCGGCCTTCGAGGCCGTCGCGAGCTGAAGATGTTCAATCGCTTCGGCGGCCGCCCCTTCTTTCAGTAACTCCTGACCCAGCGAGAAACGGAACAGCGGGTTCGTCGGGTCTTGCGCGACCAACGGACGGAAGAGATCGGAACGAGGAGCCATGCTTAGCGTTTTTGGCGGAAGATCACGACGGACAAACCAGGCAGACGCACTTCGATCGAATGACTACGCCCATGGGTCGGCTTGGACTCGGCCTGCACACCGCCGAGGTTACCGATACCCTGGCCGGCGTAATGCAAAGAGTCAGTGTTCACGGCCTCTTCCCACTTCCCGGCGAAAGGTACACCCAGGCGATACGTCCGCTCCAGTGGCGTGAAATTGCCGACGACCACCCACGCACAGTCGTCGCCGTGGCGCTCAAACGACAGCACGCTCTGATCGCCGTCATTCGGGTTAATCCAAGCAAAAGCGCGCGAATCGAGGTCCTTGGCCGCCACGGAACCATCTTGGCGGTAGAGCCGATTGAGGTCGGTCACGAGGCGCTGGAGCCCCCCGTGCAGCGGATACTTCAGGAGGTGCCAATCAAGCGAAGCGTCGAACTTCCACTCTGCGAACTGCCCAAACTCGCAACCCATGAAGAGCGTCTTTTTACCCGGCCAAGCCCATTGCATCGCCAATAGGCAACGTAAGTTAGCGGCCTTCGTTGCATCGTCGCCACCGGCCATCTTGCCAATGAGTGAGCCCTTACCATGCACGACTTCGTCATGCGAAAAGGACTGCACGAACGCCTCGGACCACTGGTAGATCATCCCGAAGGTCAGCTTATCGTGGTGAAACTTTCGAAACAGCGGATCCTGCTTAAAGTAGTCGAGGCTATCATGCATCCAGCCCATGTTCCACTTGTAGTCGAAGCCGAGGCCGCCTTCGGCCACGGGCTTCGTCACGCCCGGATAGGACGTCGACTCCTCGGCGATGGTGACCACGCCGGGATGGTAAAGATGCACGAGCGCGTTGACCTGTCGGAGGAATTCAACGGCCTCGAGGTTTTCACGACCACCCTGCCGATTGGGCACCCATTCGCCGGCCTTGCGCGAATAATCCAAGTAAAGCATCGACGCCACAGCATCGACGCGGAGGCCATCGATGTGAAAACGCTCGAGCCACGATAGCGCGGAGCCGACCAGGAAGCCACGGACCTCATGGCGGCCATAGTTAAAGATCAGCGTACCCCAATCTTGGTGCTCCCCGAGGCGCGGATCAGCGTGCTCGTAAAGATGCGTCCCGTCGAAGCGGGCTAACGCAAAAAAGTCGCGTGGGAAGTGAGCCGGCACCCAATCGGTGATGACGCCGATGTTGGCGCGGTGCAGCGTGTCGACCATCGCCATGAAATCGAGCGGTGTGCCGAAACGGTGCGTCGGTGCGTAGAAACCCGTCACCTGATAGCCCCACGAGCCATCGAACGGGTATTCTGACGGCGGCATGAGTTCGACGTGCGTGAAACCTAGGCGCGTGCAGTATTCGGCCAGCTGTGTACCCAGTTCGCGGTAGTTTAGGACGCGGTTGCCCTCTTCTGGCACGCGACGCCAAGACGCTGGATGCACCTCGTAGACGGACATCGGCTGCGCCCGGGAGTCGGCCTGCCGACGCTGGTCCAGCCAGGCCTGGTCGTTCCAGACGAAGCCCGACACGTCGCACACGATGGCAGCGTGATTGGGCGAAGGCTCGAAATGTAGCGCACAAGGGTCCGTCTTGATGAACGGCGTTTGATCATGGGCACCGACAATTTCGTATTTGTAGCGGGCCCCCACGCCGAGCCCAGGCAGGAAAAGCTCCCAGATACCCGAAGCCCCCAAGGAGCGCATCGGGTGCGCCCGACCGTTCCAATGGTTATGGTCGCCGACCACCGACACGCGGCGAGCCGAGGGAGCCCAAACTGCGAAAGAAACACCGACCACCCCCTCCAAAGTGCGGACGTGAGATCCGAGCTTATTGAAGACCTTGTGGTCGTCACCCTTGCCAATCAGGAACAAATCCTGCTCGGAAATTGTCGGGAGAAAACGATAAGGGTCCTCGTGTTCCTGCACGGTCCCATCGGCATAACCAACCTGGAAGCGGTAGCGGAAGGCCGGCGACTTCGGGTAAACCAGCTCGAACACCCCTAAGTCAGCCAGTTTCGCCATTTCCTTCCCCCGCGACGCCTTATCCTTAAGCACCTTGCAGCTCGTCGCCCCAAGGAAGAGAGCCCGAATGACCACCCCCCCATCGGCCAGAGGGTGCGCCCCGAGGAAACTGTGCGGACAGGTCTCCGTGCCCTCCACGAGGGCGGCCAACTCTGCGGGACTGTGGCGCATCCTTGGACAATCCACGTCCGCCCCCCTTGCCGCAAGCGTGCAATCCCCGAAAATACTTGAGACGCAGGCCGGAGCGACAAGTCTGGGACGGATGCCTGGCCGTCGATTTTGGATTCTTGCCGTAAGCGTCGGCCTCACCCTCAGCGGCGTCGCCGCGGACACTATACCTGTGCCCGCGCCGGTGGCGGGACAAGCGGCCAAGCCCGACGTGCCCGGCCTCTCTGGCCAAAGCTTCAGTTACGAAGAAAACGGCAAGGTCCTGGTCGCCGTCAACGCGAGCTTCAGTGCGAACGGTGCGTTCCTTTCGGCCCGCCTGATTAAACTCGATACCCGCACCGGCCTCATCACGGCGGAGGGCGACGTTGTCTACGCCACGCGAAACCTCCGCATCCTCGGTGAAAAAGCCCAACTAGACCCCAAGAACGATATCGTCATCGCCACCAAGGTCCGCTTCGGCCGCAACCCTGTCTACTTAACGGCTGACGAACTGCGCATTGAGAACGGTGATAAGACCATCAAGGGCCTGCGAATGTGGCACAACGAACCCGCCGCCAGCGGCATGTCGCTGAACATCGGTTCCGCCCAGTATACCCAAAAGGATGATTGGCTCGCCCTCCGCGACGTCCGCCCGCAGCTCGCCGGCCTCCCCTTCCTCTACATCCCGTACTACGGGCAAGAAGGGTATCAAGATATCCCTTACGACATCTACCTGAATATGGGGTCGAAGGATCGCCAAGGAACCTACCTTCGCACCACGACGCTCGCCCGCCAGACGCCCTCGCTCTGGGTTGGTGCTCTCCTCGACTTCTACAGTAAGTCAGGCTTCCTGGTCGGCCCCTACCTCAAGTACGATAACGCCAAAGACCAGCAGGCCACCACACACTGGAAAGGCTTCTTCCAAGCCGGCTTCATTAACGACCGCGGTGATTTATTGGCGGATAGCTTCGGCCGCCTCCCTGGGCGGACGCGAACCTTCGAATACGGCGAGATTAACGGTCGCACCGCCGACGGCGTCCAGGTGGCCGGCCAACTCTTCGCCACGAGCGACCCTGATTTTGTTCGCGACTTCCGCCCAAACCTCTCCGGCCGCACGGGCACTCCGCAGTTGAACCTCGAAGTCACCAAGCCTTGGAATGGCGGCCTGCTCTCGGCGAACCTCGTCGCCAAAGCCGATAACTACCAGGAAGTCACCCAGAAGCTCCCTGAGGTCCGCTTCGACCTGACCGAGACGGCCTTGGGTGAGCATGGCCTCCGGCAACGGGGTTTCGCTGCCCTGGCCTACCTGAACGCACAGCCGGCCGCCGGGATTGCCCCGACGACTGCTTGGTCCACCGCGCGCCTCGACCTTTACTACGGCCTCTCCTACCCGCTCGTCGCGGGAGACTGGCTGACGTTCAAACCCGTCATCGGGGCGCGGGCCACCGATTGGTCATCCGCTCTCAACGGGCTCGGCAACCAAACTAAGGTCATGGGGCAAGTCGGTTTTGACGTCGAAGGCCTCTTCACCGGCTCCTGGGCGCTGATCGCTAAAAAATGGTCGATTGATGGCATGCGTCACAGCCTTCGCCCGATCGTCCAATACCGTTACCTCCCGGGTGCGGAGCAAGGGGCGGGCGTGCTCCCGCTAGCCGACCGCGCCGTGGCCCTTTCGGCCTTCCAAGAACTCGACCTAGCTGACCGCCCCGACGTCGCCAGCGTCACGGCCCGCCAGGCGGCTCGCCTGGGCGTGCGCAATACTTTGGCGACCCGCGATACCGTCAATGGTACCCGCGACCTCCTGCGCTTCGACGTCTTCACTAACTGGGAGCAGGATGCCGTCACTGGCACCGGCAATAAGTCGGACGTCCAAGCCCACCTCAGCCTCACGCCCGCCCCTTGGGTGAATATCGATTCCTACCAGCGCCTCCCGAATGGCGGCGGGGCTGCCCACGAGTCGCTCAACTCGATTTCCTTTAATTCTGGTGATTTCTGGAAAGCCTCCTTCGGCTGGTATCAACTTCGGCAGGCCGAAGTCGCCAACCAGCTCTGGTTGACGGGCGAAATTCGCCTTAATTCCGTCTATTCCGGAGTTATTACGACTAATTACGATGCCCTGACTAACCAGTCCATCTACCAGTCCATTGGCCTGGTACAGCGCATCGGCAATTCATGGGAAGTGGAATATGGCTTCCAGAAGAAGATTTCCGCGTTCGGGGATAGTGCATTGGGCTTCCACCTGCGGGCTCGTTTGTTCAAGTTCTGAACTGTGACGGACCAATCCGCGACCCCCTCTTCTATTCCGACTGACGGCATTTTGCCGCCAGCCGACCTACCGATCCGGCTGGACGTCTTTGAAGGGCCGCTGGACCTGTTGCTTTTCCTTATTCGGAAGAACGAAATCGATATTTACGATATCCCGATTGAGAAGGTCACCCAGCAGTACCTCGAGATCCTCCGGACGGAGGAGAAGGACAACCTCGAGCTCGCCGGCGACTTCTTCGTCATGGCTGCGACATTGATGTATATCAAAAGTCGCATGCTCTTGCCGGTCGAAAGTCGACCCGAAGAAGAAGCGCTCCCGACCCCGGAAGGCCAAGACCCACGCTGGGCCCTCGTCCAGCAGCTCATCCAGTATAAACGCGTTAAGGAAACCGCCGCGATTATCCGCGGCTTGGCCGATGACCGCCAAGGCCTGCTCGCTCGCTACGTAGTACAAAATGAAGGCGAAGATGCCGTCGTGCGGCCCGTCGCTCCCACCGAACGCATCGAACTCTGGAATACCTTTAACAACGTCCTCCGCCGCCTCGCCGAGCGCATCCAGCCGGGGAATCTTTCCGTCGAGAATGTCACCGTATCGGATCGCATGGAGTTCATCCTCAAGCGCCTCGAAACCGAGCCGAAGTTCATCTTCACCTCCCTCTTGCCCGAACGCCCGAGCGTGGCCCTGCTAATCGCCAATTTCTTAGCCTGTTTAGAATTGGCCAGGCTAGGCGCCATGCAGCTCGAACAAGACAATAATTTTGAGGACATCGTCTGCTCGAAGCGCGAACAGGCGGAAGCCCCGTTCGCCGGGGAGACCGCCGAAGGTGGGTCCGAATTCGATACACCGCCGCCTGAGGCGAACCCGTGAGCCGCTGAGGCTTGCGGCGATGACTGCCATCGCTAAAGTAAATCCATGGCTCGCAAGAAGCGCACCCCGAACCACCTGCTAGGCTTAGGCTTGGATAATTCCGACCAGCATAAGCGTATCACCCAAGGCGAAGGCTTTTCGCTCGTCGGGGGTTCTCAAGAGACCCACGAACGCATGACCGAAACCGTAGTGAAGACGGTTGAAGACCTCAGCCGCAAGGGCCGGAATCTGCAAGGAGCCGACCCCCGTGAAGTCGCCGAGCTCCTGCGCAAGCACGACCAGAGCCGTTAGCCCCAAAATCTGGCACTGACTGGTTGACTCACCCCTTTTTTAACGGCTTCATTCCCTTCCCTAACGATGAGCACCGAGACACCCCCTCCCCCTCCTCCCCCTGAAGGCGATAACGCCGCACCTCAGGCCCCTAAGCTCAAGCTGGCTAAGCCCGCTGGTGCTGTGCTTCCGCCACCGCCCCCTCCGCCCCCGCCCGCTGCAGGTGGCGCCCCGCGTCCGCCCGTCGCTCCCATTCCCGCCCCGATTGCGGCAGCCGCTCCACGCGTCTCCCCGACCACCGGCGCTGCTAGCAATCGCAACGTCGGCAAAGCGGCGGCCGCTGTTGACGTGCTCGCCCTTGTGGCTTCCTTGAGCGCAGCCGTCTTCTTGTACTTAGAGCTCTTCTCTAAGACCAAGGGCTAAGACCTTCCATGGCATCCGATCTGATTACCAACCTCGACAGCAACACCTTCGAATCGACGATTAAATCGTCGACCGTGCCCGTCCTCGTGGACTTCTGGGCAACCTGGTGCGGCCCCTGTAAGCAGTTGGGCCCGGTCCTCGACCAGCTCGCTGCTGAGATGGGCACGACTGTGCAGATCTGCAAAGTGGACGTGGACACGAACCGTAACCTCGCGACCCAGCTAGGCGTGACTTCGATTCCCGCCCTCTTCCTCTTCAAGGATGGTCAAGTCGTGGATAAAATCGTCGGTGCCCGCCCGAAGGGTGACATCGCCGCTTTCATCAAGAAGCACCAAACGGCCTAAGCCTGAGCGGCTAAGCTAATAAAAAGGCCCGGGGCGCAAGCCTCGGGCCTTTTGCTTTTCAGCCCAAACCGCGGGCTTACTTAATTTCCAGCGGGTGAGCCTGCAGGATTTCAGCCGGGCTATAGGAGGCACGAGCACCCACGGCCTTGCGGGCCTCGGCGACCTTGACGTCCGTCACCGGGCCAGCCGTATTACCCCAAGCCTGGCGGACGTAGGTAGCGATGTGCGCAATCTGGGCGTCCTTGAGGCCGGCGCCGATATTGGGCATAGCCCCGTTATACTTGGTCCCCTTGTAATCGAGTTCACCAGCCAAGCCGCCAATAATGATCTTAAGCAGACGCTCTTCATTGCCGGCAACCCAAGGAGAGTTGGCCAACGGGGGGAAAGCACCGGCGAGCCCTAAGCCTGTAGGCTGGTGGCAGCCAGCACAGTTCGTAACGTAGAGTTTCTCGCCCTTCACCGGATCGGGTTCGAATTCCTTCGGGCCATTATCAGCCGAGGCCCGCGGGGCATCGAGGTCGAAGGAGCCTGGATTGAAGCCATCCGAATTGCGGGTCAGGTAAAGGCCGGCCCAAAAGCCGAAACCGCAAAATAGAAAAACAACGATGACCGGCAACAAGGCGAAGCCTTCGGCGGGCTCTTCCTTGTCATTGGCGAGCTGATGATGGACCTCGACGAGGCGCCCGTCGGAGAAACCTTCGGTGCCTGCATCGTTCGACGCCCGAGGGCGACGGTGACGGTCATTGGGACGGTGAGAATCGTTCATGGGTTCACTGCTTCAATTTGGCTTCGGGCGAGGAGTAGTCCTGGCGAAGAGATTTCAGGAAGGCGATGAGGGCCGTGCCACGCTCATTAGGGTGGAGCGAACCATCTTTACCTTGGTTAAAGAGCGACGGGAAGGCCGGCATGGCGGAGCCAGCGGCGGGAGCCGAAAGGTGCGCGGCGATTTCAGCGTCAGACTTGGCCCGGGCGCCGTAATTAGCGAGGTCCGGACCGATACGACGATTACCAAGGGCAACCTGTGACTGCAGGACGTAGTCGCGGGCCACCGAGGGACGGACGCCCCAACCTTGGGCGATATCGCTCCCCTGACCGGCGGGACGGACCTGCTGGGTGTGGCAAGCAACGCAACCAAGCTGGAGGTAGACCTGACGGCCTTGAATCGCTAGACCCGGTTCCAAAGCTGGAAAGAGCGGACCGCCTTCTTCAGCTGGAGCCCGGCCGAGCGCGCCCAACTGCGCATGGCCAGCGAGGAGCAAGCCACCAAACGAAGCGGCGACGGTCGAGAAGACGCCCGCGAGGATGAGATTAAGGTTATTCATGGACGGGGCGGGTTAGGCTTGGCGAGCTTCCTCGGTCGAGGAGGAGCAGGTGGACAGCATACCAAAAGCGTTAAGCGCGAAGGCCACATGGCCGATAAGGAAGAGGACTGCACAGGCCGAACTCAACAGGGCCTCCTGCGGGTGCATAGTCTGAGCGAAGGGCTTGGCGGCCGCGAGGGCGGCCCCTTGCGTCCAGCCAAAGAATAACGAGCCAGCAACCGAGCCGACTACAGCCAAGGCGCAGGACCAGAAGTGCAGATGCACTAACTTGGCGGAAGGCCAGAAGGCGCCCGTCAAGCGCGGCAAGATGTAGTAAGCCGCCCCAAAAATCACCATCGAGACGAAGGCGTAAGTCAGCAACTGCTGCTGGCCAGCGGCAAAGGAGGTGAATCGAACGAGGGCATTCAGGGAACGCGCCGAGAAGACAATCTGTAGGGCGATGGCCAACGTGTAGGCCACGAGGCCAAACGCGACGAAACGTAGCGTGGTGTTATTCCAAGCGCGGGTCCAACCCGAGTCGCGCGAGAGCGTACCAAAGAAGTTGATCGACGTAATCGTGAGCGGGATGAGTAACATCACGGCGGCCACGACGCCCGAGGACTGAATCCAGAGCGGCACCGGGCTACCGAGTAAAGTCGCGGGACCGGTCCAACCAGCAAAAAGGAAGAGCGTCCAGAAACCGACGGTCGATAGGTAGTAACCAGTGAGGGTCGTTTCGAGTTCCTTGGGCAGGAAGTAATAGACGGCGGCAAGGGCGGAAGCGCCCAACCAGAGGAGGAGGAAGTTCTGCAGGAACCAGCTATGCACGAGGGCCTGGAGAACGCCGTTCGTCGGGCACCATAGCACCATGAGCTGGGTCAGAAGGTAGACCACCGGTAACACGAAGGAAGCGCCCAGAATATACCACTGCGAGACGAAGACCTGACCCGTGGGACGACGCACGAAGGCGACGGCCGGCCAGAGGGCCGCTAGCAGGAAGGCGACGAAGAACGCCAAAGCGACGCCACGCGGGAGTTCCAAGAGCTCAAAGGCGTTCTGGGAATCGAGGAGTACGCTCGCAATACCGACGGTGAGGGCGAGGTTCCAGATCAGGCCACCCAAGGTGGCGATCCAGCCGTTGCGGAACTCAAAGCGACCCAAGGAAGCCAGTAACCAAAGGTTCAGGCCAATCAAGGCGTTCGACGCCCAACCATAGAAGAACACGTTGCGCTGGATCGCATCGAGACGGCCAAAGGTGAGATACTCGCAGCTATTCAGGAACCCCGGGAGGTGGAGCTTCACCGCCGTAATCACCGCCAGCACAGAGGAGACGAGTAGCCAGAGCAGCGCCGAAGCGAAGAAGAACTTCACCGGGCTGGCGACGCTGGCGTCGACGCGGGAAATGCGGGGGGAGCCGGTATCGGCGGGTCGTCCCTGCGGACGGCCCTGCCCTGACGGACGGCTTGGTTGATTTTCCTGACTCATCGTATTATAAAGGGATTACTTGAGGCCGAGTTCGGCGGTGTTCCAAGGGGCGGTGCGGGCGGCGTTAGCAGCACGGACCGCCTTCACCTGGTCAGCGGT
>Ga0102875_1000624_pt1 | contig 12808 bp, 11 predicted proteins | sample Colrivmet1547B02_FD_78185 | JGI IMG/M metagenome (GOLD analysis project Ga0102875, IMG submission 78185) | Estuarine microbial communities from the Columbia River estuary - metaG 1547B-02 | ecosystem: Environmental > Aquatic > Marine > Intertidal zone > Estuary | place: USA: Columbia River... | reverse complement strand
TGTCCATTACTTGCTTTTGACCTCAAAGGCAATAGGGTAGGCTATGGTAAAGGTTTTTACGATCGTTTTTTAGGACTATGTAAATCTGATGTGATCAAATTGGGCCTAAGTTATTTCGAGCCAATCAATAATTTAACAGATTGTAACGAAAGCGATTTACCACTGAGTAGTTGCATTACGCCTATTCAACATTATTTTTTCGATAGATAAGCGTTTCTTGCTTTGATAAAATCGGTGATTAAATAAGCATTTAATTTTCCAACGGTATTTACTTTAGCATTTAATTCTGCTGCGCCTTCGGCTAAATGTAAATAGGCAACACTTAATCTGCTCGAAGCATGGTGTAACATATTTCTAATTTCTGCCGTACTCCATCCGCAAGGAGTTGCTGCGCTTGCCGGAATATTTTCGACGCCATCTAAGTCAATTTCAATGCCACATAAATCATCATTGATAAATTCAATAGCAGAGTCGAGCGCATGGAGCATGGTATATTTATTTCTTATTTTTATTTCTTCGTAGGTAAAGCACCTAATTTCAGAATTGTTTAACAGTTCTGCTGTAACGCTTGCTGGGCTGTAGCTTTCGTGAAGGCCAAATAGTGCATAGTTTTTTAAGTAACCTTCTTCTTTGGCGTATCTGAATCCATTTCCACTGTGTCTGCCTTCTTTATTTCTATAATCTGAATGCGGGTCTATATTAATTACATTGATTGCATTGGCATTTGCTTTTGCAATACCTTTTATTAAACCATAGGCATTGTTATGGCCACCACCAATCACAATTAGCTCTTTTCCGTTTTTATAAATGGATTGAATAAATTGGTAAACAATTTCATCTATCTGCGCAGTCATTGCTCTTAATTCGTCGCTGTTTTTATTTTCAGATTGCTGAAGTAATTCGGCAAAATCAAAATAGCCTAATACTAAAATTTCTTCTCCGTTTAAAAACTGGTTAGACTGCATAGATAATAATGCTGAAAGGCTTTGTTCCCAAGCAGTGGTAGCGCCTGGCTTACCAAAGTTTGCACGAATGCCAATATCTTCTGGAATGCCAATTAAAATATATTTTGCACTGGAGTTTTTTATTGCAACAACAGGATCTAACCCATCAATGGTTTGCACCTGCTCTCCAATTTTAGTTTCATCGGCTCTTACCGAAAAATATTTTTCTAATTCTTTTGCTTTGTAATAATGAAAGTTGTTATTCATATTTTTTACCATTAATTAAAACTTGATCAATTAAATTTGATCCAAATGCATAAGGTATAAATGCTAAAGAAGGAATTGCTTTAGTGATGATTAAATTTGCTTTTTTTCCTATGGTAATGCTTCCCAATTCGCTAGCAAGTTCCATGGCATGTGCAGCATTAAAAGTAAGCGCGTTAAAAGCTTCTTCGGGAGTCATTTTTAATTGTGTACAAGCCAAAGCCATTATAAAAGGCATATTGCCACTGGGCGAGGAGCCAGGATTGTAGTCGCTTGCTAAAGCGATGGCTAGATTGGCGTCAATCATTTTTCTTGCGGGTTGATAAGCGATACCCAGAAAAAATGCAGCAGATGGTAATATAGTTCCAATGGTATTGCTATTTTTTAATGCATCGATTTCTTCCGTGCCAACACATTCTAAGTGGTCTACCGAAATGGCATTATTGGCAATGCCAACTTGTATGCCACCCGAATAATTTAATTGATTGGCGTGTATTTTTGCTTTTAATCCATGTAAACTACCTGCTTTTAAAATGCGATCTGTTTCTTCTGCATTAAAAAATCCATCTTCACAAAAAACATCTATATAGTCTGCTAAATTTTCTTTTTGAATAGCAGGTAACATTTCATTCATGATCAGATCAATGTATCCTTGATGATTGTTTTTGTATTCGGATGGAAATGCATGTGCACCTAAGAAGGTAGCTTTAATAGGTATTTCAAAGCTTTCTTTTAATCGTTTGATCACCCTTAGCATTTTTAGTTCTCCAGCTAAGCAAAGACCATAACCACTTTTTATCTCTATAGCACCAGTGCCCATTTTTATGAGTGTATGTAACCTAGCGCTTGCACTTTCAAATAATTCTTCTTCCGATGTTTCATTTAATTTTTTAGCAGAGTTTAAAATACCTCCACCATTTTTCGCAATCGTTTCGTAAGACAGTCCTTTTATTCTGCTTACAAATTCATCTTCTCTACTACCAGCAAAAACAATATGGGTATGTGAATCGCACCAAGTAGGTAAAATAGATTTACCTTTTACGCTCATCACTTCTTTAAAGCTAGACAACTCCACATCAGCAGCTATCGTCTCCATTTTTCCAAAACCACTAATCAAGCCATCATGAATACTTAACCAAGCATTGTTCAGTTGTTCTATATTTCCTAGCTCAGCGCCTTTAAATACGCCTCTTCCAGCTTGTTGAATGCCGTATAAAGTTTGAATATCTGTAATGATTAAACTCATGTTAATTCTATCAAAATTGGACAATGATCGGAATGTTTAGCATCTGCTAATATAGTTGCTCTTTTTAATCTGTTTTTTAAAGAATCAGATATTAAATGATAATCAATACGCCAACCTAAATTTTTGGCACGGGCACCAGCTCTGTAACTCCACCAAGTATATTGATGCGGTTCGGAATTAAAATGTCTAAATGAATCTACAAATCCATTATTAATAAATTTTTCCATCCAATCTCTTTCTGCAGGTAAAAATCCAGAAGAATTTGCATTTGATTTTGGATTATGAATATCGATTGGTTTATGGCAAATATTGTAATCACCAGAAATAATCAAATCTGGATACTGCCATTTTAATTCATGAATATATTTTTCAAAGAAATCTAAGAATTCATATTTAACTTGTTGTCTATCTTCTCCACTAGAGCCAGAAGGTATATAAACACTCATAATAGAGCAGTCTTCAAAATCTGCACGAATAATTCTACCTTCTTGATCATACAGTTCGTGACCACATCCATAGCTCACATTTTTTGCTTTTATTTTTGAAAATATTGCCACCCCGCTATATCCTTTTTTAACAGCAGGGTACCAATAGTGATGGTAGCCCATATCTTCTAGCATTTGTATTTCTGCAGGAATTACCTCTGGGGTAGCTTTAATTTCTTGTAAGCAAATTACATCGGCATTGCTTGCTTGTAACCAAGCCAACCAATTTTTATTCATTGCCGAACGAATGCCATTTACATTATAGGAGATAATCTTCATTTTTATAAACTAAACAAAAAGCATTTACTTTTTTTATTTTTATATTTTTTTAATACCGTTCCTTTAATAATTCTCACATCTTGTTCGGGTCTGTCTGCAGCAGCGGTTTTAACACTTGCAATTGCATCTAGTGTTTCAAATCCATTTACTAATTCACCATAAACCGTATAATTATTATCAAGGTGAGGCGTACCCCCTACTGTTTTATAGCTGTTGCGCTGTTCTGCTGTGTATTTCCAACCACTTCTTTGTTCCATCATATCTAAGTCGGTATCTTTGAATGTCTTACCTTGCACAATATAAAATTGACAGTTACTACTCGATTTTTCTGGATTGTTATCTCTAGCGGCGGCAAGTACTCCTTTTCTATGAATTAAATTAGGATTAAATTCTGCTGGTATTAAAGCCCTATTTTTAGCTTCACCATTTCCTAAGCTTTGTTGCGCGGTAGCTTGTTTCGAATCAGGATCGCCACCTTGAATCATAAAATTTTTAATCACACGATGAAATAAGATGCTATCATAGAAACCTGTTTTTACAAGATCAATCATATTGTCTCTATGCTTTGGCGTTTCATTGTACAATTTTAAAATGAGTTCTCCTTTAGTGGTTTCAAATTTTATATAAGTACTTTTTTCTTTTTTAGGATTTGCAATTACTGTTGTTACAAATAATAAAAGTGCGAGGACTAGGCTGCTTATTTTTTTCATGGCTATTAATTTTCTTTTGCTAATTTAACTATTCTGCTAATTCTTCGAAATAGTGAATGATTAATTGTTTTAAAAGGTATTCTTGCTCTATCAGCGTATAAGCTGGTATTGCTTTAATTGTTTTCCAATGCGGCCAACCATCTTGATCTAGCCCTTCTAATTCATAAAAGCCCATTTCACTTAACAGCCTACAATTGGCTATGTGCATTAACTCCTCTTTTTGTCTTTTAGTAAATTTTTTAGGTCCTTGACCCAACTCTTGTACGCCAATTAAAAATAAGATAGTTTTAATATCTGGGGTATCGGTGTCAAAATCTGTTGCGATTTTAGTACAAAGGCTTAACCATTTTTGGTTGATTATTTTTACATCCATGTTTAGTTTTTTTGATTAATTTTTTCAAGTGTATTAATTGCAGCACTTAAAGAATGAATTTGATCTAGTTGTAAAATTAAAACTGATTTATTTTCTTTTAATTTAATTCCGTAGGGATTATGTTGAACATAACTAATGATGGCTTGAAATTTAGCAGATTCGTAAAACCCTGAACTTGGATTTGCAGGAAAATATCCTCTTAGCACATTTTTCTTTAAGGTTATTTTTTCAAAACAAAGCGAAACAGCTATCCACTGAAGCCTAATGGCATTCAGCAATTCGGCTACTTGTAATGGAATGGGTCCAAAGCGATCGATCATATTTTTTTCAAACAATAACAAATCTACCTCATTTGTTATTTTGTTTAATTCTGTATATAAATTTAATCGTTCCGCAATAGCGTTTACATATTCATCGGGTATCAATAAAGCTAAATCGGTATCTAGTTGACAAAAGCTAACATGTGGTCTGGCCACTTCTTCAGCAAACAAATCTTTAAATTCAGCTTCTTTTAATTCTTGAATAGCTTCATCTAATATTTTATGATATAATTCAAAACCAATTTCTGCAATAAAACCACTTTGTTCGGAACCTAATAAATTACCCGCACCCCTAATATCTAAATCCCGCATGGCAACATTAAAACCGCTACCCAAATCAGAAAATTCTTCAATGGCGCTTAATCTTTTTCTTGCTTCTGGTGTAATAACCGAAAGTGGGGGGCTTAATAAATAACAGAATGCTTTTTTATTGGAACGACCAACCCTGCCGCGCATTTGATGTAAATCACTCAATCCAAAATAATGCGCATTATTAATAATCATGGTATTGGCATTCGAAATATCTAAACCAGATTCAATAATGGTAGTTGCAATTAAAACATCAAATTCATGACTCATGAATTTTAACATCACATCTTCTAATTGATCTCCTTCTAATTGTCCGTGTCCAACACCAATACGAGCAGATGGACAAAGTTTTTGAATCAAACCTGCCATATGCATAATGTCTTGTACCCTATTATGTATAAAAAATACCTGACCGCCTCGATCAATTTCATACTCAATGGCTTCTTGAATTAATTTTTCATTGAACACATGAAGCTCTGTGTTTACAGGTTGTCGGTTGGGTGGTGGTGTATTGATAATAGATAAATCGCGTGCACCCATTAAAGAAAAATGGAGCGTTCGAGGAATAGGGGTAGCAGTTAAAGTAAGCGTATCAACGTTTGCCCTAAATTGCTTTAACTTTTCTTTTGTGCTTACGCCAAATTTTTGTTCTTCATCGATAATAAGTAAACCAAGGTCTTTAAATTTAATGTCTTTACTCACAATTCTATGTGTGCCAATTAGAATATCAACTTTACCTTCTGTTGTTCTTGTTAATGTTTCTTTAATTTCTTTTGCAGTTCTAAATCTCGAAACATATTCAATATTACATGGAAAATCTTTTAACCTTTCTTTAAAAGTTTTGTGATGTTGCATGGCTAAAATGGTAGTCGGTACTAATATAGCTACTTGCTTACTATCCGAAACCGCTTTAAATGCAGCTCTTATAGCAATCTCTGTTTTTCCAAAACCTACATCACCGCAAATTAAGCGATCCATTGGGTGTGGCGATTCCATGTCTTTTTTAAAATCGATGGTTGCTTTAATTTGGTCTGGAGTATCTTCGAACATGAACGAAGCTTCTAGTTCATTTTGCAAATAAGTATCAGGCGAAAACGCATTTCCTTTTTGTGCTTTTCTAACTGCGTATAATTTTATCAAATCACGCGCAATATCTTTCACTTTTTTCTTCGTGCTCTTCTTTAATTTTTCCCAAGCTTCGCTTCCTAATTTATGTGTTTTGGGTATAGTACCATCTTTGCCGCTGTATTTAGAAATACGGTTAAGCGAATTAATATTCACATATAATAAATCTCCATCGGCATAAATCAATCTGATGGCCTCTTGCGTTTTTCCGTTTACATCTATTTTTTCTAAACCTGCATATTTACCAATGCCATGATCTATGTGAACTACATAGTCTCCAGCTTTTAATGCTCTTAATTCTTTGAGCGTTAATGCTTGCGATTTACTGTAATTTTTGTGGATTTTATATTTATAAAAACGATCAAATATTTGGTGATCGGTATAACAAGCAATTTTAGTATCGTAATCTAAAAACCCTTCTCTAATGGCAGTGTTAATTGGGTTGAACTTAACTTTTTTGATAGCAGCACTCGAGATATCTTCGAAAATACTGTAAAGCCTCTCTATTTGTTTTTGTTGTTCTGCAAAAATATAATTAACCAAACCATCACTTTCATTCTTTCTTAAATGATGAATTAATAAATTAAAATCTTTATTAAATGATGTTTGCGGTTTCATGTTAAACATCAACGATAAGCTTGCTGGGTAATGGTATTGCTTACCAAACTCAATTAAATTAAATTTTTCAAAGGCACTTTCTATGCTTTCGGTATTTTGAAAAACATATTGTGGGTCTAAAAATTCTGGATGTAAGTTTTTATCTTCTGTGCTTAAGCCTTCAAAAATTTCGATTGATTTTGGATAGCCTGCTTGGATAATATCTAAGGTAAATTGAACATCTTTTATCCAAATATTGGCATGTTTATCGATGTAATTTAAAAAAGATACCGTTTGTGTATTGATTAATTTTGACTGAATATTTGGAACAATTGTCAGCGCGTTTATTTGCTCAATTGATAATTGATTTTCGGTTTCGAATGTTCGAATACTTTCTATATGATCACCAAAAAATTCAATTCGATAGGGTAATTCGTTAGAATAAGAAAAAATGTCTACAATGCCACCTCTGATTGCAAATTGGCCTGCTTCATATACAAAATCAACTCTTTCAAAATCAAAATCGTATAAAAATTCGTTGATGGTTTCAATCGATATTTTTTCAGCTAAATTTATTTCTAGCGTATTTGCTGCTAGTACCTGTTGGTCAACAACTTTTTCGGCAATTGCTTCCGGATAGCTGACAATTAATTTTCCATTAGCCGTGTTGTATTTTAACTCATTTAATACTTCTGCTCTTTGCAATACTGCGCTGGTATCTAATTGCGTAATGTCAAATGGTTTTTTATACGACGAAGGGAAAAATAATACGCGATGGCCAGAAATATTTTCTAAGTCATTTTGAAAGTAAATAGCCTCTTCGCGGTCGGGTAAGACAAATAGATTCCCCTGCTTTTGTATATTATACAAAGCCAAAGCAACCATTGCATCCGACGAACCAATCAAGCCTTTTAAGTGAATTCGGGCAGCTTTATAATCGGAAAGCGCCCCAGCTAATTTGATTATTCGGTCGTCGGTTTTATAATATTGAAGTAAATCCATTCAATCCAAACCCACGTTATTTCGGTAAAGGTATTATTTTTTTGAATTTAAACAGGAATTGCCAAATTTATATTTGCTAGTAAATTATTTTTAATTAATTGATAATCAGTTTTTTGATTAATAAAAAATCAGTATTATTTTGCTTGTTCTGTTCGTTTCCTTCAAAAATCTGTTTAAATTCGCAATCATTAACAATTAACTAACATTGTTCTCTTACTTTAGTAAAAAAAATTTATGTCTTTAAATTCTATTTTCCAGTATTTCGTTCCGAAGGATAAAAAGTTCTTCCCATTATTTGAACAAGCGAGTAGTAACTTGATTTCAATTTCCGCTAAATTAAAAGAGGTTTTTGAGATAGAGGAACTTGAAAATCGCAAAGATTTAATTAAAGAGATAGAAGATTTAGAACATGAAGGGGATAGAATTACCCACGAAATATTTGTGGAGTTAAGTAAGAATTTTATTACGCCATTTGACAGAGAAGACATTCATGCATTAGCATCAGCACTTGATGATATTGCAGATTACGTTCATGGATCTGCAAACAGAATGTATCTATACAATTTAACAACGGTAACTGAGCCAATGAAAAAATTGGCAGATTTAATTCATCTAGGCTGTAAAGATATTCATAAAGGAATTTCTGAATTAAGAGATTTAAAAAATATTCGTAATGTAACCGATTCTTGTGTGCGTATCAATAGCATGGAAAATCAAGCTGATTATGTATTTGATATGGCAGTTGCAGATTTATTTAAAAACGAAACCAACGCCATTGAATTGTTCAAAAACAAAGAAGTATTAAACGCATTAGAAAGAGCTACAGATAAATGTGAAGATGTTGCTAATGTGATGGAAACGATCATTGTTAAAAATGCTTAATAAATTTTAAACAATGAGTTTAACACTACTTTTCACGGTAATTGTCCTTGCTTTAATTTTTGATTATATTAATGGTTTTCATGATGCTGCAAACTCAATTGCAACGGTTGTTTCTACTAAAGTATTATCTCCAACACAAGCGGTTATTTGGGCTGCATTTTTTAACTTCGTTGCATTTTTAATTTTCAAAGAACACAATGTGGCTAATACTATTGCAAAAGCAGTAGATACTTCTCAAATAAATTTAGTCGTTATTTTAGCAGGAATTGTTGCAGCTATTTTTTGGAGTTTACTTACTTGGTGGTTTGGAATTCCATCTAGTTCTTCTCATACATTAATTGGAGGTTTTGCTGGTGCGGCTATAGCACACGGTGGCATTACCATCGTTAATTTTCAAGTGATTGGAAAGATTGCCGCATTTATTTTTCTTGCACCTATTATTGGAATGATATTAGCGTACACTTTAACAGTTATCATTATTCATATTTGTAAATACGCGATTCCCAGTAAAGCGGAGTGGTGGTTTAGAAAGTTACAATTGGTTTCTTCTGCAGCATTTAGTATAGGTCATGGTGGTAACGATGCACAAAAAGTTATGGGAATTATTGCTGCTGCTATTGTAGTTTATACAAGTGGCGCAACTGCCGATATGAGTCAGATGCCAACTTGGTTACATATCAATACGCATTTAGAAAATGGTAAAAAAGTTTTTGAATTACCGAATTGGATTCCTTTGGCTTGTTACTCTGCCATTGCATTAGGCACTATGTCTGGTGGTTGGAAAATTGTAAAAACAATGGGATCTAAAATTACTAAAGTAACGCCATTAGAAGGGGTTGCTGCAGAAACTGCCGGTGCCATTACTTTATTTATGACAGAGCATTTTAAAATTCCAGTATCTACTACGCATACCATTACAGGTTCTATTATTGGGGTTGGATTATCTAAAAGAGTTTCTGCAGTAAGATGGGGCGTAACAGTAAATTTATTATGGGCTTGGATCCTAACCATTCCTGTTTCTGCAGCATTAGCGGCGCTAGTATATTTCTTTATTTCTATTTTTATTAAATAAAATAATTCTTTTTTATTGTTGAGCAGGGCAAGTGTTTTGTTTTTTAAAACGATAGTTTTTACTGCCAAAATGATAACTCAGACCAATGGCAATTAATTGGTATTGGTCATTATTTTTATTCAGCTCAAGGGCATCTAAATCATCAGTAAAGCTCCAATAATTTCTATATAAAATAGTAGCATCTATTCTTTTGCTAATAGACTTGCAATAATATATACTTACCGGAAACACTACATTTGCTTGATTCGTAGAGTTGGTATCGATTAGTGCACTTTCAATATGGGTCGATCGATTTAATAGGCCTATACCTGCAGACATCGAAATTTTACCATAGGATTTATCCACCATTAAATATTTGATTGCGCAACTTATATCGTAAGAATTACGGAGTGCATATTTAGTATTTAAATTTTCTCCATTGATATCTCCTATTAACCTTAAGTCGGTTAAAATTGCAAATCGATAACTCAATGGCTTTTCCATAAAAAAACCCAAAGCAAAATCTTTATTTTCATTAATAAAATCGGAGCTGGCTAATCGACTTTTTTCCACATTCCCAGCGTAAAATCCCAGCGTATATGGACTGCTTTCTGCAGCTTGCCCATATAAGAATTTCGATTTCTTATAAGATTGAGCCTGAACAATATTAATTAGTAACAACAAATACAGCAGTGGTATTTTTTTCATTCCTAAAAGTAATTTTTTTTTCAATATATTTAACCATTATGGCAAAGTCAAAAACAACCTATTTCTGTCAAAATTGTGGATACCAAGCAGCAAAGTGGCTAGGTAATTGTCCGTCGTGTAATCAATGGAATACATTTGTCGAAGAAATTGTAGAAAAAAATACCGCTAAAATTGAATGGAAACAAAGTGGCAGCACGCGAAGTAATAAACCCATTTTAATTAATACCATTGAGGCAACAGACGACAAAAGAATCATCACGCACGATATCGAATTGAATAGGGTGCTTGGTGGTGGAATTGTTCCGGGTTCTTTGGTGTTAATTGGTGGTGAGCCTGGTATAGGTAAATCAACTTTACTTTTACAATTGGCTATCAGTTTAAAAAAATCAAAAGTATTATATGTTTCTGGCGAAGAAAGTGAACATCAAATTAAAATGCGCGCAGCTAGAATTACCGAACGCGAAGCGAGTAATTGTTTTGTATTAACCGAAACTTCTACCCAAAATATTTTCAAACAAATTGAAGAATTAAATCCAGATATTGTCATCATTGATTCTATTCAAACCTTACATTCTGCTCATATAGAATCAACGCCAGGAAGTGTTTCACAAATTCGAGAATGTACCGCAGAATTATTACGATTTGCAAAAGAAACATCGACGCCTGTTTTTTTAGTTGGGCATATAACCAAAGATGGCGCCATTGCTGGTCCGAAAATATTGGAACACATGGTAGATACCGTATTGCAATTCGAAGGCGATCAACATCATACCTACCGTATGTTGCGTTCGGTTAAAAACAGATTTGGCTCCACTTCCGAATTAGGTATTTACGAAATGCAAAGTACCGGATTAAGGGAAGTGCATAATCCATCAGAAATATTAATTTCGCAACGTTCCGAAGATTTAAGCGGCATTGCAATTTCGGTAATGATAGAAGGCATGAGACCAATGCTCATTGAATCTCAGGCATTGGTAAGCACAGCCGCTTATGGCACACCACAAAGATCGGCAAACGGTTTTGATGCCAAAAGAATGAATATGCTACTGGCTGTCTTAGAAAAAAGATGTGGCTTTAGGTTAGGGATCAAAGATGTTTTTTTAAATATCACAGGAGGCATTAAGGTAGAAGATCCTGCCATAGATTTAGGAATTATTGCAGCCATTATTTCTTCTCACGAAGACATTCCAATTTCATCTAAAATATGTTTTGCTGCAGAAGTTGGATTATCTGGAGAAATTCGAAATGTTAACCGGGTAGAACAAAGAATTGCTGAAGCCGAACGGTTGGGTTTTGAAAAAATTATTGTTTCCGTATTTTCTTTGAAAGGAATAGATAAAAAGAAATTCAATTTAGAGATTATTGCAGTAGGGAGATTAGACGAGTTATTTAAAGAGCTTTTCGGTTAAAATCTATTAAAATATGCTATTTTTTAATAGAGATATGCTTAACTTTGTATTAAATTAAAGAAAAATAAACATGAAAAAATTGATATTATTTGCTGCAATCGCAATTTTCTTTGCAGCATGTTCATCAGAAACTAAAAAAAGTAATGATGCAACAAGAGTAGAAACTGCAATGGGTAATTTTGATTCATATGGTGGCATGATTACACCAGACAGCACAATTGATGCAACTACTTTACTTGCAGAGATGGGCAATGCGCCAACTTACGACACAAAATTAAAAGCGAAAGTAGTGGAAGTTTGTCAAAAGAAAGGATGCTGGATGAATGTGGAATTGGCAAATGGCGAAGTAATGAAAGTTACTTTTAAAGATTATGCATTCTTTGTTCCAACCGACAATGCAATGATGGCAGGTAAAGAAGTTATTATGCAAGGAACAGCTAAGTTTGCTACAATTTCTGTAGAAGATCAAAAGCATTATGCAGAAGATGGTGGTGCTACAAAAGCAGAAATGGATGCAATTAAAGAACCTAAAAACGAAATTACCTTTGAAGCAAACGGAGTTTTAGTGCCTGTTGCAGCAGAAGAAACAAAATAATTTAAGCTATTTAAAAAAAGCCCTTGTATTTTTACAAGGGTTTTTTTTTGTTAAAATAAAATCGTAAAATTTTCTTTTGCTTGGCCTTTTTTAAAAAAAACTAAGCCAATGAAATATAAATCGATAGTAATACTTACCCTCGGATCTGCTTTTATAATTTTCCAAGCATCGATCATTTCTTCCGACCAATAAATATCGTCGAAGATAAATAAGCTATTTTCATTTGCTTTGGCAAGTGCAAGATTAAAGTAATGTAGCGTTGCTGATTTTGTATGGTTACCATCAAAATAAATAAAATCAACCTGATTTAGTTTTTCAAGTAAGGTAGGAAGTGTATCATCAAAGTTTCCTGCAACTGTTTCTACATTGTTTATCTGTAACACTTCAAATGTTTCTTTAGCAATGCTTAAAGTATTTGGGCAACCTTCTAGCGTATATACTTTTTGAGTGGACGCCATTGCCATATAAGAACTGGTAATTCCTAAAGAAGTGCCTAATTCTATGATATG
>Ga0102875_1000615_pt1 | contig 12995 bp, 10 predicted proteins | sample Colrivmet1547B02_FD_78185 | JGI IMG/M metagenome (GOLD analysis project Ga0102875, IMG submission 78185) | Estuarine microbial communities from the Columbia River estuary - metaG 1547B-02 | ecosystem: Environmental > Aquatic > Marine > Intertidal zone > Estuary | place: USA: Columbia River... | reverse complement strand
CGGTCAAAATGGAGGCGTCAGCCGCCACTGGGCTTTCCCAATAGGCAAAGGCCTGAATACCGCGGGTCTCCTTCGTTAACTCGACCGGACGGGCGAGGAATTCGGAGCGCGTGCCCCGGCTAGCGGCGTCTACATGGACAATGGAAGCGAAGAATTGATTGCCCGAAGAGACCCACTGGTAGGGTTTGCCGACCGCAGCAGCCGGCTGCTCGGCCACCGCTTTATGCGAACCCAGGCCGAAGAAGCCGGAGGAGTCCACAAAGACCTCGGGACCGACGCGGGTCAGGTCATCCCCATCATGGGCCAAGATCGAAATATACTGATTAATGGTGTCACCCGCGGTCAAGTTCCAGCAACCGGTGGACAGCCAAACGCGCGTGGCGGCGACGCCCGCGGCGGACGGCACGACTTGCGTGCTGAAGCGAACGGCATAGGGCTCTTCGCCTTCCTTCTCGCCGAGGTTAAGGGAGAAGCGACGGATCACGCGGGTGCCGTCTGGCAGTTTGCCCGTAAACGTGACTGCGCGGGCCTTCTCGTCGACGCTCGCCGTGAACTCGGAATAGACTGGCTCGACCTTATTGGTCACCGCATTGCGCACGCCTAGGGCGAGGGCGGCCTCGGCGTTCTTATCGTTGAAAACGACCTTTCCCTTGCGCTCGGTATCGGCGAACTGCTTCAGGAGCTCGACCGTCTCAATCGCGCCACCCCGAGAGGTGAAGGTGACCTTGACGAAACCGTTCTCGAGCGTGACACGCTTAGCGTCGGCTGGATTGATGGCGATACCACCGGCGGCACCGACCGAGGGGGCAACTGGAACCGCCGCCAAGGCCTTCCCGGGGGCAGCGGCACCGCTCTCGACCGCCTTCGAAGCACCTGGGACGACCGGGGTAGGCTTCGGGGCATTGAGGATGTACAGAAACAGGGCCAGCGAGACGCAGCCGAGACCTAAAAAGAGATTTTTGCGATCCATGGAAAGTTAGGGGTTGGCGTAGGGAAGAGCCCCGCCGGGTGCAAGGCACAAGGCGTTCCAGGCTCGTTTGCGGGCGGTTTTACCCCCCAAGCAGCCCCCTCCAGCCGCTTACGACCCCGGCTTACTGGCCGGAATCTTCGCTAAATCTGCTGGTACCTGATCGGCCGGGTAGGTCGGGAAGGTCAGTTCCATTAAAGCGATGAAAGGCACCGTGAACTTAGTTTGACCGCCGGACCGGTCGACGAGACTCGTCGCAGCGACCGTCGTCGCCCCTTGCTGCGCGACGATGTCCAAGCATTCCTGCACGCGCCCGCCACGGGTGACGACGTCCTCGGCAATCAAGACCCGCTCGCCGGGGCGGAAGGTGAAGTTGCGGCGGAGGACTAAGCGATCGTTCTCCTTCTCCACAAAGATAAAGCGTACACCCAGCTGGCGGGCGAGCTCCTGCCCCACGACCAAGCCGCCCATGGCCGGAGCCAGGACGACGTCGCATGGGTACGCGGCCAGTTTAGGGCGGAGCAGTTCGATGAGTCGAGTGACCTTGTCCATATACTGGCAGACCTGGGCACACTGGAAGAAGTGGCCGCTATGCAGGCCGGAGCGTAGAACGAAATGCCCCGTCAGGAGGGCACGGGAGTCACGGAAGATCTGGAGGGCTTCTTCTTGGGACGAACTCATGATGACGTTGGTCTAATGCCTCCCAGCGCCTAAGGGCGAGGCGATATCCTCGGGGCGGCGCAAAATAAGAAAGGGTCGACCGTGCCAAAACAGCGGTTATCCCTCCCCTACCCACCCCATGAAAACCACCGAAGCAGCCGACAGCCCGGCCTCCCGGGCCCGTAGTACGATCATCGTGGCTACCGCTCTCTTCATGCTATTGCCCGTCGGGCTGTTCTTCTGGATGAACCGTACACCCGCCGTCGACCCGGCCAATGTCTGCAAGATGGTCTGGATCCCCGGCGGGGAATTCCGGATGGGCACCGTCAACGTCGACGACAAACACAAGGAAGAGGGCCCCGCCCACAATGTCCAGGTCAAGGGCTTCTGGATGGATGAAACCGAAGTGACCAACTCGCAGTTTGCAGCCTTTGTCCAAGCCACGGGCTATGTCACTGAAGCCGAAAAGGATCTCAGCGCCCAAGAATTTCCCAACGCCCCAGCCGAGTACCTCAAAGGAGGTTCGCTGATCTTTAAGCGTGTCCAAGGCGTCGACCCCTTCCAATGCGGCACGAGCGGCAACCTGCCGTGGTGGAAATTTACCGCCGCAGCGACGTGGCGTACACCCGAAGGCCCAGGCTCAACGATTAAGCAGCGGATGAACTACCCCGTCCTCTGCCTCACCTGGAAAGACGTGCATGCCTTCGCGACTTGGGCCGGTAAGCGCCTGCCCACCGAAGCTGAATGGGAATTCGCGGCGCGCGGCGGGCTGAAAGATATGCCCTACGCCTGGGGCAAAGAGGAGCGTCCCAACGGGAAATATCAGTGCAACCACTGGCAGGGCACGTTCCCCGCCAACGACACCGGCGTCGATGGCTTCAAGAGCGTCGCGCCCGTCGCTAGCTTCCCGCCGAACGGCTATGGCCTCTACGACGTGGCCGGCAACGTCTGGGAAATGTGCGAGGACTGGTATCACCCTGACTTCTATAAAGTCTCGCCCGCCGTCAACCCGCTGGGCCCTACCATCGGCTTCGACCCCGAGGGGACTGGCTATGGCCAACACGTCATCCGGGGCGGCTCCTGGCTCTGCGACGAAGGCTACTGCTTCCGCTACCGCGCCACGTCCCGCCAAGGCCTTGATACGCTGACTTCAACCAACCACGCCGGCTTCCGCTGCGTGGCTGACCGGCCAGCGCCAGCGGCTAAGTAAGGGCTACTTCTGCTCCTGGTAGTCGAGGTCCTTACCGTAGGTCTCTTCCATCTTCCAGAGCGCCAAGAAGGCTGCGCCGAAGCAGACGACGCCCAAGATTAAGCCCGCGGTCGAGGGGGCGTAATTCGGAACCTCCTTCGTACCGATCAGCATCGTAAAACAGAAGGTCAGTAAGACGAGCGACCCGCGCGCGAAATTCGGGACGGTCGTCGCCACGGTGGCGCGCAAGTTCGTGCCAAACTGCTCCGCCGCAATAGTGACGAACAGTGCCCAATAGCCCATGCCAAAGCCCATCAGGAAGATGAGCCGGTAGTAGCCGGTGGTCGTCCAACCATCCGCACCATAGAGGTAGACACCAACGCAAAGCAGGCTGAGGCCTAAAAAGGCGGCGACGACCTTCTTGCGCGACTTTAGCAGCTGGCTGGCGATACCGCTCGCGAGGTCCCCGAAGGTCAGGCCGAGGTAGAAAGCCGCGACGGCCCAATTCGTCTGTACCTTCTCGCCTTGGATTCCCGCCGCCGGGGCGAACACGGTGGCCGCACGTTGGACGAGGATGCCAATCATAAACCAAGTGGGGAGACCAATGAGCACGCAGCGGACGTAACGGGCGAAGCGCTCGCGGGACGTGAATAGGGCGAAGAAATTCCCGCGGGCGATGGAGCCTTCGGCGGCGGATTCCTTCGCATGCTGAAACATACCGGACTCGTGCACACCCACGCGCAAGAGGAGTAGGGCGAGGCCAAGGCCTCCGCCGATAAAGTAACTCATCCGCCAGCCTTCGGTTCCGAAGACCGCACCGATGGCGTCAACATGGTCGGCCATATAACCCGCCACGACCGCACCGAAAACGCCCACGGTAGCGACCAAGGTGGTTCCATAGCCACGGCGTTCCTTGGACAGCGTCTCCGAGACCAGCGCTATGCAACCGCCGAGCTCACCCGCGAGGCCAATGCCGGCAATGAAGCGCCACGCAGCGTAGGCGTTAAAAGTATCGACCATCCCGTTGGCGATGTTTGCGATAGAATACAGCAGGATGGAGCCAAAGAGGGTCGTCAGCCGTCCCATGCGGTCGCCGAGGATGCCAAAGAAGATACCACCGAGGAGCATGCCGGCCATCTGCCAAGAAAGCAGGTCCATATACCATGGCGCCCCACTGATCAGGTGATGGAGCCCCAGCGCGGCGAGGCTCTTCTCGCGCACCGTCATGAAGAGCGTGAGGTCGTAGATATCGACGAAGTAGCCGAGGGCGCCGACGATCACGGCCGGCTGCATGAGGTCTCGCCATAACGGACGGGGGGTAGACGAAAAATCGGGCGCACTCATGGGGATGGGGTCAGGCCTTTAAACCATGCAGGTTAGCCATCGAAATACCAGAAAGCATTGCGCCGGTGACGCCCAAAAACCCTTGGTCCGTCCCGATAAGAAAGAGGTTGGCGACATCGGTCCGGCCATCCCGGCGCTTGGTCGGAGCCCCGTAGATGGCCCCGTTTAAGTGCCCCGTAAACTTACGGACGGTGCGGGGCGTAAAGACGTCGGTCGACGTCTGGGCAGCGTCGTGGACAGCGTCCGCTACCGCGGGCAGGTGCGCCCGGGCCACGCGGTTGAGGCGTGCACACCAAGCCTGCTTCTGCGCCAGGTACTCGGCTTCTGGTAAACGGCACCAGGCGTCATGATTAGCTAGGGCAGTGACGCGTAACCAGCCTTCATCCAGCGCCCGGCCCGCCCCGTAGTGGTAATTATTTGGAATACAGATGACCCCAGAGCACGGGTCGACCAAATCCGCCGGGGCACGGTACGAGAAGCGCTCGTCGTCGCAGAAGAAAATGATCGTGTCCTGCCAACCAAATCCTGCAAAGGCTTGGGGCTCGTAGGTGGCAATGGTCTCGGCGTAACCCAGCCGGCCAACCTCGCTAGCGCCGACGAGAGGCGCCTGATCGGAGCGCAGGCGCAAGGTCTCGATCGCACCCGCCGAGGAATACACGCGCTCAGCGGTGACCTCCGTGCCGTCGTCCAAAGCAATAGCGGACACCCGATCGCCCCTTACCTCGAGGCGACGAACCCCACACTTCATGCGTCGCTCGACGCCATGCTCGCGGCAACGATCGATGAGTAAACGAATGACTTGGCGGACACCGATGAACGGGCGCGCGAAGCCTTCCTTGAACAAGGAGCGCCACATGACGGCAAACTGCGAGACTTCGATATCGTCCTCGACCGCGCTGCCATAGAAGCAGGTCGGGAGGAGGAGCATATCGCGCAGGAGGGGGTCGCCGAGTCGTTCATCCAGCAGCGCGCGGGCCGAACCACCCCGCGCCTCCAAGGCCGCCTCATCCAGGCCCGATAGATAGGCATCCAGCGCGCGGAAGCGATCGATGGAGCGCGGAAATTCTCGGGCGACATCCGCCTCGAAGTCCGCGAAGCAATTATTCACGCGAAGGTTCCGGCCCGCCATCGTGACGCGGGAGCCGAGCTGCGGACAAAGGTCGAGCTCTTCACGACGAATACGGAGCTGGCGCATCAGCTTGACCAGCGGAGCTCCCTTGGTGCCTTCGGGCACCCAATTGGTGAGGGCGTGCAGGCCGACGTCATACTTGCGCTGCCCACGCGCGTAGAAGGAATTGAGTCCGCCCGCAGAATTATGCCGCTCCAGGACCAGGACCTTCTGGCCGAACATCCCGAGACGCACCGCCGTCGCGAGGCTGGACATACCGGCTCCGATGATGACCGCATCGTAATGGGTGCTCGCGACGCTCACGGTCTTACAGTCCAAGTCCGCGGATAAGGGTCAAGCGAACGCATCACGGATTACTCAACTGCAGGACCTCTTCGGCCGCGCGGATTACTTGGTCGGGAGTAATCCGAGCCAAAGCGCGATCCATACGCTGCCGATAATCCTGCGACCCTTCACCCTCGAAGGGCGTGGTATCCACCCGCACAATGCGGTGAAGCACGCCCCACGGGCGGGACCGAATGTAGTCCGAGGGACCAAAGACGCCGACCACGGGCGTGTTCACGGCGGCCGCCAATTGCAGGATGGGCGAGTCAGCCCCCATGAAAAGCCGGGCCTCACTGATCAGCTTGGCTAAATGGGGTACGCCCAACCCGCCGCGAGTAGGCTGGGCAGCGGGACCAATCAGCCCGCATAAGGCCTCCGCCATGATTCGTTCGGAGGAAGAGGTGCCGGCCGAGACAACGATGCGATCGACCCGGCGACTAGCGATGAGTTCGCGGCCGACCTTAGCCCACTTATCCACCTCAAAGACTTGTTCGACGCGCGAAGCTCCCGGGTGAATGACCGCATAACGGCGTGGCTCCACCAAGAGCCCGTGCGCCTCCATGCGCGAAGTTGCATACCAAAGCCCTGGCACTTCCTGGGCCAAACCAAAGACTGCCGACAGTACCGCATGATCGCGCGAAGCCTCGTGCGGATCGGCCACGGAGCCGGTCACCACTTGATGAAACCAAGGGTAGAGGGCCCAGGAGGGTTGGCCGGCGCAGGCGCGCTTAGCGGCCCCGCTCCACGCCACTAAGCGGCGAGATAAAGTATCTACCCCCAAGGCGACCGCCGCATCAAAACGCTGCCGGCGGAGGTGGTTAAGTAAGGCCCAAGCCTCCCACGCACTGGCCTGCGGGTCAAAGGCCACGATTTCACTGACGACCGGACAGCCCTCGAGGCCGGGCTCGCTACCGGGGGCCGTGACGAAGGTGACCGCCGCGCCCGGATGGCGCTCCTTGAGCGAGCGGAAGGCGGCCGTGGTGGCGAGGGCTCCGCGCAGGCCGGAGAACTTGACCACCAAGATACGCATCACGAAATGCCCTGGGCTTGGTTATCCCACAGGCGCCGAAAGAGTTCGTTCGAACGGTAGACCTCTTCACGGGGGCCGTCCGCGACGATGCGGCCGCCATCGAAGACGAGTACGCGGTCGACATCACGGATGGTCGAGAAGCGGTGCGCCACAATCAGCGTCGTGCGCCCCTTCATCAGCTGGGCGAGCGAGTGCTGAATGCTTCGCTCGGTGTCGGTATCCAGCGCCGATGTGGCCTCATCGAGGATGAGGATGGGGGCATCCTTCAAAAAAGCGCGGGCGATGGAGACGCGCTGCCGTTGCCCACCCGAAAGGCGCGAACCGCGCTCACCCACGAGCGTTGCGAACCCCTGCGGCTGGGCCTCAATGAACTCCAAGGCTCCCGCCAATTGGGCGGCCGCACGGACCTCCGCATCGGTGGCGGCCGGGCGACCGAGGCGGATGTTCTCGGCGATAGTCTCATTAAACAGTACGGGCTCCTGCGAGACCAAGGCGATGTTGGCCCGCAAATCGACCTGCTTCACCGTCCGTAAGTCGTAGCCGTCGACCTGAATTGAACCGGATTGCGGATCAAAGAAACGTGGCACCAGATTGACGAACGTACTCTTACCGGCCCCGCTCGGACCGACCAAGGCCACCGACTGCCCGGCCGGAATGCGCAGCGTGACGTCGCTCAGGATGGGCTCAGTGCCGTAGGCAAAAGTCAGTTGGTCCATGCTGAGCTCACCACGCACGCGCCCCAAGGCCCGGGCGTCCGGTGTATCATCCACCTCAATCGGCGCCTCCAGAATTTCCGTCAAGCGCTCCAAGCCGGGCTCAGCCATGCTCAAGCGGCTATTCACGTAACCAAGGCGCTTTAAGGGACCGTAGGCTAAATAGAACGCGGCAATCAGTGCCAGGAGTTCTTCGAAGCGGAAGCCAATACCGGCGCCGACGCCAATGGCCAGGGCGATGCCGATGGCCGCCGAAATTTCTAACAGCGGCGACAAGGCCTTCTCGTAACGGACCAGCTTGGCCTGAATCCGCAGGCCCTCACGGCTGGCGGCGTCGAACCGGGCACACTCGCGGTCCTGCAAACCATAGGCGCGCACCTCGCGGGCGGACTGTAAGTTCTCCACGGCGATACCGTTCAAATCCGAAGCCGAAGTGAGGCCCGCGCGCGCGCGCCGCTGGATGGCGGCACCGATAGACCGCACTAGAAAAACGGCCACGGGCACGACGAGGAGGCAGCCTAGGAACCAGTAGCCGTCGGGCTTGGCTAAACAAATCCAAGTCACGTAGCCGAGGGCGAAGAGCAACGTCAGCGGCTGAATTAAGATATCATTCGAAACGTCCACGAGGACGGTGCGAACCGAGTTAGCATCGTTGATCACTCGCTGTAAGAGATCCCCCGTCGGCAACTTGGCAAAGAAACCGAGGTGCAGGCGCTGTAGCCGGGCGAAGACCGCCCGCCGAACGGATTCGACCACGCGCAGACCAGCGAGATTTAGGAGGAAGTTAGCGGAGAATTCCGAGAGGCCACGGACGCAGAAAACGGCCGGCAGAAAAGCGACGGCAAACGTGACCTCGTGCCCCTTAGGCAAGTGCAGGGGGCTCCAACCCAGCCAAGCGGGGAAGACAATGAGCGGCGCCGCCTGCTGGGCCGCCGAACCAAAGACCGCGGGCAAGACCTTCCCAATCAGGAAAGGGATACCCAACGCGCTGCTGGCCGCAAAACAGACGCCTGCTAATAGCGCCAACACCAAAAGCCGCCGGCTCCCCTTAAGGTGGACCAAGTAGGGTTGGTAGCGGCGGTTGAACACTGCCCTAGCGTGGCGACGAGCCCCGCGGGTGGAAACACCAAATCTTTCCTATTTCTTCTTCGGGAACGCGACCGATAGGGCGATGGCGATGGCCAGGACGAAGCCGATGATTGAGAGGGAGACCGAAGTCGGGACATGCAAGCGGCCTTCGTGGACGAGGGCCTGCGCCCAGCCGGCGAACTGTCCCTCGGGCTGACCCAGACCGGCAGCCCACGGCAGGATCATCTTAACGCCAATGAAGACCAGGATGAAGGACAAGGCCGGCTTGAGGAAACGGAATAAGTGCATGAAGCCCGCCAAGGCGAAATACATCGAGCGCAGCCCCATGATGGCGAAGATATTGGAGGTGAAAGCGATGAAGCGCTTATTCTCGATGGACATCTCGGGAGGCAGGATACCCAGCACGGCGGGGATGGAATCAATTGCGAAGATCAGGTCGGTGCCCTCGACAACGAGCAGCACGAGAAAGAGGGGGGTGAACCGACGGACGCCCTCTTCTATGACCCAGAACTTGTTGCCATGTAAACGGGGCGTGAGCGGGAAGAACTTCCGGGCCAGCCGCACGAACAGGTTTTCATCCATGCCCTTGCCTTCATGCTCGTCCCGCGACAGGGCCAGCTTGACCCCAGTGAAGACGAGGAAAGCCCCAAAGACCGGGAGTAGCCAAGTGAAGCTTTCGACGGCCGCTACGCCCACGACGATAAAGGCCGCCCGCATGGCGACAGCCCCGATGATGCCCCAGAAGAGGACGCGGTGCTGCAGGTGATCCGGAATCTTAAAGTGGGCGAAGACTAGGATGAAAATGAAGAGATTATCGACCGAGAGGGCGAGTTCGAGGACATAGCCGGCGGCGAACAACTGGGCGTCCTCCGGTCCCCGCCAAGCAGACAGCAGGAAACCGAAGCCGACCGCCAGTGAGACCCAGACGACGCACCAGGCCACCGCTTCCTTGAAGGAGGGCATGTGGTCCGTCTTGTTGAACACGCCCAGATCAAGGGCCAACATAAAGACGACGAAGCCCAGGAAGGCGACCCAGGCCCAGCCGGGGATTACCAAGGCGGCATCAGCGAGGACAGGTAGGAAAACGGACATAGGTGAGAAATTGGTTCAAACCCACCGGAGTCAAGCCCCCGCCACCGTTGCAGGCTTGCCCGACCACCCCTCGCCAGGCTAACTTACTCCTGCGTTCCCGTAGTTCAACGGATAGAACATTGGTTTCCTAAACCGAGGATGTGGGTTCGATTCCCGCCGGGGACAGCAGGGGCTTCAGCGCTTGAGGCGGAAGCCCTGGATGCGGGTGTCCGCTGAACGCCGGTAGATCGCCTCCACGTCCTTAACCTGCATCAGGACCCAAGGGGCCAAGACGCTATCGCCGTTCTTCGTCAGGACAATGTCGTCCGCGATGTAAACGCAGGTATGGAGCCCTTCACCGCCGTCAAGGAAGCAGAGGATGTCGCCATACTTATAAGGTGCTTCGACCGTGGCGTAAGCCTGCACCAGACGGGTGGCCGCTTGGCGCATATCGAGGTACTCATCCTTCGGAGTCGAATTAAAGAAGTTCAAAGAAGTCCAATGGCAATCCGGCAGACGCCCTTTGACCCCTTGGTCTAATTCAGGAAAAGTATAGGCCCGTTGGCGGATGACCGTCGGGAAAAAGTGTGTGATGTCTATGGTCTGGCTCGCTTGGCGCTGGGTGACGGCACGCAGGAAGCTTAGCTGCGGAGCGTCCCCCTGCCCGGCGGTCCAGTAATCCAAGAAAGCCGGGCGGTCACCCTGCAACGGGAGTTTCAACTCCACGAGCAGACTCCGCACGCGGGTCAAGGCTCGGAAGGTATTACGAATCTCCGCATCATCTTTCGTCACGGTCAGCAAGGCCTGGATGTCACTAAAGGCGAGGACATCGCCACGCTTCCAGACCAGCCGGCGGAAGAGCTTCACCTGGGCTTCGTTCAGCCCGGAGGTCTCTAACCAGTCCTCCAGATCACCACCCAGAACGTAGACAGGGTCACGTTGATATTCATTGGCCGAGGACTTCGCTAACTCGCGGTATAAACCCGATCGAGCCGTGACGCTGAGGGAGGTGATTTCGGCGACGCTCGGGTAAAGGCTGACAATGTTATCCCGGAGAGTCCGACTGGCTGGATCTAGGAGCCGTTCGACCATCGCCACGGAGACGCCTTGGCGCACCAATAAATCGCGGACCGCCGTCTCGGTCGTCTGCTCAAAGACCCAACGCGTGACGGCATTAGGCTTAGACACGGCCGCCAATAGCGTATCCGGCACTTCCAAATAAACGGTGCGCACCTCCAAGTCGCCCCACGGACCAGGCTGAGCCTTCCAAACTGGCTCGGTCCGCGCAGCGCAAAGGCCGAACGTCATGACCAAGAGAGCGGAAAAAGCGGAAACTACTTTCACTTCTTCTTAACACTCTATTCGCGGCAAAGTTCCGATAAAAATATTCGTGATACCATTCGGCACGGGCATGGCGGAAAACTCCCAGCGCTTATTTGAACCCCTCTACCCTGTTTTCGATAACCGCTACACCGAGTGGGTGTTTTACATAACTGATAAACAGCTTGGCCGGGCCTACGTTGCCGAACTCCATCCAACCGGAGGAGCCCGGGACGCCAGCACGCGCCCTCCTCGCCGGGCGGCATCCGACTTAACCTTGGGCGGCGAGTGAAGGGCTCAAGTCGTACCGAAAGCTCGTAGAACCCCCAGAAGCGGCATGAAAAGACCCGACCGACCGATCAGTAACCGCCCCGAGGGTCGTTTCGCATTGTAGTAGGGGGGGCTTCCCGACAGGGATAGGAGAACCTTTTCCTCCTTCCCGTGGCCCGTCCTCCGTCCAAAAAAGCCCCCGCCCCCCGCGGTCGCACCGCCAAACCTTCCAAGCGCCCGGCCAAGGGCCGCGCCCCCCGCCGCCAAGCCGACGCCGCCTCGACCTCGACCCCCGAAGCCGCCAAGGGCCAACAGGGGCAGCGTATCGGTGTCTTAATCGACGCCGACAACGTCTCACACCAGCACCTCCCTACCCTGCGCCGCTTCATCGGCTAAACGCCCATTGCGGCCGCCCGGGCTTATGGCGACTTCCAAGGCCGCCTCAGCGGCTGGCGCGCCTTCGCCCAGGACTGGCCAGAACTCGAACTCGTCGACCAGCGTAGCTACACGCCGGGCAAGAATGCCGCCGACATGCGCCTGACGATTGATGCGGTCAAACTAATGGCGGGGGCCAACCCACCGACGACGCTCATTTTCGTGACGAACGACAGCGACTTCACCCCCGTGGTTGAAGACGCCAAGCGCCTCGGCGTCCGCATCGTGGTCATGGGCGAACGCACCCACAAGGCACTCCGCTCGACGGCCCACCACTACCTCAACCTGTCGGAACTCCGCGAACGTATGGACTCCGAAGAACAAGCAAAGTCCGACCCGCGCGCCGCCCTCGCCGTACTGGCCCAAGCGATTCGCGAGCTGACGCCTAAGACCAAGACGAAGGCTTTGGAGTTACTGGGGCAATTTGAGAAGATGTTGCCCGACCTCCGTTTCGGCGACCTTCGTCCGACCCGCGCCGCCGCCCCCGCGCGCGAACCACGCCCAGCTCGGGAACCCCGCCCCGCCCGGGAACCGCGCGGCCAACGTCAGCCGCGCGCCCCGCGCCAAGAAAACTATCCCGGCAATGATCAAGATTACCGCGATACCCCGAACCTTTCCGCGGCGCAACAAGCTCAGGGTAAAGCCGAGGCCGACCAGCGCCGCCAGCAACTGCTAGTCCGGAAGGATATTATCGAGGCACTCATCGACGTGGCCACCGGCCTCGCCCCCGAAGGCGAATGGATCAAGGTCGAGGTGATCAAGAAGTTCCTAATTCAGGAATACCCAGGCCTGGAACGCGATGCCCCACGCTACGCGAAGTTCTACCGGATGCTCGAGGATACGGGATGCTTCGAAGTCCAGCTACAGGGCTCGACGGTGATGGCGAAGCTTAAGCCCCAGCCGGGTGGCGAGGCGCGCGGCGCCTGATTACTTCCCAATTGTCCGGACAAGAAAGGCTAAGGTCGGCTCCACCAGGTCGGCGCTGGCGCTCGTCGTCTCCTTGCGTATCTCAGCACCGTTCGCCGGCCAACGCAATGCCGTGCGCGTCCAACCCGAACCCTTCGGATGCAGGTCAAAGGTGTGCGGCGCACCCGCGACGATGATCAGCTCATGGTCGGCCTTCGCCTTGGCGAGGGCCGTAGCCATGTCTTTCGACTGCTGGATATCCACCGTCGTATCGGCGGTGCCGTGCAAAATAAGCACGGGCGGATCGAGGGGGTCACACTGGTTTTCAGGAAGGTAGGCCGCCTGCTCAGCGGTGGATGCGCCCGGGACTTCGCCTTTGCCGTGCTTGGAGAAATTCACCACGCCGTACATATCAATGACCGCGGAAACCTTGGCCGAGACCGTCGCCTTCAGGTCGCCGCCCGGGCCAGTCTTGTCGTCGGAGAGGCCGACCATGAGTGCAAGGTAGCCCCCAGCCGAACCGCCCGCGACGGCGATCTTGTCCGGAT